>ERZ857922.4646-NODE-4646-length-10075-cov-8.573852_pt1 | contig 10075 bp, 10 predicted proteins | sample MGYA00519579_ERZ857922 | MGnify/ENA primary metagenome ERZ857922 (study PRJEB31778, sample SAMEA3449375) | human gut metagenome | biome: human gut; feature: human-associated habitat; material: faeces | place: United Kingdom | collected 2010/2012 ... | reverse complement strand
CTGGCCCGGAAATTCTGGCCCGGACCGCTGACCATGGTGCTCAAACGCAGCGACAATAACGCGGCTATCGACCTGGCCTGTTCCGGCCTGCCCAACATAGCCGTTCGCATGCCGGCGCATCCGGTCGCTCTGGATCTCATCAAAAAAAGCGGCGTGCCGATTGTCGCGCCCTCTGCCAACAAATTCAAATCCATCAGCCCGACCACGGCACAGCATGTATTCGACAGTCTCGGCGATAAGGTCGACATGATTTTGGACGGCGGCCCCTGCGCGGTTGGCGTTGAATCAACCATCATCGACGTTACCGGCTCAAATGTGGCCATTTTGCGCGCCGGCGGCACATCAAAAGAAGACTTGGAAAAATTCCTCAACGAGAAAGTTCTGCTTTCGCAGGGCAATCCCAACCAGCCCAGCGCTCCCGGACAGCTGCTCAAACATTATGCCCCCAACCACCCGCTGCGCATAAACGCCGCGACCCGCCAACCCGGCGAGTTTTTCATCGGTTTCGGCAAAATCGCCGACTGCGACCTGAACCTCAGCCCTGCCGGAGATCTCCGCGAAGCGGCCGCCAATCTCTTTGCCTTTCTTCGTCGGGCCGATACTGCTCCCGGTTATACGGGACTTGCCATGTCGCCCGTTCCCGAACACGGACTGGGACTGGCCATCAACGACCGCATCCGCCGCGCTTCATACAAGGCTTAAAAAAAGAGGTTCTGATAAAACAGAACCTCTTTTTCAAACGTCGGACAGATTATTTTCCGCCCAAATTTACAAACGGCACCGAATTGCCCAGCATATACTGCGGTAATCTTCCGTCCCATCTTTGCACAGCCTCATACTCCGTAAGGCCTTTGTTTTTAGACAAAGCTTCCGACTTAATTTCCATTGCTTCGGCCTCTGCCTTGGCGGAAATCAGCTTTTGCTCCGCCTCTTCCTTTATGCGTTTGGTGTTGTTTACTGCCTCCTGAGCCTTTTGCTCGGCAATAACCTTGTCTTCGATCGCTCCCTCAAACTTATCCGAATAATCTATATTGATAAACTGAAAAGTTATATTTTGAAAAAAACGTCTGTCCAAACGCTCCTGCAAACCGGCAACCACATCTACTCTGGCCTTGTCTCTGTTTGCCACCAGTTCCTGTGCCTGCCATTTGCCGATAACGTCCTTGAGAACGTCGTTCAAACTCGGAAGGATTGCCTTTGCTTCATAATCCAAACCCACTTTTTCATACAATATATGAATATTTTCGGGATTCAAGTCATACGTAAACGTATACTCCAAATCGGCCGTCTGAATATCCGAAGTGTATGTTGAGGTTTTATCCGTCATTTTCCGGGTTCGAACGTCCATTTTTATCATTGAAGAAACAAACGGCCACTTAAAACCGACACCGTTTATATACGAGTACTGGCTGACCTTCCCCAACGTAATCAGAACGCCTCGGTATCCCGGGCTTATGGAGTAAACGGCCGAAATCAGGGCAATAAGCACCAAAAGGCTGCCGATACCGGCACCAACCCACTTCATAATTTTCTTAACAGACCAATTCTTACTTTCGCGATCTTCATATCCGTACATAAAAATAAAATTAAAACAATAAAACGTTCTTTCAAAAAACATTGCACATTTTAAATAACAGCTTTTGATTTTATATCCTGATCCCTGAAACACATGGTTCCATACTGAAAAACAGCCGGGCGGTTATCGCGTATAACTCTTTGACCAAAACCTGCTAAGTGAAAAATCGTCGCTGAAACGAATTTTTCAATGCCTTGTAATTTAAAATCCGGTTTTATATCATTAACAATAGACAAAAAAACTTATATCACGGTTAATGATACTTTACTTTCAGACAAAAAACAACCTTTTTTTTACAATATTGTCTAATCAGGCAGACTTTCAAAATATTTCTTCGGCTTAACGTTCCATTCCGTGCAATGCCAGTTCTCTTCGTCGTCTTCGCGTTCAAACACGCAGACGCCGCCGGTGGTCACTTTTATATCATGTTCTCCGGCAAAACCGTTAAAATCACCAGTCAGATACGGCGCAAAACGGATAACGCCGTTGCTGGATACCACCATAATGTTCTCACCGTGAAAATTTTTGAAAACCTTTTCGCCGAACTTCATCCAGGCATGAATACAGTCTTCCGGCGAAACTTTCCAGCCGTCCGGCACTATCGCCTTTTCATTCCATAGGTCAATGACATGACGGCCGACATCCGTCAGCGCGTCTTCGCTCATCTCCGCCGGATTTTTGCCTTCTTTGGCCGCATAAACCTGCCCCAGACGCAGCATAACTTCGTCATCGGTTTTATTTTCGTCCGGCCCATAATCAACTTCGCGAAAAGAGTCGTCAATCTCCAGCGGCATGCCGCCGCCCATTTCCTCTATCGCCAGTTTGGCAGTATTGACGGTCCGTTTCAGAGGAGCGGCAAAAACCAACGCCGGAATCAGGCCTTTGGCTTTCAGATAACGCCCCACGTTCCGGCCGCGCTCTTCCTCGACCAAATCCAAATCCGTCCGTCCGCCGACGCGCCGCGGCGTTTCGTCTTTTGCAAAAGTGTTGCCGTGTCTGGCAATGATAATTCTCGTTGTCATTAAAACTCTCCCGTCTCAGCCAAAACCGCTTCCACTCTGGCAACGTCTTCCGGCGAATCAACCCCGGAAAGCGAAGACATTTTCTCAAAATTGCGATAATCGACTTTAACGCAGCGAACCTTAATGCCGTTTTCAATCCAGCGCAGCTGTTCCAGTCCTTCCAGCTTTTCGTAAACACCCTCGGGAAGTTTGGCTATTTTGCGCAGAATGTCCATCCGGTAACCATACAGTCCGACCTGGCGGCAAACCGGCGACATCGGCATTGCCGCGCGAACCTTTTCTTCCTTGCGGACAGCCGGAATGATGTTTTTGGAAAAATAAAAGGCGTCGCCGTTCTTGTCAAATACGGCCGTCGTACCGCTGAACGGCGTGGCTTTCTTGTTCTCGCGCAGCTTGTCCAGCTGTTCCCAGCTCAGGTTAACCACCGGCGTGACCGTTTCCACCGCGTTGTTATTGTAGTATTCGGCAATGACCGCCTCAACAAACCATGGCGGACAAATCGGATTGTCACCCTGCAGGTTGACGACGAATTCCGGCCTGTCGGCAAAACTCTCAGCCGCCTCGACCACGCGGTCGGTTCCGGTCGGACAATCCGGCGAAGTCATCACGCAGGCGATGTTTTTGCTCTTGCAGAAATCGGCAATCCGCTCGTCGTCGGTCGCCACCACGGCATGGCAGTCTTCAAATTTTGCCGCCGTCTTCTGCGCGTTTTCCCAAACCCGGAGCAGCATCTCCTTGCCGGCGATTTTTGCCAGCGGCTTTCCTGGAAAGCGGGTCGAGCCGTAACGCGCCGGAATGGCAATCAAGGTCTTCATCTTTTTTCTTCCTTTCATAAATTTTATACGTTATGTTATATCAGCGTTTATGACAAAGCAACAGGAGAGTTTGGTTTATGCAGGAATATTCCGAGGATTATCTGCTCGACAAAAGGGTCAGAATTTTTCAGCCGCTGAACGGTTACCGCGCTTCGACCGACGCGGTTATTCTGTCATCCCTGATTGCCCGGATAAAAGACGGCGACGCCGTTCTCGACGTCGGTTCCGGCACCGGCGCCGTCGCCCTCTGCCTGGCCGAAAGGTTCAAAACGCTGCGGCCCGGGATTACGGGACTTGAACTGCAGACTGAACTGGCCGAGTTGTCAAACATGAGCGCCGCCGCCAACGGGTTCGACAGTTGGATCATGTTCAACGTCTACCCCCAGCGCGCCACCGACCCCAACGATATGGACAAGACCCCCGACCGCGCCCTGTGCGATGAAAACCTGCGTTGGCTGCAGGCCGTTCTGGCCCAGACCGAGCCCACCATGTGGGCGGCATGGGGCACCCTGATCGAAAAGCGTGACTACCTGCCCGGTCTGATGCGGGAGATGGTAGCTCTGACGCGGGAGCGGGAGATCCCGTGGGTCACCTTTGGCAAGCGCAGCAAAAAGGGACACCCGCACCACCCGCTGTATCTGCGCAAGGATTCCACTCCGGAGCCCTTTGATGTGGAAAACTATCTGGACACCTGTTTCTGATGTCCGTCCCGACAGGAGGAGAGCTGCTTTGACCGCAGAACAGTATAAGCCCATCTATCACTGGTTCAGCGCCCATCCGGCCGTAAAGCGGCTGGTCGTTTTTCTGGACCGGTGGCTGCCGCTGGTGCCCTTTGTGTGCTATCCGGTGCTGCTGTGCCTGCTGAACATCCGGCTCTCGCGGCTGTTCCTCACCCAGAAGCAGGCCGCGCTGGACTTTATGGTGCTCATCGCCCGCTCCGTCTTTGTACCGGGGCTGGTGTTCTGGGGCGGCACGCTGCTGCGCAGTCGGCTGCACTTCCCCCGCCCCTACGAGCAGCCCGGCTTTACCCCGCTGGTAGCAAAGGAGAGCCGTGGACACTCCATGCCCTCCCGCCACGCGCTGAGCGCCGCCGTGCTGGCGGCGGTGTGGCTGTATTTCTACCCCGCTGCAGGCTGCGTGATGGTGGGCATCGCCCTGCTCATCTGCTGTCTGCGGGTGCTCACCGGGGTGCATCATGTGCGGGACGTGGTGTGCGGCTTTGCACTGGGCTTTGCGCTGGGCTGTGCCGGAATGTGGCTGCTGTAAGGCCATTCCTACACGCTGGAACGGTCATTTTTGCCCGCAGCGCAAAAAAGTTGAAACTTTTTTCAGATTTTCCTTGACAGAATGCGATGGGTATGGTATTATTTCTCTCGCAGCCTGTGCCGACACAGAACTGCCGCCATAATGGAACCCATTGGGATAACAACGTGCGCCCGTAGCTCAGGTGGATAGAGCAACTGCCTTCTAAGCAGTGGGCCGGGGGTTCGAGTCCCTTCGGGCGCATCTATGTGGTGCCCATAGCGTAGTCGGTTAACGCGCCAGATTGTGGATCTGGAGACCGTGGGTTCGAGTCCCACTGGGCACCCCACCAAAAAGTCCGCTGTTCAAAACAGCGGACTTTTTCTTTTGGCAGGATAATACAAAAGTACGGCACCCCGGCAAAGCAGCTGCTTTGCCGGGGTGCCTTTTCTCTTACTTATTCATCTCCTGTATAATCTTTGCGATCTGGGCGGGGGTATAGCCCTCCTGCCGCAGGGCGGAGGTGATGGCCACATTGCTCTTGCCCTGACTGCGCAGCAGCGCTGCCGTGTAGGGCACCCCGGCGCTGACGGCACTGCGGCTGCCACCGGAAGCAGAGCGGCTGCCGCCGGAAGCAGAACCGCTGCTGCCGGTGGCCTTTCCGCTGCCGGACCTTGTGCCCGCAGCCGCTGCCTTGCTGGCGGCCTGTGCTGCCTTCTGCTGGGCGTTAGCCTGCTTCAGTGCCCACTCACCCTTGGCAATGTTCAGCTTCTGGGTGGTCACATTGTTGTTGAAGGCCTGCTGCTTCAGCGCGTCCTGATAGGCGCGCTCGCTGGCGGTGTTATCGTACTGCTGCTGGGTCAGTGCGTCCTGCCGCTGCTTCTCCTGCATCTGCTGGCTCCACTGGGTGTCGGCGCGCTCGGCCTCGTAGGCGCGGTTGCCGGCGTAGATGTTGTACCCGGTGTTCATCAGGCTGCCCGCCAACGTGCCCAGACCGGTGGTGCCGGTAATGGCCAGCTGCACCACGTCCCCGATGACGCCCAGCACCGTCATGATGTTATTGAAGGTCTGCTGGCGCTGGCTGATTTCCGCCTGCTCCTGCGCGGTGTAGTAGCCGTGCAGGGTGTCCAGCCGGTTCAGGTGCTCCTGATACTGACCGTAGTCCTTGGCATAGGCGTCGTTGTACGCCTCGCCTTTCTGCTGCAATTGGGTGTAGTAGTCCTGCAGCTGACGGTCGTACAGGGTCTGAGCATTCTGCTCCTGTCCGTTCAGCTGGTCCAGCCGGTTCACCAGTTCTTCGCCGCCGCTCTGGTAGGTATCCAGCGCCAGATTGTACAGGGTGGGGATGGCGCTGGCCAGCCCTCCGATCTGCTGCTGATAGGCCTGCTGCGCCGCACTGGTGGCATAGCTGGAGCCGTAACCGCCGGTCAGAGCAGCGGCCTGCGCCGCCGCGTCCGCGCTGGCGTTGTGGGCGTTCTGGGTATACAGCTGTTCGTACTGGCGGTAAAGCGGGTCGCGGGTGTAGCTGTACTGAAAATTCTCCCGCTCCAGCAGCTGCCCCAGCAGGCTGTTGATCTTATCCTGATAGCTGCTCTGATAGTCTGCAGGGCGGTTCTGCTGCCACTGCTTCAGGGCGTCGGCCGCATCGGTCACCTGCTGACCGGGGCGGTAGCTGGCGTTTGCCATGGCCTTTTCCACATCGGCGCGGCTGTTCAGCCCCTCGGCGCTGTAAGTGGACTGCGCAGCGGGCTGTGCCTGCGTTTGCACCTCCGGCTGCAGCAGTTCCTCCTTCTTTTTGGATGCCATATAATTCTCCTTTCGTTCTTATAATCCCTGCAGCTTGCTGCGCAGGGTGTCGGACATATTTTCCGTATCCAGATTGGTCAGTACATACTGCAGCTGCTCCTGCATCTGGTACAGATAGCTGCGCAGTGCCCGGGCATCCTCCGGGTCCATGTTATCGCTGAACTTGGGCAGGCCCAGCTTGCTCAAGCCGTTCATGCTTGCCATGAGGCATCCTCCTCCCATAATTTTCCCTTTGCCGGGGCGATGGTGCGCACAAGTCCGCGCAGGGTGATCTGCCCTTTGCCGCGCAGCCGCAGCCGCAGCGACCCGCACCGCCGGGGTACAAAGGGCAGGTCACAGCTGCGACGGCTGCCTTGGGCGGCAAGGGAAGCCACCGTCTCCCACGCGCCGCCGTCATAGCTCACCGCCACTTCTACTGTGCTGGTGCACTCGGCGTCCAGCCGCAAGGTCAGTCGGGAGAGATACCGCTGCTCGGTGCTGTCCAGCCCCACATCGCCGGTGACCAGCTCAAAGGGGATGTCCGTTTCCACGCCGTCGGTGGTTTGCCAGTCCGGCTCGCGGGTGGGGTCTGCCGCCCACAGCGCCTGTCCGTCCCACAGATAAAGCTGCCCGCCGGTGCTGGTCATATCGCAGGAGCAGACGTCCTCCTCGCTCCACAGCCCCTTCTCGGTATCATAGACCAGCAGCCGGGCATCCTCCCGGGAGATGTGCAGGTAGTACCGGCCATCCAGCGCGCCGCCCACGGCGCTTTGCACGTTGGAAAGCTTTGCGGCGTCCAGCGCGCCGGACACCTTGGTGGGCAGACTGCCGTCCCACGCCATAACACCGTCCGGCGAGAGATAATACAACGTCTCGTTCAGCACGCACAGGCTGCGGGCGGCGTTTTTGGCTACGCCCCGGCAGCGCAGGCTGGAAAGCTGAAAATCCGAAGGCTTGGAGCCGTACAGCTTGTGCAGGGTGTTCTCCTTAAAAAACAGTGCATAGCCCATGCAGGAGGCTGCCCCGGTAAAGGCTCCGTCGCTGCCCACGGTGACGGCGTAGCTGTCTGCGGCGATGCCCCGGTAGCTGAACCAGTTGGTGGGGTCGCCCAGCTTGCAGCCGTAGATAACGTTCTCCCTGCTGTTGCAGCCCCACACCCGGTTGTCACACTCGGTCACAAAATCCAGCTCCGGCACCCGGCGCTCCATGGATACCGTCTGGGCGGCTTCCACGCTGCGGTGCTGTTTGCCGTCCATGCTCTGCCACTGGGCGGCGGCGGCGTTCTGCACCAGTGTACCGTAGAAATACTCGCCCTGCGGGGTGCAGCGCACCAGCAGCCAGTCCTCGCCCACGTCATACACGATTTGGTCTCCATTCAGCTCCGGGCTCTGCCCTGCCGCTTCGGCGGCTGCGCCCTGCACGGTCACGGTGTCCCACTGCCGGAACAGCTTGCCCAGCCCTGCCGCCGTGATGCGGCAGTATTCCAGCGGGATGGCCGCCCAGCTGCCGGAGTTTTTGCTGTACATCTCCAGCGTGCTGTCGTACCGCCACGGATGGTCGGCATCCTCTACCTTTAAAAACAGCTGTCCGTCTGCCGGTTCGGCGGGCTCCTCCCGGCCAAAGGCTTCCACCTGATAAGTCTTGCCTGCGGCATCGCAGGGGGCAAAGGTCACGCTTTTGCCCGCCGCCGTCCACAGTGCTCCCAGTGCAGTCACACTGCCGTCTGCCGTATCAAAGGCCACCTTGTCCGGAAAGATCAGGATCTTTGTACCGATGCCCACCAGCGCCTTGCGGCCATCGGTCACGGCGTCCGGCTTCGTCACCGCCGGGGCGGCGGCATCGTCCGGGGTATAGGTGATATCCCGCCCGCAGACGGTCAGCAGACCGTTCAGGTGGTACATCCCGTTCAGGCCGGTCAGCGCCCGCAGCTTGCGGCGGGGCGTGCGGGTGCTCAGTGCGGGAAAATCCCGGGTGGAAAAGTTCACTCCGGCGCTGTACTCTGCTTCCGAGCAGCCGTAGGTCTCGTTCAGGCCGCCAAAGGCCCGCAGCAGCTGCCGGGTGTTGGCAAGCCGTATTCTGTCTGCCAGTACCATCGCCTCACCTCCTTACCAGCGCCACTGCGCCCGGCTGCGGGGCGGGTAGTTCTGCCGCAGCCAGACCGCCAGTTCTGCGTACAGGGCGTTGTACTGTGCCTGCTCCCCGGCGTAGCGGTCGGTCTCGCCCAAGGCGGCATCCATCTGCGCACACAGCAGGTGCGGGTACAGGGCATCAAAGGGCGGCGGTGCCAGCAGCGTCTGGTCATCCTGTACCGGCTGCTCCCACGGACGGTCTGCGCCCACGGCGTCAAACGCCCCGGCGGCGGCGCGGTCAAACAGCTTTGTGCGCAGCAGGGCGTCCGCCTCCCGCAGCCATTGCAGCCGGGTCTCGGTCTCAATGCGGCAGTTTGGGCGCAGCTGCTCGGCACGCTCCAAAGCCTCTCCTATGGTCATCTCATCACATCCTTTTTATAAAAAGCCCGGCCGGGGGCATTTCTCCCAGCCGGGCAGCGTTGATATTGCAGATTTTACTGCGCCGCGTTCTCCGCGGCGGCAATGCGGGCAGCGGTCAGCTCGTCCTGACGCTGGCTGTGCTCCAGTACCTCGGCCACAGCGGGCGGCACCTCCACTTCCACGCCACGGCGGATCTTGTAGTTCACGCCGTTGACACTGACGAACAGATCGCCCTTGTAGCGGCTGTTGTCCTTGAACAGCCGGATGCGCACATTCTTTTCAGCCATAGGCACCTCCTTAGTTGGCGGCAGCGGTGGCAGAGTAGCTGGACACGCTCTCGATGCGCACCATGTACTGTTCCACCAGACGCTCGGCGGCGCGCATACCCTTCCAGCCCACAGAGGCGCGCTGGTTCAGCGGGTCGTCACCGTAGCCCAGCTGCTTGACGATGTGCTCAAGGCCGCCGCCCTCCAGCTCGGTCACGCCGTAGGCGTGGGCACCCAGCACCAGCGTGCCGAACACCGCAAGACCCGCCGGGCAGGTGTCGTCCTTCCAGATCTTGGCCTCGCTGGTCTCGATAAAGCGGATGTTGCCCAGCTTGCCGATCTCGCCGCGGAACATGGTGTCGGGGTCGGCGTACTTGTGCACCTCCATGAACTCCTTGCAGGTCTTGAGATCGTAGGCCGCATAGGGGTGGATGATGGCAACGTAGCTGTCACCGATGGGGTCGGCGTTCATTGCGCCCAGCTGCGCCGCTGCCTGAAAGAACAGCTTCGGGGTCAGAGTGCAGCTCTTGTCCAGCGCCTTGCGGCTGGTAACGGCGGTCTCGGCACCGTCTGCGCCCAGCTTCGGGGCGTAAATGACATTGGTGCCGCCCGCCAGCACATCGCGGGTGATACTGTCCATGGTGCGGCCGGCCTGACTTGCCAGCACGCGGGTGGCCTGCACCACGTTGTTGTCGATGGCGGTCATCTGCAGCACATCGGTCAGCGGAGTCCAGCCGCCGTACTGGTGCAGGTCGCTGGTGATGCTGGTCACGTTCAGGGCCTGACCGTTGGGGGTAACGCCCTCGGTCAGCGGGGTGCTGGCCTTGGGCAGGCTGTCGTACTTGCGGAACTCGATGGTCTTGCCGCCGTTCTGGGGCAC
>ERZ857922.4645-NODE-4645-length-10077-cov-2.880962_pt1 | contig 10077 bp, 9 predicted proteins | sample MGYA00519579_ERZ857922 | MGnify/ENA primary metagenome ERZ857922 (study PRJEB31778, sample SAMEA3449375) | human gut metagenome | biome: human gut; feature: human-associated habitat; material: faeces | place: United Kingdom | collected 2010/2012 ... | reverse complement strand
ATCGGCTTTGCGCCGGCGGACGACCCGCAGATCGTCATCCTCGTGCTGCTCGACACGCCGAGCAACAGCACCGGCATCTATATCAGCGGCGGCCAGATGGCCGCGCCCGTCGTCGGCAAAATGATGGCGGACATCCTGCCGTACCTCGGCGTGGAGCCGTCGTACTCCGAGACGGAAAAGACGCATATGGATAAGACCGTACCGAACGTGACGGGCCTATCCGTTGAGCAGGCGAAGGCCGCGCTCGCGGAGGTGGGCCTGCAGGCGCGCATCTACGGTGATGGCAGCACAATCACGGCGCAGCTTCCGGGCAGCGGCGCGGTCGTGGCCAACGGCAGCACCATCCTGCTCTATGCCGGCAAAGAGCCCTCGGCCGACAAGGAGACGATGCCGGATCTGTCCAATCTCAGCTATCAGACAGCCCGCGACCGCATGGCCGCACTGGGGCTGTATATCAAGACCAGCAGTTCGATCACGGATACCGCGGCGCAGGTCATCTCCGGCCAGAGCGTCGCCGCCGGCACCCAGATCGATCACGGTACGGTCGTGGAGGTCACGCTCGTGACCAGCGATTCGGGCATGCTGGGCCGATACTGACGAACAACGGAGGTACGTTTATGAAACTCAAGCGACTGCTGTCCGTTCTGGACGTGTGCGAATGCACCGCCGATCCGGAACTGGACATCCGGGATATCAGCTTTGACTCGCGCACCACGCAGCCCGGCGACCTGTTCGCCGCCGTCTGCGGGTATGAGTCCGACGGGCACCGGTTCATCGGCGCGGCCGCCGAGCGCGGTGCGGCCGTCGTGCTCTGCCAGCGAAAGCCAGAGGTCGAGATACCGTATATCCTCGTGGCCGACAGCCGTCTTGCGCTCTCGCGCATCTGCTGCGAATTTTTCGATAACCCGTCGCGCGAGCTGACCATGATCGGCGTGACCGGCACGAACGGCAAGACCACCGTCACCACGCTCATCAAGCATATGCTCGAGCAGTGTCTGCACACAAAGGTCGGCCTCATCGGCACGAACGCGAACGTCATCGGCGACGAGGTGCTACACACCGAGCACACCACGCCCGACGCCTATGAGCTGCAAAAGCTCCTGCGCCGAATGGTCGACGCCGGCTGCACGCACGCGGTCATGGAGGTGTCGTCGCACTCGCTCGTGCTGCACCGCGTGGAGGGCATCCGCTTCCGGGTGGGCATCTTCACGAACCTGTCGCAGGATCATCTGGACTTTCACAAGACCATGGAGGCGTATGCCGCGGCCAAGGCGCAGCTGTTTGCGCAGAGTGACGCCGGCATCGTCAACGCGGACGACGATTGGGCGCACGTCATGCTCGAGCACGCCAAATGCCCGATGCACACCTATTCCGCCAAACGCAACGACGCCGACCTCGTGGCCAAGGACATCCGCCTGAGCGCGTCGGGCGTGCGCTTTGTCGCCATGCACGGCGATGCGATCGCGCGCATGCGCCTCGGCATCCCCGGCATGTTCTCGGTCTACAACGCGCTGAGCGTCATTGCCTGCGCCTGCGCGCTCGGCATTTCGCTCGACGACTGCGCCGCCGCGCTCGACACGGCAAAGCCCGTCAAGGGCCGCGCCGAGGTGCTCGAGACCGACGGGGATTACGCCATCCTCATCGACTACGCCGTCACGCCCGACGCCATCGACAACATCCTCACGACGGTGCGCGAGTTCGCACCCGCGCGGCTCGTGTTCCTCTTTGGCTGCGGCGGCGACCGGGACCGCGGCAAGCGTCCGAAGATGGGCCGCATCGCGGGCCAGAAGGCGGATTTCGTCATCGTCACGAGCGACAATCCGCGCACGGAAGACCCGGAGGCGATCATCGCCGATATCCTTCCCGGTCTCAAGGAGACGCACACGCCCTATGTCGTGCGGCCCGACCGGCGCGAGGCCATCGCCTACGCGATCGAGAATCACTGCCCCGGCGATGTCATCATCCTCTGCGGCAAGGGCCATGAGGATTACCAGATCATCGGCAAGACGAAAGTGCACATGGACGAGCGCGAGATCGTCGCCGAAATACTCGAGAAGAGGAAGAGAGAGAAATGACACTGAAGCTGATACTGGCGTTCGTCATCGCGTTTGCGGTGTCGGCCGTCGTCGGATTTTTCCTGGTCCCGTATCTCAAACGCATCAAGGCGGGCCAGAGCATCAAGGAAAACGGCCCTACGTGGCACATGTCCAAGCAGGGCACGCCCACCATGGGCGGGCTGATGTTCATCGCCGCGATCGCGGTCGTGTGCCTGTCGGTCGGCTTTGAGTGCATGGCCGAGGGCGAATACGGCCACCTGTTTTGTCTGGCGTTCGCGCTCGTGTTCGGCGCAATCGGTTTTCTGGACGATTATGAAAAGCTCAAAAAGAAGCAGAATCTCGGCCTGACGGCCGGCAAGAAGCTGCTGCTGCAGCTGGCGGCGGCCGTGGCGTTCATTTTCCTCATGCGCCGCTTCGGCTATGTCGCGCTCGACAGCCTGTACATCCCGTTCTGGAACAAGACGGTGCCGGTCTCCGAGCCGCTGTATGTCATCTTCGCGGCCTTCGTCATCGTCGGAACGGTCAACTCCGTGAACCTCACCGACGGTGTGGACGGCCTCGCCGCGAGCACGACGATGCCGGTGTGCATCTTCTTCGCCGTCATCTCCATGCTCTGGGGCGAGCGGTTTTTGTCCCTCGGCGTGTTTGCCTCCGGCCTTGCCGGCGGCCTGCTGGGCTTCTTGATCTATAACTTCCACCCGGCGAAGGTGTTCATGGGCGACACGGGTTCGCTCTTTCTCGGTGGCGCGGTCGCGGCGCTGGCCTTTGCCTACGACATGCCGCTCATCCTTGTGACGCTCGGCATCATGTACATCATCGAGGCGCTGTCGGATATCATCCAAGTCGGCTACTTCAAGCTCACGCACGGCAAGCGTGTGTTCAAAATGTCCCCGTTCCACCACCATCTCGAGATGGGCGGCTGGACGGGCCACAAGTGGAAGGAAACGCAGATCGTGGCGCTGTTTGCCGGTGTGACGGTGCTGTTTGCAGTTTTGTCGTTCATCGGCGTGTTCCACCGCTTCGGCGTGTGAGGCGCGCGCCGCGGTGCAGGGAGGTGCTTATATGAATATTTCCGATCTGAGACTTCCCGCGCGCCAGGCGAAAGCGTCCGCCGGGCCGCAGCGCGGCAGCTTCGACCTGCCGTTTTTCGTGCTCACGCTGCTGCTGCTGACGATCGGCGTCATCATGGTGCTCTCGTCGAGCTTCGCCCGCGCGTATGCGCAGGGCAAGTCGCCGACGTATTACTTCGTGCGCCAGGCGGCCTTTGCCGTGGCCGGCGTTGTGGCCATGATCTTGCTGTCCAAAGTGCGCATGGCGACCTACCGCCGTCTGTCGCTGCTGGTGCTGGGCGTGAGCATCTTCCTGCTTGCCGTCGTCTGGATCCCGCACATCGGCACTCGCGTCAACGGTGCGCGCCGGTGGCTGAGTCTCGGCTTTACGACATTTCAGCCGTCGGAGATCGCAAAGATCGCGGTCGTGCTGTTTTTCTCCAGCATGATCTGCACCTATAAAGAGCAGATGCAGACGTTCCGCTACGGTGTCGTGCCGTTCATGGTCGTCACGGTCATCATCGTCGGCCTGCTGATGCTCGAGCCGCATCTGTCGGCGTCCATCATCATCATGACGCTTGCGATTGTGATGATGTTTGTCGGCGGCATCAAGCTCTCGTACCTGCTCGTCGGCATGGGCAGCGCGGGCGCGCTGCTGCTCATCGCAAGCAAATTCGTGCCCTATGTGCACAAGCGCATCGTGTCCTGGCGCGACCCGTTTGCCGATACGAGCGCGGCCGGCTATCAGATCGTGCAGTCGCTGTATTCCATCGGCTCGGGCGGCTTTCTCGGGCTCGGCCTCGGCCAGAGCCGGCAGAAGTACCTCTATCTGCCCGAGGAGCATAATGACTATATCTTTTCCATCGTCTGCGAGGAACTCGGCTATGTCGGCGCCATTGCGATCCTGATCCTGTTTGCGCTGCTCATCTGCCGCGGCTACTGGATCGCCGCGCACTCGCCCGACCGCTACAGCTTCCTCGTCGGCATCGGCATCACGACGCTGCTGTCGATCCAGGTGTTTTTGAACATCGCAGTCGTCACGAACCTCATCCCCTGCACGGGCATCTCGCTGCCGTTTTTCAGCTACGGCGGCACGGCGCTGCTCATGCAGCTCGGGGAGATGGGCATCATCCTGAGCATCTCGCGCGACATTCCGACGAAAAAAGCGCGCTAGTTTCTGACTTTGAAGTGTATATCCGGCAGCCCGCGGCGGTCTTCGGCGCGGACTGCCCGATTTCCGTTTTTGATCCTGGGAGGCATTGCTATGAATTTTCTCTTTACCTGCGGCGGCACCGCAGGCCACATCAACCCCGCGCTCGCGGTCGCTGGCATCCTGCGCGACCGGATGCCCGACTGCGGCATCCTCTTCGTCGGCGCCAACGGCAAGATGGAGACCGACCTCGTCCCGCGCGCGGGCTACGACATCGTGACCATTGAGGTCACGAACATCCACCGCAGCCTCAAGCCGTCGGAGATCGCGTACAACTTCCGCTCGCTGCACAACGCGCGGCAGGCGACGAAGGACGCGCGCAAGATCATCGAGGACTTTCAGCCTGACGTCGCCATCGGCACCGGCGGCTATGTCTGCTACCCCGTGCTCAAGGCGGCGGCGCAGCTCGGTATCCCCACCGTCGTACATGAATCCAACGCCGTGCCCGGCCTGACGACGAAGATGCTTGCCGGCGCGGTCGACCGCATCCTCGTCGGCTTCGAGGAGAGCAAGCAGCACTACAGCGAGCAGAAAAAGGTCGTCGTCACCGGCACGCCGGTGCGCGGCGCGTTCACGGCCTGCTCCAAGGCGGAGGCCAAGCGCCAGCTCGGGCTCGACCCGGACAGGCCGCTGGTCGTGTCGGTCTGGGGCTCGCTCGGCGCGTCGTACATGAACGAGGTCATGACGGCGTTCATCACGCGCGCCGCCGTCACGGACGCGCCGTTTGCGCTCATCCACTCGGCCGGGCGCAACGGCTATGAGAAGATGCACGCGGCCCTGCTCGAAAAGTGCCCGGCCGATCTCGCCGCGCACGGCATAGACGTGCGGCCGTATATTTATGACATGCCGCTCGTCATGGACGCGGCCGATCTCGTGCTCTGCCGCGCGGGCGCGTCCACGCTCGCGGAGCTCTCGTGCATCGGCAAGCCCGCGATCCTCATCCCGTCGCCGAACGTCACGAACAACCATCAGGAGCGCAACGCGCGCGTGCTCGAGCACGCCGGCGGGGCGAAGGTGCTGCTCGAGGGCGCGTTCACGGCGGACGATCTGTATAACCTCGTCAGCGACCTGCTCGCCGACCCCGCGCAGCTTGCGCAGATGGCGCAGAACATGAAATCCGCCGGCGTTGCCGACGCCGCCGAGCGCATTGCCGATCTGGTGCTGAAACTGGCCGACCGGCACGCAAAATGACAATCTCGCGTTTCTCTGCATAGGATGGCATGAATTTGCTGTGCGGAGGAAAGATTATGAGCATATGGCACATTTACGGCGGAAACAGACTGACCGGGAGCACCCAGGTGCAGGGCGCCAAGAATGCGGTGCTGCCGATTATGGCGGCATCCGTGCTCGCCGGCAGTGAGACGGTTCTGCACAACGTGCCCGACCTGAAGGACGTGACGATCACGCTGCGCATCCTGCGCCATCTCGGCTGCACGGCGGAGCGCGACGGGGACACGGTGCGCATTGATTCCCGCGGCATGAACCGCGACTTCATCCCGCACGATCTCATGCGGGAGCTGCGCTCCTCGGTCATTTTTCTCGGCGCGATCCTCACGCGCTTCGGAACGGCGAGCCTGTCCATGCCGGGCGGGTGCGAGCTCGGCCCGCGGCCGATCGATCTCCATCTGCACGCCCTGCGCCTTCTGGGCACGGACGAGGGCGATGCCCGCCGCGATGGCGCCGATCGCTTCGGCGCGGGTCATGGCAGGGCCTTGGGTGAAGTCCTGCGTCCCGGCGGCGATGCGGCAGTTGACCACACCGGGCACCGAGTCCCCGGCCATGCCCATGTCCACGGGCACGACCTCGCACCGGGCCGTTTTGGCATCTGGCAGACACTGGTGCGCCGGGCGGCAAGGTTCTCGGCCACGGCCCGGGTCACGCTCTGGTCCGTCTGGCTCACGCCCTGCGCCACCACGCCGTTATCGGCGCAGAGCACCAGCACGGCCCGGCGGGAAAAATCAAGCTGGGCCGTGCCGGTCAGCGCGGCGGCTTCTTCCAGCAGCGTTTCCAGCGCACCGAGGCCGCCCAAGGGTTTTGCGAGGCTGGCCCAGTGGGCGTGGGCGGCGGCGCGGGCCGCTTCGTCGGGCGGGGTGATGGTGGAAAGAAGCTGGTTCAGTTCCGGTTCTGTCATGGGTTCGGCTCCTTATGAAGATAAGATCGGGCGGCGGTCACGAACCGCCGGGGCAGGGAAGTGCCCGCCCAATACAAATGCGGGAAGCCCGCATAGAAATGCTCATTTGCAAAGCCGCAGGGCCAGCTCCGGCCATCGGCTTTCCGAGCGGTGAAGGCGTCGCCGTTCGCGGTGGTGTCCCAGTGGTGGAACTCGTGGACGGGGAGTGCTTCGCCGCGGCGGAACAGCATACTGTCCGCCTGTGCGGTCAGGGCGGCGTAGCCGAACCGCACGAGTTTGCCGACCCGGAAGCCCTGCCCCGGCAGCACGCCCGCCATGGGATAGGCGGTGCCGTCGGCATCTTCCAGCGACTGCCCCAGATAGAGGAAGCCGCCGCATTCGGCCACAGTGGGCAGACCGCGCTCGATGGCGGCGCAGAGGGCGCAGCGCAGCGGTTCGTTCTCGCTCAGCGCCTTGGCGTGCAGTTCCGGGTAGCCGCCCGGCAGGTAGACCCCGCCGATGCCCTCCGGCAGGGCGGCATCGTGCAGGGGGCTGAAAAAGACAAGCTCAGCGCCCGCCGCCCGCAGCGCGTCCAGCGTCTCGGCATAGGTGAAGCAGAACGCTTCGTCCTTTGCCACCGCGATGCGCACCGTCGGCGAGGCAGGGGTCAGGAAATCGGGCAGGGGCGAAACGGGGGCGGGAAGGCTCGTCAAAGCGAGGAGCCGCTTCCAGTCCAGCGTGGCGGAAACTGCTTCGGCAAGACGCTCGATCTTCTCCTGTAGGCCGGAAACTTCCTCCGCCGTTTTCAGCCCCAGATGGCGGCTCTCCACAACGGCGTCGGGCAAATGGGGCAGATAGCCCAGCACGGGCAGCTCGGTCTCCCGCTCTAGCAGGGGGGAAAGCAGTTGGTGCAAACGGGGGGAGCAGTCGTTGAGGAGGATGCCCGCCAGATGACTCGGCGTCCGGAAATTTTTCAGCCCGTTGATCTGAGCCGCCAGCGTCACACTGGCCCCTTTGGGCTGGACCACCAGCAGAACGGGGAGGCCGAGGGTATCCGCCAGCGCCCACGCGCTTGCGGCGGTGGTACAGTTGAGCCCGTCATAAAAGCCCATGGCTCCCTCGCAGAGGGCGGCCCCATGCCCGGCGGCATAGTGGGCGTACAGGGCCCGCACCGTGTCCGGCGCAGAGAAGAACAGGTCGAGGTTGTGGCTGTCCACCCGGAGAGCGGAGCGGTGGAACATCGGGTCGATGTAGTCGGGCCCGGATTTGAAGGCGCAGGGCCAAAACCCACGCTTCTTCAGCGCCGCCAGCAGGGCACAGGTCAGGGTGGTCTTTCCGCTGCCGGAAGCGGGGGCCGCAAGGACGAACTGGATCATTTTCGTTCCCCCGTGATCAGAAAAATGGGGTTGTTGGCGGTCAGCAGGTGGAGCCTGCCTGCCGGTCTGGTACGGCTCACGGCAAGCTGGGTCACCTCAGCGGAAAGGCCATGAGCCGTAAGGGCTGCAATGGCGGCGCTCAGGGATTCCAGCGCAATGGCGGCAATGCAGATGCACGCATTGGCGTTTTTGGCCAGAACCGTGTCCACCACCGCGGCCATGCTGCCCTTGGTGCCGCCAATGAACACGGCATCCGGGGCAGGCAGGGCTTCCAGTGCGGCAGGGGCACGGCCCTCAATGAGGGAGAGGTTCCACGCCGCAAATTTTTCGCGGTTCCGGCGGATGAGGGCGCAGGCGTCCGGCTCACACTCCACCGCATACACATGCCCCTGCGGGGCGGCCAGTGCCAGCTCCACGCTCACGCTGCCGGTGCCCGCGCCCACATCCCACAGGGTATCGCCGGGCTGCACGGCCAGCTTGGCCAGCGCCGCCGCCCGCACCTCCTGCTTGGTCATGGGCACCTCTCCCCTGTGGAAGGCTTCATCCGGGAAGCCGGGCACCCGCCGGGGCGGCTGAGGAACGTGTTCCACAAGCAGAACGCTCAGGCTTGCAAACTGCTTTTGCGCAAACTCCTGCGCCGTGCCGAACAGGATCTTTTCCTCTGCCCGGCCCAGCTCTTCGCCCACCAGCACATGGGCATCGCCCAGCCCGGCGGCAGCCAATCGGCCGCAGAGGGAGGCAGGCGTTTCTGCCCCGCCGGTCAGGAAAAACACAGGCTTTCCCCCGGCCGTCAGGCATTCGGCCACCGGGTCGCAGGCACAGCCGTGGGCTGAGACCAGCTTCCACTCCTGCCAGGAGCGGCCCACCGCAGCGGCCAGCAGCTGAACGCTGGAAAGCCCCGGCAGCACCCGGCAGGAGATGCCAAAGGCCCGCAGCATCGGCAGCAGCTGGGCCGCACCGGAGTAAAACCCGGTGTCGCCGCTGTACACAAGGGCAGCATCCACCTCCGGGTCAGCCGCCAGCGCGGCAAGGACATCCTCAGGCTGATACAGGGCCTTCCGGTGATCCGTGCAGCCCTGCGGCAGCTGTTCCAGCAGGCGCTTTGCCCCCAGGATCAGTCCGGCGTTCTGCAGGGCGGCAAGGCCCTGCGCGGTCAGGCTTTCCGGCGTGCCCGACCCCATCCCGATGAGTGTGATCATTGCAGCATCTCCTTACAATGTGTCAGGATCTGTTCCGCCGTTTCGCCCTGCTCGGCCGGGCGGCGGATGACGATGAGCTGAGCCCCGGTGTCCTGCGCTGCCCGGGCTTTTTCTTCAAAGCCGCCCGCCGCGCCGCCATCTTTGGTAACGAGGAAGCGGATGGCAAACTGCTCCATCAGCGCCCGGTTCAGCGCATAGGAGAACGGCCCCTGCATGGCGATGATGTTCTTATGGGGGATATCTGCCCCCTCGCAGGCGGCAATGCCCTCCCGGGTGGGCAGGACACGGGGAAAGAGCCGTGCCGGTTCCAGCACAGCAAAGGCAGAAAGCTCCTTGGCCCCGGTGGCAAGCAGGACATTTCCCTGCGTCCGGGCCAGAAATCCCGCCGCATGGGCTGCGGAGGCAAACACCATGCTCCCGGCGGGCAGCGGGCTTTCGGGCCGGAGCAGGCGGCGGTACTCCGTACCCGCTGTTTTGCAGGCTGCCCGGATGTTCCGGGTGGCCTCCACGGCATACGGATGGGTCGCATCCACACAGAGGTCAGCCCCCTGCAGCAGGGCGGTCATCTCCTCCGGGGTCAGCCGCCCGCAGTGGACGGTGATGCCGGACCTTTCGCCCTGTTCCTCAGCCCCCAGCGGGGTGGCCACGCTGACCAGTACCTCGGCTCCCAGTGCGGCCAGCTGCTTTGAAAACATGCGACCCTCGGTGGTGCCGCTGAATACCACGACCCTCATGCGCGGTACCCCCGCGGCGTGACCATCCGCCCGCTCAGCTGGCGGGTCTGGGCGTTGCCGACAAACACGGTGGTGAACATATCCACCTGCTCCTCGGCCAGCTGGGCCAGGGTGCCGGTCCAGCTGGTCTGCCCCGGGCGGCCGATGCTCTTCACCCAGCCGCACACCCGGTCAGTCGGCAGGCTGCGGGCCAGAATGGCGCAGGCTTTGGCCAGATAATCGGCCCGGGCCCGGCTGGAGGGGTTGTACAGGCAGATGCAGAAGGAAAAGTGACATTTGTGGTTCAGGCAGGATTTAAAGGACAGATTTATGCCTGCGCTTACGATATGTTAAATAATCGCG
>ERZ857922.4643-NODE-4643-length-10079-cov-3.015662_pt1 | contig 10079 bp, 9 predicted proteins | sample MGYA00519579_ERZ857922 | MGnify/ENA primary metagenome ERZ857922 (study PRJEB31778, sample SAMEA3449375) | human gut metagenome | biome: human gut; feature: human-associated habitat; material: faeces | place: United Kingdom | collected 2010/2012 ... | reverse complement strand
TGGACCGCCGGTTCTTCCGCGAAGACACCCCGCGCGCCCGCGACGTGGTGGAGGCTGTGGTGCGCCTGGCTGCCAAGCGCGGCGATGCGACCTACTTCGTGGCCAACATGAAGGATATCCCCGTGGCCGATGGCGCCTTCGATATGGTGACCGAGCTCTTTGCTCCCTTTAACGATCGCGAATTTGCCCGCGTACTGGCGCCAGAGGGTTCGTTCTATACCGTGGTGCCGGGCGCCCGTCATCTGTTTGGGCTCAAGGAGGTGCTCTACGACACGCCGTACCTTAACGATGAGAAGCTGCCGAAGACCACCGAGCTCGAGTTGGTCGGAACGCAGCGGGTATCTGCGAATATTACGCTCCAGACGCAGGCCGACATCGAGGCGGTGTTCCAGATGACGCCATACTACTATCGCACGCGCCCTGCCGACAAAGAGCGCCTGGCAAATTTGGACACCCTTCAAACCGACATCGACTTCATCATCGCCGAGTACCGCCACGGTAAATAACCTGCCAAAAAGGGACAGGTTTGTTTCGGTAGGTTTTATCTGGGCAAACGTAAAGGGCCGACCGCGGAGATGCGCGATCGGCCCTTTTTAGCTGCTTGATAGCAGGGGCTATGGGAGACAGGTGCCTACAGGCGGTCCTTGTTCTCGGCCTTAACGGCGTGTGCCTGCTGAACAAAGAACAGGTCGTACACCACGATGACAAAGGCGCCAAAGTTGATGGCGTCGCCGCCAAACGCGGGAAGCGTGAGCACCGCTTGGGCAAGCGTGGCGACCGCGGCAACAATACCGAGCTTAAACGCGCCGTCCACCTGCGAAGGCTTGTTGGCGCCCTTGATACCGGCGACGCCTGCGGCAAGGTCGACGAGACCCTTGGCGATAAGCACGACCGCTGCGAGCGTGGCGTACGAACCGTACGTGGAATCGAGACCGCCCGTGGCGATACCGACGCCGGCGGTGACGAGGCTGGCGATGCCCAAGACAAAGTAGATGAGAGCAAGGATTTTGAGAGTCTTGCGAGTGAAGCTCATGGCTGGTCCTTTCGATACGAGTACGCCAACTTGGCGCACCCAATGTACTGCACATATGGTGAAGCACATTGTAGTTCAACGCGGCGATGCATGCGTTTGAAAGCGTCTCTTGCCCGCACGGTCCAACCTTTCAAAAAAGAAAGCTGGGCGTAAGTCAAATCGATGGCAGCGTATGCGCGGCGCTGCGATGATGGGGCCATGGTAAGAGCTGGACCGAAGGAGAAGCCATGATGTACGGAGCAGGGCAAGTGCGTGAGCCGCGGTCGTTGGGAAGGCGCATGAGTGATTCCGTGATCGCTGCCGTGTGCACGGGATTGATGGCGGTGCTTTGCATTGGGATGCTGTGGGCCATGTCGCATGTGGGACAATAGCGGACGGTGGGGTGCCGACACAAACGGCGCTCACGTATTCGTTTTGCTTGCTAAGGAGTACTCATGGGCGTAGTCGATTCCTTTTCTGTTGCTCGGGCCGCGGGGCTTGAGCTGACCGGGAAGTCCGAGGGACTCACGCTCACCGACGGCGCGATGGAGCTGCGCGCCGATTTCACCCGCATGCATCCGCGGCTCAAGCAGGGCCGTTTGCAGCAAGAGCTGCTGGTAAAGGCTGCGCGCACAAAAGGTATCGAGTGCCCATGGGCGATTGATGCCACGGCAGGCTTTGGCGAGGATTCGCTGCTGTTGGCGGCCGCGGGCTTTACCGTCGATCTGTATGAGCAGGATTGCGTGATCGCGGCACTCCTCAAGGATGCTTTGGATCGCGCGGCAGATGATCCGGCGCTTGCGACAGCCGTGGCGCGCATGCGCTTACATGCGGGCGAGGACAGTATTACCGGCCTTCGCCATACAGCTGAGCTGATCGGGCAGGGCGAGCTCGCGGCTCCCGACGTGGTGTATCTGGACCCCATGTTTCCCGAGCGTACTAAAAGTGCGGCGGTCAAAAAGAAGTTCCAGCTCCTACATCATCTGGAACAGCCGTGCGCCGATGAGGAGACGCTGGTCGAAGCTGCGCTTGCGGTGCATCCGCGCAAGGTCGTTATCAAGCGGCCGGCGAAGGGGCCGCTGCTTGCCGGCGTTAAGCCGAGCTATCAACTTGCGGGCAAGGCCGTTCGTTACGATGTTTTGGTGCCGCCGCGCCCGTAGCTTGCGTGCGATGGCTGGCGCTCCGTCAATGCTGTGCCGATGCAGTGCCTATTTCCAAGGGTGCGACGTCAGGTGCCATCCACCGCAGTATTCGCATTTGTAGCAGGCCAAACCACGCCGCCCGCGGTTTTCGCAGTCGGCCATAACAGCCTCGGCCTCAGCGCGTGTGTCGTAACGGTTTTTGCGCCCGCACGACTTGTAGCGCCAGGCCTCATCGCGCTCGGCGTCCAGGGCATCGCGGCGCTCGTCTTCGCGCGCAAACAGGTCGCTCATATCGCCGCCGGTGGCAGCGCTCAAAAACTCGCTTTTTGCCTTTGACCAGGCGGCTCGCTTTTTGCTCCCCATCTGCTTCGTGCCCCTCTCCAAACGCTGGTATCATTGCCCAATCAAAGTGATACCAATAAACGTGAGGTCGCCGCGTGATGATCAGAAAAACCCTCGATACCGACATTCCCGCCGTCATGGCTATCTACGACGTTGCCCGCGCTTTTATGCGCGCACATGGCAATGCCACGCAGTGGCCCGAGGGCACGCCTTCGGCCGAGCAGCTGGCTGCCGATATCGCCGCCGGTGGCAGCTATGTGTGCGAAGTCGACGGTCGCGTGGTGGCGACGTTTGCCTTCCTGCCGGGGCCGGACAGTTCCTACGATGTGGTCGAGGGTGGCCAGTGGCGTAGCGACACTCCGTACGCTGTGCTGCACCGCGTGGCATCCGACGGCACCACGCATGGTGTCGCGGCTGCGATGTTTGCCTTTGCCAAGGAACGCATCGACCATCTGCGTATCGACACGCATCAGGACAACCTGCCCATGCAGGGCGCAATCACCAAGGCCGGGTTTAAACGTGCCGGTATCGTGTACGTGTCGGACGGCACACCGCGTGTTGCGTTTGACTGGCTGCGCGAGGCATAAGAGCGGAGACGCGTATCAACAATTCGCGCGGACGAAAATGGCTCCGGGTGGGGCCATTTTCGTCCGCCGCGCTGTTTTGCAAGCCGGCTCTCGCAAGGCGCGAACCTACGAAAATCGCCGCGCGGCAACGCAGGGCGATGAGCTTGGTCGGGGGATAGGGCCCGCTTCGCCCGCCGGCCCGTAAATTGTATCATCCAGTGTGAAACGAGGATGCCTGTTGCCGCGTGTGATGGGCTTGCAATAAGAGGAGAGCCATGTCGAAGCAAGCGGTCGTTGGAATCTTGGCGCATGTCGATGCCGGCAAGACCACGTTGGCCGAGGCCATGCTGTTCAACGCGGGTCGCATTCGCAAGCGCGGCCGCGTGGACGATGGCAATTCGCATCTGGACACGAATGCGATCGAGCGCGAGCGCGGTATTACGATTTTCTCGTCGCAGGCTGTGCTCGATCATGGCGATACCCATGTCATGCTCGTGGATGCGCCGGGGCATGTCGATTTTTCTGCCGAGGCGGAGCGCACACTGCGTGCCCTGGACTACGCGATTCTGGTGGTGGGCGCCAACGACGGCGTGCAGGGGCACACCGAAACCCTGTGGCGCCTGCTTGCGCGCTATGACATCCCGACATTCATCTTTATCAACAAGATCGATTTGGAGAATCCCGGCCGCGATGTTTTGCTGGCACAGCTGGGGCAGCGTCTTTCCGAGGGCTGTCTGGACGCCAACGAACTGCTGGTGGGTGGGGCCGTTCAGGAGGATGCTGCTGCGTTAGACGAGGCGGCGCTCGAGGAGTTTCTTGAGGCGGGTGAGCTTTCCGTCGCAACGCTGTCGCGCATGGTTGCCGAGCGCAAGCTCTTTCCCTGCTTTGCCGGCGCGGCGCTCAAGGACCAAGGCGTGGACGAGCTGCTGGACGGCATATGCGCGCTGATGCGTGAACAGGCATGGCTTCCTGAGTTTGCCGCGCGCGTCTATCGTGTCAGCCGCGGGGATCGTGGCGAGCGCTTGGCTTGGGTTAAAGTGACTGGCGGCACGCTGCATGCCAAGCAGATGATTGACGGACGTTCCGGCGCCGAGGCATGGGAGCAAAAGATCGACCAGGTGCGCATCTATAACGGCGAGAAGTATGAGCTTGCCCAAGAAGTTGCCGCTGGCGGTATTTGTGCCGTGACGGGTCTTGTGCACGTTCGCCCAGGGGACGCCCTGGGCGCGGAGCCCGCGGGCGATGCGCCTGTCATTGCGCCGGTTCTCACCTATACGGTGCTTCCGGGCGAACATGATGTCCATACGGTGTTCAAAGCATTGACTGAGTTGGCGGACGAAGATCCCATGCTCGGCGTAAGCTGGAATACGCATCTGGAGCAGATTCATTTGCAGTTGATGGGAGCGGTGCAGCTCGAGGTCGTGCAGCGTGTGTTGGCCGATCGTTTTGGCCTTGCGGTCGAGTTTGAGCCCGGCGGCATTCTCTATAAGGAGACTATTTCGCAGCCGGTTGAGGGCGTGGGTCACTTTGAGCCACTGCGCCACTATGCCGAGGTACATCTGCGCTTGGAGCCGTTGTCAGCGGGTTCGGGCGTGCAGTTTGGCACCGTGACCTCGACCGATGAGCTCGATCTTAACTGGCAACGTCTGGCGCTCACCAACGCCATGGAGCGCGATCACCTGGGCGTGCTGACCGGCTCGCCCATCACCGATGTGCGCATTACGCTCACGGGTGGCCGTGCGCATGCCAAACATACCGAGGGCGGCGATTTTCGCCAGGCCACGTACCGCGCGATTCGCCAGGGTTTGATGCAGGCGCGCGAGGCCGGCGCGGCGGTGCTGATGGAGCCGTGGTATCGCTTTGAGCTCGAGGTGCCGGGGGAGTGCGTGGGTCTGGCGCTCTCGGATGCCACGCGCATGGGTGCCGAGCACGAGCCGCCGACGATGGCGGGGGACCGGGCAAAGCTTGTGGGTCGCGTGCCGGCATCTGAGGTGCAGGATTACGCGCTGGAGGTGGCTGCCTACACGAGTGGTCGTGGGCATCTGTATCTAGAGTTCGCCGGCTATGCGGCTTGCCATGATGCCGAGCGCGTCATCGAGGCGGCCGCCTATGAGCCCGAGGCCGATCTGCCCAACACGCCCGACTCGGTCTTTTGCTCTCACGGCGCCGGCTACACGGTCAAATGGTACGACGTGCCCGCCGCAGCTCACGTAAAGGTCGATCCCGCCACCTTCCGCCCCTGGCGAGCGGCGGACGCCGAGTTTTTCGGCCATAGGTGATAGAGGGTCAGACTCTTTGCCGTATTTAATTGGTATAACTCGGTATAAGTTGGTATAACTATTACTAGGGTTTACCGATCCGAGGAGGCCAACATGAATCCAAATCCCTTTAAGCCCACGGCAGGCAAGCGGCCTCCGATGCTCATCGGTCGAGAGTCGGTCATCGAAGATTTCGAGGAAGGGCTCGATAACGGCGCCGGAGCGCCGGGTAGGCTCATGCTCATTACGGGAAACCGCGGCTGCGGCAAAACGGTTCTCCTGCGGGAGCTGCAACGTCTAGCCAGCGAGCGCGGATGGGCGGTTATCTCCGATTCCGCTTCGCTTGGCTTATGCGACCGCTTGGCCGACGCGCTTCGCTCGAATAAACCCGTTGTGACGTCAATGGAGTTCGGGCCGTCGTTTGGCCGGATGTCGGTCGAGGCGGCGCGGGCAAAGGGCGAGACGTTACGAGGGCTGGTCAACGAGCGCCTCAAGAAGCTCGGTCCGGGCAAGGGCATACTGTTTGCGATTGACGAGGCGCAGTCTGCGTCTATCGAGGAGCTGGCGGCTCTTGCCGTTCTCTATCAGCAAGTGCTCGGAGATCAGGATGCCACGGGATTGCCCGATAGCGACCAGCACGGTCTTGCGCTGGTGTTCGCCGGCTTACCCAGTATGGTTGACGATCTGCTCGAAGAGCCGAGCGTGACGTTTTTGCGCCGCGCCCAGCAGCGTACGCTGGGGGCGATTTCTTTGCCCAAAGTGCGCGATTCATATATCCAGACGGTCAAAGGCGCTGGTCTTTGCGTTGACGCGGAGACGGCGGACCTTGCGGCACGCAAGAGCATGGGGCATCCCTATATGGTTCAGCTGGTGGGCTATTACATGTGGCGCTCTGCTGTCCGGCGTGGCTCGCAGGCCATTGAAGAGCGCGATGTTGAGGCTGGGCACGCGGATGCCGTCTCCGAGTTCTACGAAGCGGTTGACGCGCCCCTGTATTACGGGCTGCGCAGTCCACAGCGCCTTTTTATCGAGGCTATGGCAGTTGACGAGAACAAACCGACGCGCATGGCGGATATCATTGAGCGTTGCGACCGCACCCAAAGCTGGGCGAGTAAATATCGCGCAAGCCTGATTCGCGAGCGCGTCATCGAGGCTGCCGGATACGGCCTCGTCCGGTTTACCGTGCCCATGCTGGGCGCGTACATTCGCGATCGAGTTTTATGGCATGAGTAGGGTGATAAAGGTGACGGAACAGAAGATGAGCCCGCAGGCTATCGAGGTACGTGGCGCGCGCGTCCATAACCTCAAGGACATCGATATCGACATTCCGCTGGGAAAGCTCGTGGGCATTGCCGGCGTGTCGGGCTCGGGCAAGAGTTCGCTGGCGCTGGGGGTTCTTTATGCCGAGGGCTCGCGTCGCTATCTGGAGGCGCTCAGCACCTATACCCGCCGTCGTCTGACGCAGGCCGAGCACGCCCAGGTGGACGAGGTGCTGCACGTGCCGGCGGCGCTCGCATTGCATCAGCGCCCCAGCGTGCCGGGCGTGCGTTCCACCTTTGGCACCATGACCGAGCTCAACAATAGCCTGCGTCTACTCTTTAGCCGCTGCGCCCATCACGTGTGCCCGCATTGCGGGGCGCGTGTGGAGCCGAGCCTTAACGTGGCTGCGGGCCTGTCGCTCACGTGCCCCGCATGCGGCCGCGAGTTCTACGCGCCGGGTGCCGAGGACCTTGCCTTTAACAGCGGCGGCGCGTGCTCTACCTGCGGCGGTACCGGTGTCATGCGCGAGGTGGACGAGGCGAGCCTGGTGCCCGACGAGTCAAAGACCATCAATGAAGGCGCGGTGCTTCCTTGGGGCACGCTCATGTGGGATCTGATGAAGCAGGTGGCCGGCGAGATGGGCGTGCGTACCGACGTGCCGTTTAACCAACTCACACCTCAAGAGCGCGACATCGTGTTCCATGGTCCGGCGGTCAAGAAGCACATTCTCTACGTTCCCAAAAACGGTGAGGGCGCCACGCCGCTCGACTTCACCTATTACAACGCCGTCTATACCGTGGAGAATGCGCTTGCCAAGGTTAAGGACGACAAGGGGCTCAAGCGCGTTGCGCGCTTTCTGCGCGAGGGGCCATGCCGTGACTGTGGCGGCACGCGTCTCTCCGAGGCCGCACGCCAGCCCCAGGTACGCGGTATCAATCTGGCACAGGCGGCGGCCATGACATTGGGCGAGGCGATTGAGTGGGTGCGCGGGGTGCCTGCATCCTTGCCGGCCGAGATGCAGCCCATGGCAGTGGATATCTGCGATTCATTTTTGAGCACGGCTCGTCGCTTGGTCGACCTGGGGCTTGACTATCTCTCGCTCGATCGCGCCGGTGCCACGCTCTCCACGGGTGAGCGCCAGCGCGTGCAGCTTGCTCGCGTGGTGCGCAACCGATCGACGGGCGTGCTTTATGTGCTGGACGAGCCTTCGATCGGCTTGCATCCCGCCAATGTCGACGGCTTGGTGGGCGTGATGCGCGATCTGGTGGATGACGGCAACACCGTGGTTGTTGTCGACCACGATACACGTGTGCTGGCGGAAGCCGACTATCTGGTCGAGATGGGCCCCGTTGCCGGAGCAGGCGGCGGCAATGTGATCGCCGCTGGTACGGTAGACGAGGTCGAGCAATCGCAGAGCAGTCGCATCGCGCCGTTTTTGCGCGCCGAGCCCAAGCGCTTGCGTCCGCAGGTGACTGACGACGAAATGTTCGACCAGGGCCATATCCGCATGGCGACCGATGCCATCCATACCGTCAAGCCGCTCGAAGTCGATATCCCGCGCGGTCGCTTGGTTGCGGTTACGGGTGTTTCGGGTTCGGGCAAGACGACGTTGGTGCTCGAGACGCTCATCCCGGCACTCAAGGCGCAGGCAGCTGGCGAGCGCCTGCCGGGGCACGTGCGTTGGGTCGATGCCGAGGGTATTGCCCGCGCAAACCTGATTGACGCTACGCCCATCGGCGCCAACGTGCGCTCGACGGTAGCGACCTATGCCGACATCCATGATGAGCTGCGCCGCGCCTTTGCCCGTACGCCCGAGGCCAAGGCGGCCGGCTACAAGGCGGGTGCCTTTAGCTACAACACCGGCGCCTTGCGCTGCCCTACGTGCGATGGCACGGGCTCGATATCGCTCGACGTGCAGTTTTTGCCCGATGTCGAGATCGTCTGCCCGGCATGTCGCGGCTCGCGTTATGCAGACGCGGCTTCGCGTATCCATCGCGAGGGCAAGGACGGGAGTCTGCTTACGTTGCCGCAGCTCATGGACATGAGTGTGGACGAGGCCATCGACGCCACACTGGGACTCAAGAAGGTTCAGACGCGCTTGCAGACCTTGCGCGACCTGGGCTTGGGCTATCTCACGCTCGGTGAGCCCACGCCGGCGCTCTCGGGCGGCGAGGCGCAGCGTCTAAAGCTTGCGAGCGAGATGGGCCGTGTGCAGGACGATGCCGTATTCGTGTTCGACGAGCCCACGATCGGCCTACATCCGCTCGATGTTCAGGTGTTGTTGAGTGTGTTCGATGGCCTCGTTGCCAAGGGCGCCACGGTTATCGTGATCGAACACGATCTCGACCTTATCCGTAACGCCGATTATGTGATCGACATGGGCCCAGGCGGTGGCGATGCGGGCGGGCAAATCGTCTGCGCCGGCACGCCGAGCGACATCGCGGCCTGCCCCGCAAGCATCACCGGCCGCTATTTGTAATTGAAAGTGACAAAAGGATAGTCCCTTTGTCACATTCCCGGAAAGCTTGCCTGGCGCAGGGCTTCGTAGAGGACGATGGCGGCGCTGTTGGAGAGGTTGAGTGCGCTGATGCGGTAGTCGTCGGGATTGACGAAGTTGCCGCAGATGTCCTGTTGAAGGATGACCTCGTGGCCGTCCTCGGTATGTCCCAGCGATTCCTCGTGGGCTTCCCAGGCCTCGGCGTTATCGAGTGAGTCACAATCGCGCAGCATCGGGATGCGCTCGCAGCGCTCGGACGCCGCGGCAAGCAGTGGCTCGGGAATGCCCGAGCTCTCGCTGCCAAAGACCAAGTAGTCTCCATCGCGGTAGGTACTCTGCGCATAGGTGCGGCGTGCCTTTTTGGTCAGCAGATGCAGGCGCTCGTCGGCAGGGGAGAGGCCGTTGCGCGCAAGGAAATCCTCCCAGCCGGCATAGGTCGTCACGTCCAAGTTTTGCCAGTAGCCCAGGCCGGCGCGACGTACCGTCTTGTCATCGAGCGAAAACCCCAGCGGCTCCACCAGATGCAGGCGGGCGCCGGTGACCACGCAGGTGCGGCCGATATTGCCCGTATTGGCCGGAATCTCGGGCGCATACAGCACAATGTTGAACATGAATCTCCTTGGCTCAGAACGAAAAACCACCACGAAGGGCACCTTCGTGGTGGTTTGGCGGTTACGTAGGCGGAAAAATACCCGCTTGGATAAACCTAGGCGCGGTGCCAGTCGGTCAGGCAGGCATCGAGGGAGGCGATGAGCGCATCCTTGTCCATGTGACGGCCGATGATGCACAGGCTCGTCATGCGGTCGCCCGTCTCGTCGTCCCAAATCTGCATGATTTCGGGGTTCTCGTCGATGATCTTCTGCTTCTCGCCCTCGGGCGCCGAGTCGACAAACAGGCCGTTCTCCATCAGGCGCATCTGGTGGCCGGCCTGCTCGAACATGTAGCACATGTCCGGATCGCCGGTCTGCCACAGCGGGCCCTTGACGCGGATGACCTCGTCGG
>ERZ857922.4640-NODE-4640-length-10083-cov-2.876346_pt1 | contig 10083 bp, 7 predicted proteins | sample MGYA00519579_ERZ857922 | MGnify/ENA primary metagenome ERZ857922 (study PRJEB31778, sample SAMEA3449375) | human gut metagenome | biome: human gut; feature: human-associated habitat; material: faeces | place: United Kingdom | collected 2010/2012 ... | reverse complement strand
TTTTTGCTAATTTATATTTCAGATTATATCATAGCTTTTATTTATTTTCAACATTTTTCGTCTGTATTTTTTATATTTTTTTGTTATTTTTAATTAACTATTCTTTTTCTCGTTATTATTTTTTGTGCATTTTGTATATTTTATTTCATAGCAAACAAAGCGATAAAAAAGCCTTTTCAGGTTTATTTTATTCGCTTTGTCTGCCGGAGGGCTGACATATTATAAGCATACAGATCGCCATATATATCCTTTGCAGATCACTGTATGATCTGCTTCACATTTCCTGTAGCCACGATATCCACACCTGTACCTGCTGCATTCTCCAGGATCACGTCCCCAATCTGAACCGGCGCTTCCACACATACATCCCGCAGCGCATCCACACAGTCAAAAATCTTTCCTTTCGGAATATCCTGTGCTGTCTTTACTGACACCACCGGCATGCTTCCATTCTTCACACGCACGGTCGTTGTCACGATCCTGGTCGGATCTGTCACTTCCTTCACTGCATATTCCGCACCTTTTTTACAGGTATTTCCTGTGACGGAAATGATTTCTTTTCCATTCATTTCCACCAGAAGGGCGCATCCCATAGGACATCCGATACAAGTAAGATTCCTTTTTTCCATTTTCATCACTCCTCCACCTGGATCACAAGTTCATGTTTATCCTGTTTCTGTTTTCCTTCCAGAATGGAAAGAAGCTGCTCTTTTTTCAGTTTGATCTGTTCCATCTCTCCGGGTGCTGCCACCTGTTTTTTTCTGGAAAAGATCCGTTCTCCATCCAGATATGCACGGATGTAACAATTTTTATATACATTTCCCACACGGAAGCGGACCAGCTGCTCCTCCGCCATATGACCGATACGGATCTCAGACGGCACTGTATAGCGGACTCCGTTTTTAGGCGAAAGTGTGATCTTTATCTCTTCCGGTATTTCTTCCTCGCCATTGTTGTGTATATAGAGAGCCGCATTTCTTCCTGCATTACCTGCTTCCTCTGAAACAAAATCCACCAGATCATGAACATGAAGAACATTTCCGCAGGCAAAAATACCTTCTACATTTGTCTCCAGACTTTCGTTTACCACCGGTCCGGAAGTCACATTGCTCAGCTTCACACCTGCCTGTCCGGAAAGCTCATTCTCTGGGATCAGACCAACAGAAAGAAGAAGCGTATCGCATTCAAAAAATTCCTCTGTACCAGGAATCGGACGTCTGTTTTCATCTACCTCTGCAAGAGTGATTCCTTCCACACGCTCTTTTCCTTTTATGTCAACCACTGTATGGCTAAGCTTCAACGGGATACCAAAGTCATCCAAGCACTGCACGATATTTCGCTTCAGGCCTCCGGAATATGGCATCAGCTCTGCCACAGCCTTAACCTCCGCACCTTCCAAAGTCATACGTCTGGCCATGATCAGTCCGATATCACCGGATCCCAGGATCACTACCTTTTTTCCCGGCATAAATCCTTCCATGTTTACAAGGCGCTGTGCTGTTCCTGCTGAATAAATGCCTGCCGGTCGATATCCCGGAATGTTCAGTGCACCTCGCGGTCTCTCTCTGCAGCCCATGGCAAGGATCACGGCTTTCGCCCGGATCTGATACATTCCATCCTGACGGCTCATGGCAGTGATCACCTTATCCTGGCTGATATCCATGACCATGGTGTTCAGCCGGTACTCGATCTGCTGCTCTTTTACCATCCGGATAAAACGTGCCGCATATTCCGGTCCTGTCAGCTCCTCCTGAAATGTATGAAGGCCAAATCCATTATGGATACACTGATTCAGGATCCCACCCAGTTCCTTGTCACGTTCCAGGATCAGGATACTCTCTGCTCCCTCTTTCTTTGCAGCCAGGGCTGCTGCCAGTCCTGCAGGGCCTCCGCCTATGATCACGATATCTCTCTTCACCATAATCTTATCATTCATGGTTCTCGCCCTCCTCTGCAATTTTCTTGTTGATTCCTTCGATCAGTCTGGAAGCTCCGCCTGTTTTTGTGATCTCCTCCATGGAAATACCAAGCTCTCGGCTGAGGATCTCCATTGTTCTTGGAGAACAGAAACCTGACTGGCATCTTCCCATTCCCGCTCTTGTACGGCGCTTTACTCCGTCCAGGGATTTCGCTCCCAGAGGTCTTCGGATCGCATCCAGGATCTCTCCCTCCGAGATCATCTCACATCTGCAGATGATATTTCCATATTCCGGTGATCTTTTGATCAGCTCATTTCTTTCTTCCAGAGAAAGCTCTGACGGATCCAGGATCCCTTTTCTCACCGGATCAAAATCCGGATTTACTTCCGGATGTAATTTTTCTTTTACGATGTCAGCGACCATACAGCCGATTGCCGGCGAGCTGGTAAGTCCCGGTGATGCGATTCCTGCACAATCAATAAATCCGGGTGCATCCTCCACCTCTTCGATCACAAAATCCATACCGTCCTCGATAGCTCGAAGCCCTGCAAAGCTTGTGATCACCTTCCGCAGTGGAATATCCTTTACTGTTTTCCGGGATTTGGCACTTACTTCCTCCACCCCCTCTGAGGTAGTCGCTGTTTCCTCCCGATCCTCCAGATCCGTAGCTGTAGGCCCGATCAAAAGGTTTCCATGAACAGTCTGTGTTACCAGAACTCCTTTTCCGTTCTTATTTGGAAGTGCAAAGATCGTATGATTCACATGTGCTCCTGCACTTTTATCAAGAAGCATATACTCACCCTTACGAGGAGTGATATGCAGTTTTTTCTCACTTACCATATTATGAAAAACATCCGCATAGACACCGGCAGCATTGACGATACAGCCTGTCTCAAAATCACCCTTTGAGGTTTCCACAACAAAACCTTTTTCCTGTTTTCGGATGTTCTTTACTTCTGTGTCAAATTTAAATTCCACGCCATTGTTATATGCGTTCTCTGCCATTGCAATGTTCAGCTCAAAGGGACAGACAATTCCGGCTGTCGGTGCATACAGCGCTGCCAGCACCTGATCAGACAGATTCGGCTCCATGGCAAGTGCCTCTTCTCTGTCAAGGATCCTCAGTCCCTCTACTCCGTTTTTCATTCCTCTTTCACGCAGCTTATGCAGCATGGCGATTCCATTCTCAGTCGTACAGACAGTCAATGAACCAGTCTGTTTAAAAGGAAAATCCAGTTCCTTCGAAAGCTGTCCCATCATATTGCTGCCCTTCACATTCAGTTCCGCCATAAGGCTTCCCGGTTCTGCATCATAACCGGAATGAGCGATTCCGCTGTTTGCCTTGGAAGTTCCACAGCATACATCCTCTTCTCGCTCCAGAACGCAGATTTTCAGCCGATATCTTGAAAGCTCTCTCGCCGCTGCCGCTCCGGAAACTCCTGCTCCGATAATGATCACATCATACATAGATCTGTTTCTCCTTTCCTGTTTGCGGATCTTCTGAACTGTCCCCGGCTTTCTCTGCGCCGGAAACAGCAGAATATCCGTTGCAACACAAGCATTGCCGTCCGCAGGTAAATATTCTGCGAGGAGTACTGCTTACGAACAGCAATCTTTCAAGCGAATATGCCATTATTTTTATGCCGTAACCCTTGTAACCCTTGTAATCCTTTTGAAACATTAACATTTGTGCATAAAAATAGCCGGCATAAAAACACACTTATCCATGTGTCTTCATGCCGGTCTCTGTTCTCAATGGCATTCTCTGTATTCAGCAAGCTGAATCAGATTCCTTCTTCACTTTGTATTCATTGTATCAGACTATTCTTCATATTTCAAGTGCATTTTTCGTAAAATACATCGTTTTTTCTTTAACATGCTCTTAACTTCACCAAAAGCCTGATAAATTTCATTGTATTCCCGATCATATTTCCTCCACAGAAATAACTCCTTCCTGCTGTCTTACCTCACGAAATACAGTATGGCGTGCTTTCCATTTGGCAGCCTCCATTGTTGCCTGGATCACCACACTCTGTGTTTTGGATCTCTTTTTGATGATAACTACGTTGGAGATCAGGATGTCCTCTTCCCGGAGCTTCTTTATGACCATACTCATCTTGTCTTCATTTTCAAACTCCATATATACGTCATAGGTATTGGAATGCTCTTCCACATAAACCTCTATATATTTCGCATATTTGAACACCAGAATAAGCCCCAGCGTGGTAAAGATCGCACCGCTGTAAAAGCCGATTCCCACAGCAAGTCCGATACACGCAGAAGTCCAAAGACTGGCCGCTGTCGTAAGACCGGATACATGTCTCTGTCCTGTCACGATGATGGTTCCCACTCCAAGAAAACCGATTCCGCTGACAACCTGTGCGCCAAGTCGTGCAGTATCTCCGATTCCTGCCCCATTAGAATATACATGGATAAAATCGCCCGTCATCATAACCAGAGTTGCCCCCATACAAACGATCATATGTGTTTTTACACCTGCCACACGCTTCTTCATTCCACGATCAATACCGATCAGACATCCAAGAAACATCGCAAGAATCAGCCGAAACAGCGTCGATCCCATATTTAAAGTGTGCAAATAATCCGATATTGCATTACATGCTCCGAGAATTCCGCCCATAAATTTGCTCCTTTCCTGTTGTAACATTATTTTCTGCCGGTGATAACGCCAATAGCGCATCACTTCATTTTGCCCTGCACGAACGCCGCAGGCCACACTCACTCCATTCGAAAGCTGTCTAGTCAGCCGGACTCACTCCGTCCGTCTCACTACACAGTTTTTCATATGATCCTATACCCCGGATATACATGATCTGTAGTCTCACAGCATGTAAAACAGCAGGGATACCGGCGCCCGGCGGCGGTATCCCTATCTGTTGCTCTATCTACTGATCAGAGGGCATTCTGATTATTTAATAGACTCGTTATAGTTCTCGATCGCTTTGTTTACAGAAGCTGCAAGCTGATCAACAGCGTCCTGAGTTGTAAGCTTGCCATCATATACCTGCGGCATGATCTCGTTGAATGTAAGACGGGCTTCTGTCTGTACACCTGAGAGAACACCTGCTGTATTGCAGTTTACAGGAGAATCCTTCAGCTGGTTGATAGCTGTCTCGAAGTTCGGGTTTTCTTTGAGGTAAGCCTTCATATCCTCTGTCTCATAAGCTTTCTCGTTGATCGCAAAGTATCCTGTACCCATGGACCATTTAGCCTGTACATCAGGAGTTGTGATGTACTCGATGAATTTCCATGCTGCATCTTCGTTAGCTTCGTTGCCTGTATCTGTAAGCCACAGGGATCCACCACCGATGATAACGCCGCCTTCATCATTCTGCTCGATTCTCGGAAGATATCCTGTACCAACTTCGAACGGAGAAGAATCAACTGCATTTTTCAGGATAGCAGTAGACTCGATGATCATACCAACCTGTCCGGAGAAGAACGCTGTCTGGGTATCTGCTGTTGTTGTTCCGTAATCTTCGAAATATCCGGAATCATACAGCTTTTTCCACATATCAAATACTTTCAGGCCGCCGCCGTTGGAATCAAAATCAACAGCTGTAACTGCCTCTTTACGTCCATTGTCATTGTTTCCGTATGTTACACCAAGTCCTGCAAGCTGCTGCTCAAAGAACCATCCGTAAATAGCCTGTGAATAACCAACCGGAGCTGCTCCGCTCTCTACGATCTTCTTGGCATCCTCAAGAACCTCATCATAAGTTGTTGGCGGAGTTTCAGGATCAAGTCCTGCTGCCTCAAATACGTCTTTGTTGTAATACAGCATAGGTGTGGATACGTTAAATGGCATTGCATACTGCTTGCCGTCTACGGTATAGTAGCTGCTGATAACGTCCATAACAGAGCTCTTGTCATAGCCTGTGCTCTCAAATTTGTCTTCTACAGGGATGACAGCACCACTATCATACATGAACTTTGTTCCTACGTCATACATCTGGCAGACATCCGGAAGACCGGAGTCACTCTGCATAGCAGCTTTCAGTTTTGTGATGGTATCATCATAGGTTCCCTGATACTCAGCTTTAACCTCGATCTCATCCTGGGATGCGTTGAAATCATCCACGATCTGCTGAAGCACCTCACCGTTTGTGCCGCCCATTGCATGCCAGAATGTAAGTGTTGTTTTCTCAGCTGCACTTACTGAGCACGGAGCTGCCAGAGATGCAGCCATGATTCCTCCTAAAAGAATCGCCATCCATTTTTTGTTGTTCATATAGAAACCCTCCTTTTATAATGGTCCGACCCGCCCCAATACAGGTCGGACAAATTAACATTTTTGCTACTTGCTCTTATGTGATTGGATCAACCCTTAACAGCACCTGCTGTCAGACCACTGATCATCTGCTTCTGACCAATGATAAATACAAGGATCGACGGAATCAGGATAACCATAGCGCCAGCCATAACCGGTCGGAAGTCTGTTGCCTCAGCACCCTGGAGCATACCAAGACCGATCTGAACAGTTCTCATATTTACACTGTCTGTTACAAGCAGTGGCCACAGATAGTAGTTCCAGCTCTGAAGGAATACATAGATGATCAGAGCACCAAGTGATGGTTTGATAAGCGGAACACCGATGGTATATAAGAACTTGAAATTTGTACATCCGTCAATCTCTGCCGCCTCATGGATCTCCTTCGGCAGTGTCAGGAATGCCTGACGCATGTTGAATACCGCAAAAGCTGCTGCTGCGTTCGGAAGAATCAGCGCTGCGTATGTATTACGGATACCCCAGTCAGCGATTGTCAGGTAGTTTGCAATGATGATCGCCTGGCTTGGGATCATCATGGTTGCCAGCATAATATAGAACAGGACCTTTTTGCCTTTGAACTCCATCATTGCAAAAGCATATGCTGCAAGAGCACCTGTAACGACCTGAGCAAATGTGATAACACCGGATACGATCAGTGAGTTCTTAATGAAGGTAAAGAACGGTGCAAGCTGAAATGCTCTTGTGTAGTTCTCGATAGTCAGATGGGACGGCCAGAACTTTCCGCCGTAGATCTCCTTCAGATCCATCATACTAACATTGAAACAGTAGATAACAGGAACAATAATAATAATTGCAAAAATAATATTCAGCGCATACATCGCCACTTTTACATATGGTTTTTCTTTCATCAGTAGGTCACCTTCTTTTCCAGTCTAAACTGCAGTGCAGTCAGGATGATCAAAATAACAAACAGAATTACGGATTCTGAACAGGCCACACCGAAACGGCTGTTGATAAATGCCTCCTGGTAAATCTCATACACGATAACGTTGGTACTCTCTGCCGGTCCGCCCTGGGTCATCATCTTGAACTCTGCGTATGCCTGTACGGAGTTGATGACATTGATGATGAGAAGGAAGAACAGTGTCGGAGAGATTGACGGAATCGTTACATGACGGTGCTTCTGGAAGAAATTCGCTCCATCCAGGGCAACGCTCTCATAAAGCTCAGCCGGTACACTCTGGATCGCTGCAGTAAGGTAAATGAAATTCATACCGATCGCCATCCATACACTAACGATCGTAACTGCGATCAGTGCATATTTCTTATCTGTCAGCCATCCGATATGAGTTCCGAGAACCTTGTTCAGGATACCCAGAGAGCTGTGGAAAATAAACATGAACACTACAGATGCCGCTGCTGCGGAAATAGCCATCGGAAGTGCATATACAGTACGGAAAAATCCCTTTGCCCTGATCTTCTCTGTACTGATGATCGCCAGTATAAAACCGAGCACAATAGAAAGGATAACTCGCATAACAGAAAATTTCAGTGTTGTCACCAAACAGTTAAGGAACGTTCCATCTGTAAAAATATTCGTATAGTTGTCAAGTCCTACATACTGTGCCACCTGACCAAGAGGTGTGGTTCTGGCAAAGCTCAGCTGGATCGTCTTAACGAACGGCCAGAATACAAACAGTATAAAAAGGATCATTACAGGAACCAGATAGAGATAAGGCTCCACTGTCCTGAAAAAAGATTTTTTACTTTTCATTGTATATCACCTGCTTTTCATAAATTTACGTACTACCGATCAGCTGCATCATCACGATATCTCTGTCCCCCTGACAGTGCTGATCATGTTGCTCATTACACATTCTGCTGAAAAACATTTCCGTTATATCTTCCAGCAATTACCCCAATACATTAAGCAAAACTCTCATTTACGTTCTGCTGTCAAAAATGCCCTCTCACTACCCTCCTTTGTATTTGCGCGTTTGTTATCTTTACCAACTTTTTACCAAATGATAACACATTTCTTGTATATAATCAACAGTTATTTCTCTATTTTCCAATATTTCTTTATTTATTTTAAGCAATTATTATTTGATAATAATTGTTTTTTTATCTATTTTATACAATTTATCATACTTCAATAAGGCAATCCATTCTGATCACCTTTTCTAAAAAACAGATAAAAAAATCGGCAGAAAATAACACATCCTTCGATGTATATCTTCTGCCGTTCTCTCTTCTCAATGGCATCATCTGTTTTTATACAAAACAGACACAATCTCAACTTGTTAATCCAGATTATACAGTAAAATCCACTATAAATCAAGACTAAACACGTATTTTTTATGCAAATCTTATAAATACTTTTTTCACAAGCAATCCATTTCATTACACGGAAATTGTCTTTAATTCACAGCTGTTGTGGAACACTTATACTTTTTTCTTCCTGTACCAGGATATTAAATACAAAACTATACCAAAAATTATCAAAAATGGAGCAACTGCCACCAAAACAGTTGTTAAAAGTATCACAATTAACGCTGCAATGGCGATCACGATTGCCTTCCCATACCATGTGCTCAGATCCAGTTTAAAGCTTCTTGCCTTTCCGGCACTGCTCTCCGTCCCATTATCCGCATAATCATCTGCACCGTAGCTCTCTTCAGAATAACCAGACTCATCATAAACAGCTGCACTGTCATCTGTATCGATCAAAGTCTTGGCGATCAGCCTGGGATCCCCCAGTTCTGCCAGAACATCTGATTCACTTCGACCGTTCCGGACCTGAGACTGAATGTAATCCTCATAATACCGCACATGAGCCGCAGCTCTCCCCTGGGTCATCTGTCCGGACAGCTGCCCCCGTAAAACCTCAAGAAACTCTCTTCTGCTCATAAATATGTCAAACCTTTCTTATGAAATATAATGAAAAAAACAAAACTCAAAACAACTCCAGAAACCTCACCTTGAAAACTTCTGCAAATTCTTTTTTATTACTCTCTTAAAATTTTTCTCATTATACCATAACCCATAAATTTAAATCAGAAACAAATCATAAAATTTTGATTAAAAAATAAAAAATCATAGTACAGCGCAAAGGGCGGTTCATTTCCGGATGCCGCCACAGCCGCATTCGGAAACGAATCGCCCTCCATGACGTTCGTTATGCCATCAAAAATCACTCAACATGAACAGCCCCTGTACTCCTGATATTCATCGGATAGACATTTTCCCTTCCAACATACTGAGCCATATAGTCCACATACGCATCTGCGTTCTCGATCGGAAGCACGCACATGATAACGCCTGCAAAACCACCACCATGAACTCTGCAGATACCAGCACCGATCTTATTCAGAAACAGCTTGGTAAGCGCCAGACTCAACGTGATCTTCTGCTCCTTGCAATTCTGCAGAGAATAACAGTTCTGCAGCCACTCCCAGGAAGAATTACCGGACTCCTCAAGAAGACGCAGGAATCCCTCACCGTCTTTATTCTCAACAGCCTTCACAGCATCCGCAACACGTCTGTTTTCTTCATAGAAATGCATTGCACGAAGAACCGCACGGTCATTTGGGATATCCTTAACATGAGCAAGAAGGTTCTCCATATTGGACTCACAGAGAAGCTCTACGCCCATAGCCTTCGCAGCCTCACGCATCTCCATAGGAATAGAGGAATATTCCTCACTGAGATCTGCATGGCCCTTACCGGTATTTACGATCACAAGTCTGCAGCCCATATCCTCAAAGGAAAATGCGATCTTCTCACAGCTGATATTCTCTTTATCAGAGAAATCCAGAAGGATCGGGCCGCCGGCAGCACATGCCATCTGGTCCATCAGGCCGGAAGCTTTTTTCCAATATACATTCTCTGCGTACTGTCCTGCTCTTGCAT
>ERZ857922.4639-NODE-4639-length-10083-cov-9.050957_pt1 | contig 10083 bp, 8 predicted proteins | sample MGYA00519579_ERZ857922 | MGnify/ENA primary metagenome ERZ857922 (study PRJEB31778, sample SAMEA3449375) | human gut metagenome | biome: human gut; feature: human-associated habitat; material: faeces | place: United Kingdom | collected 2010/2012 ... | reverse complement strand
AGTTTTTTGCTTGCAAAAAAAACTGAAAGTATTTGGCGAATGTATAATCACTGAGAAGTAGCGAAGCGGATTCGAGAATTGGAGGATTTTATGAAGATGAGTAAAAAGATAATTTATGTAACGTTAATTGTAATGATGAGTTTTTTTACAATATTTGCACAAAATAATGTAATGGCCGCAAAAAAAGAAAATAAAGTATATACAATATCAAAGAAAAGCAAATTGATTGACGTAGGTTCACACTTATATTCTACATATGGTTCTGATTATGTGAATAAATATACAAGAGATTGGTATTTGTTCCGCTCATATCTTGAAAAACTTGAGGTGTCAGGAGGTGGAAAATTAATTGTAAAAAAAGGAACATATAATATTACAAATACACTTTGTATTCCGTCAAATGTCGAAATTATATTTGAAGATGGTGTTGTAATTAATAAAACAACAGATACACATACTAAGAAATTCCATGCAGGAGTAACCTTATTTGAATTTGTGCCTGCCGCAAAATATGATAAGAAAAATTGGAGCAAAGAATATAATGGAGTACATGACTCAAGTATAATTGGAAAAGGTAAAGTTACTATTAATACTAATAACGTATACCAGTCTGTTGCAGTAACAATGTGTCATAATCAGAATATTACTATAAAAGGAATTACATTTGAAAATCTGAACGAATGTCATTTTATTGAATTAGATGCAAGTAAGAATGTGAAAATACTTAATTGTACATTTAGAAATGCAGAAGGATATAATAAAAACAGAGAGGCAATTAATATAGACACACCTGACGATTCTACGGATGGCTTTTCGAAAACATGGGCTAAAAACGATCAAACACCTAATGTTAAAGTTTTAATTAAAAAATGTAAATTTAATAATGTAATAGTAGCAATTGGAACTCATAGATATAGCGATAATGGTGGAATTGTTTATCATAAAAACATCACCATAGAAGACTGTAATATTAAAAAAGCAAAAAGTTATGGAATAAATTGTTTAGCATGGGCAAATTGTAATATAAGAAATAATAAAATAAACAGTTATGATGAGAGTATAAGGCAAAGAGAAACAAAGAATATAAAAATAAAGAATAATTAAAAGGTTATTGAGTAGATTCAGAGTATAAATATATGTATTTAGCATTAGGGAAAGTTCAAATGAATTATGATAAATAATCCATCTCTCTTATTTGCAAAAACGCTTGCTATTTCCGGCATAATATGATAGTAATATATAGGATGAAAATTAAGAAAGTTAAGCAAATAAGAGGCTTTTTGCAGTCGTGGCGGAATTGGTATACGCGCATGATTCAGGTTCATGTTTTCGCAAGAAAGTGTGGGTTCAAGTCCCATCGACTGCATTTGTTTTGATTAAAATTATAACGATTAAAAATACCATTTCAATTTTTGAAATGGTATTTTTAATCGTTATGATGAAAAAAGTTGTAAAAAAATATCTGATACATAACTGATTTTGTTGTATAATATCAGTTAGTAATTATAGAAATTAACAAAATAAACGAAGTTCGTTTCTAATGAATGTTTTTAACTAATGACCGCCAACCAAATGGAGAGGCAATGCTTATTAATATGAGTGGAGGAACAATATGTTTTATCCTGATGAAATAATAGAAGAAGTAAGAAATCAAAATGACATAGTAGATGTAATAAGTGAATATGTTAAATTACAGAAGAAAGGTGCTAATTATTTTGGACTTTGTCCATTTCATAATGAAAAATCACCGTCTTTTTCTGTTTCTCCGGGAAAACAAATGTATTATTGTTTCGGATGTGGTGAAGGAGGAAATGTTATTTCATTTGTAATGAAATATGAAAACTACTCTTTCATAGAAGCAGTTCAGATGTTAGCTTCCAGAGCAGGAATAGAATTGCCGCAGGTTACCAGGTCAAAGGAAGAAAAGGAGAATGCAGATAAAAGATCTCAAATATTAACAATAAACACTTTGGCAGCGAAATTTTATTATTACATGCTTAAATCCGAAAAAGGTGCTTTTGCATATCATTATTTGCGTGGAAGAGAATTGTCAGATAACACAATTACAGGTTTTGGACTTGGATATTCTGATAAATACAGTGATTCATTATATAAATATATGAAAAGCAAAGGATATAAGGATGACATTTTAAAGGAAACAGGATTATTTACATTTGAAGAAAAGGGCGTTCATGATAAATTCTGGAACAGGGTAATGTTTCCTATTATGGATGTAAATAATAAAGTTATTGCCTTTGGTGGAAGAGTCATGGGTGATGGTAAGCCTAAATACTTAAATTCTCCGGAAACAAAGGTTTTTGATAAAAGCCGTAATTTATATGGACTTAATATTGCAAGAACAAGCAGAAAGGATTATTTACTTATCTGTGAGGGATATATGGATGTTATATCTCTTCATCAGGCAGGATTTAATAATGCGGTAGCTGCACTTGGAACATCATTTACTTCAGGCCATGCGTCGCTTATTAAGAGATATGCAAAAGAGGTTGTCCTTACATTTGACAGCGATGGAGCGGGAATCAAAGCGGCTTTAAGAGCCATACCTATTTTAAGAGAAGCCGGACTTTCAATCAAAGTATTAAGCATGAAGCCTTATAAAGACCCTGATGAGTTTATTAAGGCATTAGGACCTGAAGCGTATGAAGAAAGAATAGAGAAGGCTACTAATTATTTTATATTTCAGGTTGGAACACTTATGAACGAATATAATTTAGATGATCCATCTGAAAAGACAGAATTTCATAATAAAGTAGCAGATATGCTTTTGGAATTTGAAGATGAGATAGAAAGAAATAACTATCTTGAATCAGTATGCAGAACTTTTAATATTCCGTTAGATGGATTAAGACAGCTTGTCAAGAAGAAAGGTCTTAATTACATTGGAAAGAAACAAAGAGAAGAAAAAGAAACAATTAAGTCAGGAAATAAAGAAAAGGAAGAGGCAGTAGTGCTTGCACAGCAGATTTTGTTAACCTGGCTTATTGAAGAAAAAAATATTTTCGAAAGTGTTGCAAAGTATGTTTCGCCTTCAGATTTTTCTGATGATTTTTATAAAAGAGTGGCAGGCATTTTTTGGGCACAGATGGAAGAAAATGAAGCAAATCCTGCAAAAATAATTGACAATTTCCAAGATGAGGATGAGCATAAGAAAGTGGCAGCATTGTTTAATTCGCCACTTATAAATCAAAATCTGACTATGCAGGAAAAGGAAAAAGCAGTTAATGATGCAGTGATTCTTATAAAAAAGAAAAGCCTTGATGACAGGGCAAAAAATGCAACAGATATTTCTGAGATGCAGAATATAATTCAGGCTAAAGCACAGCTTGGAAAAATACACATTACATTAAATTAAATCAGGAGTTGTACAAATGACATTATCAAAAAGACTACAGGCAGTTGCAGACATGGTTACACCGGGATATGTGGTGGCAGACATAGGAACAGATCATGGATATATTCCAATTTATTTAACTAAGAACAAAATCGCACCGAAAGCATATGCAATGGATATTAATAAGGGCCCAATTGATAGGGCGACAGAAAATATCCATATGGAAGAATTGCAGGATAAGATTAAAGCAATTCAGTCAAATGGAATGGAAAAACTTGAGCCGGGCATGGTTCAGTCGGTTGTTATCGCAGGAATGGGTGGAGAACTTATGATTGACATTATAAGAAATTCTCCGGTTATCGGAACGCTTAAAGAGATGATTTTATCACCTCATTCTGATAAGGATTTTGTTAGAAAGACTATGATGAAGAATAATTGGAAAATTATTGATGAAACAATGGTTAAAGATAATGACAAATATTATACAATTATGAAGGTGGTTCCGGGAAGAGAACAGAACAAATATTCACCGGAAGAATTAATTTATGGAAGATGTTTGATTGAAAAACAAAGTGATGTATTTAAGGAGTTCCTTGATAAAGAATATGAAAAATACACACAGATTTTAGAGGTTTTGGATTGTAATGACAGCGTAATAGGACGAAACATTGAAATTCGCCGGTTACGCAAGTTAAACAGAAAGGCAAGGGGTTTGAATGGTTAAAGTCAAAGTAGGTTCTATGGAAAAAGAATATACAAGTAAGACAACATTGTATGAAATTGCTAAAGATTTTAAAAATCAGTATTCAAATGATATTGTTTTAGCAGAATGCGATGGAGTTTTGTGTGAATTATCAAAGAAAGTTGATGAAGACTGTGAAGTTAAGTTTATTACAACGGATACTAAGATTGGTAATGACTGTTACAGACGTTCTATGACATTTTTAATGATGAAAGCATTTTACAAAGTGTGTGACGGTGAGAACATAGACAAAATATCAGTACAGTATTCTGTAAGTAAAGGATATTTTTGTCGAATTTATGGAAAAGTTACAGTTACGCAGAAATTGCTTGATAGTGTTGAAGCTGAAATGAGAGGCTTAGTTGAAAAAGATGTTCTTATAACAAAGGAATCCTTGCCGACAGATGAAGCGATTAAGCTTTTCGGAGAACTTGGAATGTATGACAAGGAAAATTTATTTAAGTACAGAAGATCATCCCGTGTAAATGTATATCATATGGGTGGATTCGATGATTACTATTATGGATATATGACATATTCAACAGGAGTACTTAAATATTTTAAATTAATACAATATGACAATGGGTTTGTGCTTCAGATGCCTACAAAAGAAGAGCCTGATAAGGTGCCTGAATTTAAACCACAGGAAAAGGTATTTGAAGTATTAAAGGAAGCTACACAGTGGGGAGAGATGATGGGGGTTCCTACAATTGGAGCCGTAAATGACAAAATAACAAATGGAACAATCGGAAATATTATGCTTGTTCAGGAAGCTTTGCAGGAAAAGAAAATTGCTGACATTGCGACAGAAATAGCGAATAGACAGGGTGTTAAATTTGTTATGATAGCAGGTCCTTCATCCTCAGGTAAGACTTCATTTTCACATAGATTATCAATTCAGCTTATGGCACAGGGATTAAAGCCACATCCAATTCCGGTTGATAACTTCTTTAAAAATAGAGAAGATACTCCGGTAGATGAAGATGGAAAGTTAGATTATGAAGTGATTGAAGCTTTAGATGTAAAGTTGTTTAACGAGATTATGGAGCAACTTTTAAAAGGTGAAAAGGTTGAAATGCCTGAATTTAATTTCGTTACAGGAAAAAGAGAGTATCACAAAGATTATTTGAAACTTAATGATGACGATATTCTTGTTATAGAAGGAATTCATTGCCTTAATGATAAGATGTCATATTCATTGCCAAATGAATCTAAATTTAAAATTTATGTAAGTGCACTTACACCACTTAATGTAGATGAACATAATAGAATTCCTACAACGGATTTACGTCTTATAAGAAGAATTGTAAGGGATGCAAGAACAAGAGGCACATCTGCTGCAGCAACTATAGAAATGTGGCACCGCGTAAGAAGAGGAGAGGAAAATAATATTTTCCCATATCAGGAATGTGCAGATGCGATATTTAATTCAGCGTTAGTTTATGAACTTGCGGTACTTAAGCAGTATGCTGAACCGGCATTGTTTAGTGTGCCAAAAGATGCAGAAGAATATTTAGAAGCAAAAAGACTTCTTAAGTTTTTAGATTATGTTGTTGGAACTTCAAATGAGAATGTTCCAAACAATTCTTTGCTTAGGGAATTTACAGGTGGAAGTTGCTTTAAAGTATGATTTATGATATTGTAGTTATTTGTGAGTAGGATAAATGGTCGCGGATGCTATTGCCGAAAGGACGCAGACGAGGAAAGTCCGGGCTTCATAGGGCAGGATGCCGGCTAACGGCCGGTGGAGGTGACTCCCAGGAAAGTGCAACAGAGAGCAGACCGCCGGATATTCTCCGGTAAGGGTGAAAGGGCAGTGTAAGAGACTACCGCCTTTTTGGTAACAGAAAGGGCATTGTAAACCCCATTCGAAGCAAGACTGAACAGAAAGCATAAAGTGGCCCGCTTGCTTTCGGGTAGGTCGCTTGAACATATTGGCAACAATATGTCTAGATAGATGACCATTCATGACATAACCCGGCTTACAGTCCTACTCATTAATATAAAAAAATCAGCCAACCCGGCTGATTTTTTTATTTGCATAGATTATAATTTTTCCCAAAGAATTCCCTGTTTTTCTTCACAGTATTTACAACTGTATAATCCTTTTTCTTTATCAGTTAATATAAATATGTGTTTTAATTCCTGCTCGATAGAAGTAATGCAACGAGGGTTTTTACAGTGAAGAACATTTGTGATTGAATCAGGTAAATGTAATTCTTTTTTATCTGTTAAAACACCGTCTTTTATAATATTTACTGTTATATTGTGGTCGATAAATCCTAAAACATCAAAATCAACAATGTCTAAAGGTCCTTCGACTTTAATTATATCTTTTTTGCCCATAACAGCACTACGTGCATTTTTTATAATGGCAACCTGATAATCTAATTTGTCTAATCCAAGGTATTTGTAAATTGCCATTGCACGACCTGCCTGAATGTGGTCTAATACAAATCCGTTGTTAATCTGGTCTACATTTATCATATTTTCACCTCCAAAAGTGTGAGAATAAGAGCCATACGAACGTAAACTCCGTATTGAACCTGCTTAAAATATACAGCACGTGGGTCGTCATCTACCTCAACAGATATTTCATTTACACGAGGAAGTGGATGAAGTACGAGCATATCTTCTTTAGCAAGTTCCATTTTTCTTTTATCTAAAATATAACTGTCTTTCATTCTAATATAGTCTTCTTCGTTAAAGAAACGTTCCTTTTGTACACGTGTCATGTATAAAATATCTAAGTCACTCATAACATCTTCAAGTTTTGTCACTTCTTTAAAAGGTGCACCGGCTTTTGTTAAGTTTTCTCTTATATATTCTGGAACTCGTAATTCCGGTGGTGAGATAAGAACAAATGATATATTTTCATATCTTAAAAGTGCATTTATAAGTGAATGAACTGTTCGTCCGAATTTTAAGTCACCACAAAGACCGATTGTGAGATTGTTTAAACGTCCTTTTAAGGATCTTATTGTCATTAAATCTGTGAGAGTCTGAGTTGGATGCTGATGTCCGCCATCACCTGCGTTGATTACGGGAATAGATGATTTAGATGCTGCAACTAAAGGAGCACCTTCTTTAGGATGACGCATTGCACAAATATCAGCGTAACATGAAATAATTCGAATAGTATCAGAAACACTTTCTCCTTTGGAGGCTGAACTTGAATCAGCTGAAGAAAATCCTAAAACACTGCCACCTAAGTTAATCATGGCAGCCTCAAAACTAAGACGTGTTCTTGTACTTGGTTCATAGAATAAAGTAGCGATTTTTTTACCTTTGCAGGCTTCTTTATATTTGTCTGGGTTCTTTTCAATGTCAGATGCAAGATCAAGTAAATCGTCAAGCTCTTCTACAGAAAAATCCAGAGGACTAATTAAATGTCGCATAAGTTCCTCCTTATCCAATTTTTTTCTACACAATATGATAATGTAATAAGACAAAATATTCAAGTAAAAAAGTGCAAAAATATACAGAAAAATAGAAAAGATTTTAAAGTAAAAAAAAACTAGTGGAAAAGTTCGTGAAAAAACGAAAATGTGATATAATTAAATCTGATTTCCTTTAAATATAAAAATGAATTTGAGTCTTTATAATAGATGTAATTGATAAAAATAGTGATTGAGATAATTTAGTAGTTATTTAATTTAGAAGGATGGTGTATATTATGGAATTATTTTATGAAACAATAGAAAAAATGTGTACACAGGTAAAAGAAAAACTATCATTAAAAGAATTTTGCAAAAATGAAGAAATAACGGCCATAATTTTAGGCTCAGGATTAGGTGGGTTCGCTAATAATATAGAAGATGTAAAGAGCATTAAGTATAGTGAGATAGAAGGTTTCCCTATAACGACAAATACAGGACATAAGGGAAGGATGCTTTTTGGCTATATAAATAATAAGGCGGTAATAGTAATGGAGGGAAGAATTCATTATTATGAAGGATATAGCATGAAAGAAGTAGTGACTCCAATATATTTTATGAAATTAATGGGAACTAAAAAAATAATACTTACAAATGCTGCAGGCGGTATAGAAGACAACTTTGAAGTAGGAAATCTTATGATGATTACAGATCACATTACTTCATTTGTTCCGTCACCTTTAATTGGAAAAAATGATGAAAGATTTGGCCTAAGATTTCCTGATATGTCATGCGTATATAATAAAGAATTGCAACAGGTAATTAGAAGCGTGGCGGATAGAGAGAATATTGAATTAAAAGAAGGTGTTTATTTGCAGACTACCGGACCTAATTATGAAACTCCTGCAGAAATACAAATGTATAAAAAGCTTGGAGCAGATGCAGTTGGAATGAGTACAGCAGTTGAAGCAATGGTTGCAAATTACCTTCAAATAAAAGTGTGTGGTATAAGTTGCATAACAAATAAAGCAGCAGGCTTGTCAGATAAGGAATTAAATGATGAAGAGGTTAAAGAAGTAGCTTCTAAAGTGGCTAAAGATTTTGAAACCCTCTTAAAGGGAATTATATAGAATAGAAAATGCCGGGAGATTAAATCCCGGCACTTTTTTATTGCTCCTGTTCATCAGGGTTATCTTTCTTTATAGGATGTATTGTAATTCGAACAGAGTCGATACGTTTATCATCCATTTTTTCTACTTTTAATGTGCAGTTACCAATAGTAACACTGTCGCCAATATCAGGAAGACGCTCAAGGTTTTCGATTATGAGCCCGCCAATTGACTCGTAATGCTCAGAATCAATATCTAACCCTAACTGATCGTTTAAATCATCAAGGTTGATAGAACCTTCAACGATATATTGATTTTCATTTATTTTTCTAATGACACGTTTTTCGTCATCATCAAATTCGTCTCGTATTTCACCAACAATCTCTTCGATAATATCTTCAAGTGTAATCAACCCTTCAGCTAAACCATATTCATCAAGAACAATACATAGACTTGTGTCGTTATCACGCATTTCAATAAGAAGATTGTTAAGTTCTTTTTGTGCGTAAGTATAATAAGGCTCACGCATTAATTCTTCAAGTTTGAAATTATCTTTTGTGACATGATTAATAATCATATCTTTGATATTTATAACACCTATTATATTGTCAGTGCTGTCTTTATAAACAGGAATTCGTGTAAATTTATCACGTTTAACTAAATCTAACAATTCATCGTAAGTTGTAGTAGTACTTATCATTGATATGTCAACCTTTGGAACCATGATGTCTTTAGCTCTTGCATCACCAAAATCAAACACATTGTTAATCATGTCTAATTCTTCGGACTCGATGATTCCTTCTTCCTGACTTACATCCATAATTGTTCTTAATTCATCTTCTGTAAAATGAGAAGATTTTGATGACGTATCAACACGTAATATCATTAAAATTAATTTTGAAAAATTATCAATTATAAAAATGATAGGAGTTAAAACAAACATAAGGATTGAAATAACTCTTGCATATGAAAGTGCTACATTTTCTGAATGAATTCCGGCGATTGTTTTAGGAATTATTTCACCGAAAATCAATACAACAAAAGTAAGAACGAATGTACCGATACTTACATATATATTTCCAAATACATTTTGTACAAATAAAGTGGAAATAGCAGAGGCACCTATATTTACTATGTTGTTTCCTATTAAAACGGTGCTAAGCATTTTTGACTGATGTTTTATTACTTTATCAAGGATAATGGCACGTTTATTGCCATCATCAACTAACATACGAATACGCATCTTATTAACTGTTGTTAAAGCTGTTTCTGCAGATGAAAAAAATGCAGATAGTAAAATTAAAACTAATAATACACATAGCATAGCTATGTCACTGGGTCCCACAATATCACTCCTTAATTAAATAAATATTTATGTACTTAATTCTATGCGTACATTTAGGATATTGTACAAAATACTAAACTTGATGTCAAGAATGGCAGATATTTTGGTCGCGTAAATTTGTTGTCGGAAAATACATGATAGAGAATTCCCCATGTTTG
>ERZ857922.4632-NODE-4632-length-10097-cov-6.387473_pt1 | contig 10097 bp, 10 predicted proteins | sample MGYA00519579_ERZ857922 | MGnify/ENA primary metagenome ERZ857922 (study PRJEB31778, sample SAMEA3449375) | human gut metagenome | biome: human gut; feature: human-associated habitat; material: faeces | place: United Kingdom | collected 2010/2012 ... | reverse complement strand
ATGCAGAGTGTCCTTATAGGATCTGAGTATCCTGTAATGGACACTCTGCTTTTTTATGTGAAGAATGGTGAAAAGCTAGAGCTGTCGATCATCATCCGTTCCCGCACGCACAGCAGCTTGACCTTGTGCTCGGTCAGCAGGTCGATGTATTGCTTTGTCATGCCCCAATCCCGCCCCAAGCGGTCAAGGCTGTTTACCAGCACTACATCCACCTTTCCGGCAAGAACGGCCTCCGTCAGCTCTTGCAGAGCCGGACGGTCAAGGGTCAATCCAGAGCCATGCTCGGCGGCAACACCAACGATGGTGTACCCGGCCTGTTCCGCATAACGGCGAAGTTTGGCGGCCTGCTGTTCCAAGGAAAAGCTATCGTCGTGAGCGACCCGGCAATAAAAATAGGCTTTCATCGTGTCGTACCTCCTTATACTGCAACCTGTTCCGGGGCGTAGCTGAGTGCTACGCCTTTTCTCGTTTCCATGATAATGTCGGCCTCCGGGATCTTCCGGCGATCCGGCACATCGAAAGCGCCGATGCAGTTGTAGTAGATCACGACACGCTGATTGGTAACGCCGTCCTGCTTTTCAGCGTGGTACACCTCAATGTGGTCGATCAGCTCTGCGACCATACGCTTTGTAATGGTGGTCGCGTCCGTGTACCGCCGCACCGTTTCAAGAAAATCGTCAATGTCCATGCGCTTGCTCTCGTCCTTTTTCAGTTCCAGCCGCAGCGCCTTGATCTTCTTTGCGTTCTCGCCCTGCTCCTGTTCATAGCGTTTGGACATTTTGGCAAACCGGGCATCGTCGATTTTGCCTGCCACATTGTCCTCATAGAGCCGTTCAAAGAGCATATCCAGTTCCCGGTCACGGGCAGTCAGAGCGTCCAGCTCCCGCTGCTTGCGGAGCGCGGTATTTTCCGCAACCTTTGCTGAGCGTCCGATCATGGCCTTGATAAAGTCATTTTCGTATTCGCTGGCAAAGCAGGCCAGCCGCTTGACCTCGTACAAAACGACCTGCTCTAAGAAGTCCAGCCGGATATAGTGCGTCTTGCTGCACTTGCGATAGCCGGAGTTATGATTTTGACAACTGAAAAACTTGATGTCGTGGTTGTTCTGGTTGAAGTGGAAATTGAGGTTGCCGCCGCACTCCGGGCATTTCAGCAGGCCGGAGAATACGCTGGGCTCCTGCGTGACCGTGGGCTTTTTGCGGCGCGTCCCTTTTTGGAGCGCCTGCACCTTTTCCCAAGTCTGGCGGTCAATGATAGCCTCATGGACATTGAGGAAGATCGCCCGGTTTTCCTCCGGGTTTTCGATCCGCTTTTTCATCTTGTAGGACTTGGAGTAGCTTTTGAAGTTAATGACATCGCCGCAGTATTCCTGCAAGGTGAGGATCTTCTTGACGGTGGTGTGTCCCCATTTGGTAGGCTCCACGGTACTTTTTGACCCGCCCCGGCTTGTCCCATGGCTGCGCCAGTAATAGGTGGGATTGACCACACCATCGGCGGCAAGCTGCGCTGCCGTTTCTGCCAGCCCGTACCCCTCCAGCGCCATGCGGTAGATCCGGCGCACTACCTCGGCAGCTTCCGGCTCTACCACCCAAAAGCGGGGATCGTCCGGGTTTTTGATATAACCGTAGGGCGGCGGAGAAAGCGGAACACCTGCGTTTCCTTTCATCTTGTTCACGATTCGGCGCTTCTTGGAAATGTCTTTCGCATAATACTCGTTCATAATGTTCTTGAACGGAGTGAAATCGTCCTCGCCTTCATCGCTGTCCACGCCATCGGAAACGGCCACCAGCCGTATATCGTGAAGCGGGAAAAATTCCTCGGTCAGCTTGCCGACCTCAATATAGTTGCGCCCCAGTCGTGAAAGGTCTTTGACGAACACTGCCGAGATGTAACCGGCCTCGATAGCGGTCAGCATTTTCTGAAAACCGGGACGCTTCATGGTCGTTCCCGTGATGCCATCGTCTACAAAGAAAACCGTGTCGGTGTACCCCTTGTCCTTGGCGGCCTTTTGGAGTATCTTCCTCTGATTTTGGATGCTGTTGGACTCGCTGTCCATATTATCGTCACGGCTCAGTCGGCAGTAGAGAGCGGCTGTGCCGAGTTCGTGTTTTTTGCTTGACTGTTTCATATAAACCTCCTCTCTGGCAGTCAAGCAAGAGGTCATTCATCCTGACTATATTATACCTCGCCTGACCGCCCATGTTAAGGATGTCGATGGGGTTATACCGGCTCCAAATCAGCCAGCATCAGCTTCAAAAGGATGTCACGCATCAGCTCTCCCGTTTCCTTGTAAACAGGCGTGACGATGAAGCGGATTTTTCCGATATGGTACACATATTCTTCCGCAGCGGGCTTTTCAGTCATGGCGTCCTCCTTTCACAGATGCAAAACAAAATCATAGTTCTCCCTGTTGTCCATTGGGAAAGCAAACAGGCCAGCACTCTTGCCGGGTGCTGGCCTGCGGCTTATGACCTTGGGACGAAATGTCCCAAGGTGTTTTTGAAAGGTGGGAGCGCCGCACCCGCTCCTGTTGGCCTGTCATAAGACAGCTCATATTCAATGCGGCGCTCCCTCACAGCGGACAGCGACGATCCGTGACGGAGCATCAACTACCTTGCTGCGGAGAAGTGAAAACTACCTCTCATATACCAAGGACAAAAATCGGGCAAATGGAGCCTCACTCACAGAACTTTTTTCAAATATTTTTTCATAGCAGCCATGCCGCGCTTCACCGAGCGCCGGACAACGCTCTTGTCCACGCCCTGCTCCCGGGCAATCTGGCGGTAGCTCTTGCCGAGGATCAGATGCGCCTCTACCCGGACGCCCTGCACCTCCGGCAGAGAATTGAGGGCATTCCACAGGTGGACGAACAGCTCCATACGATCCAGAAGCTCCTGCGGCGTCGGCTCATGCAGGCAGGCCGAGTATTCGATCCCATCGTCACAGTCGAGGGAATACTGCGCCTTGTTGCGGGTCGTGCGCCGCTGATGGGCTGCCTCATACAGCTTGTCCGCCTTCAGCTCGGCGGCCACTTCGTCGGAAACTTCGATGTATTCATCATGGGTGTACCAAGCGTAAAAGTCCTTCAGATTGATGGTCGTCATTTGTATTTCCTCCATTCGGTTCATGTGTGGGTGGGTGAACAGAACGGAGGAACGGCGGGGATCGGCAGCCGGGGCTGGCTGCTTTGGGACAAATTGTCCCAAGGTGCAGGCATATAAAAACGCCCGCACAGCATGACGCTATGCGGACGCGCGAAATATTACCGTTATTATTGTACTTATTTATTTCATGTCCATGTCCGGAATACTCCGTTGCGGGGCATGGGCTTTTTTTGACCGCAGAGTATTAGGGGGATTACAGAAAGCAAAAATGGACACGGCGGTACCTCCATAGGCCACCGTGCCTTTACAGTTTCAATGGGTCGTCATAGGTTTGTGTAAACGCAAAGAAACGGCGGCTCTGAAAATCAAAGCCGCCGTTTCAAATGGGCGTGTCAAATTGTCTGCTCTACGACGGCTTTTTTTCTTTTGCCGTCGTCCGGCAGAATGGCTTAGTCATTATTTCTGAACGGAGTCCGCTTCTTCTTGTGTGAGTTGACCATTTTTAACTGCATCAGAAATGGCTTTGTCTAATTCCTCAACTGTGGAATAATCCCCAATGTGTACTGTTTTTCCGTTATCTTTTGTTACATCAACACTATAAGAGGAAACTACATCTTCAGTAGGTGGAATCATGGAGTAGGTATCGCCGTCACCGTTGTCTTTGGAATACAATACTCCTTTTTTGATACTTTCCAGAGTTCCTTTATAGCTGTCCATCATAGCATCTACGCTTTCCTGCGTAAATTCGTGGAATATGCCTTGCCCATCATACCAACCATCCCCGGTTCCAATCAAAGATTCCATTTCTTTTTTCTGTTTGTTCATCCACGCTTCGTATTCATCGGCTGTCCACCACTGCACATCTGGTGCCGCATTGTTCTTCTCATAATCTGCCTCGGCAACCCAATTTTTACCGTCAACGCTGATTTGTCCACCGTCTGTATCCTGATAGAGAATATCTGCGCCGGATGTGTTTCCCGTTTCAGATGTTGAAACCTTTGGTGTGTCCGAAGCCGATGCGCTTGCATAAGCAACCCCTGCAATGCTTAAACAGATTGCTCCGCACAAGCCTATTGCCAAAATTTTTTTGTTCTTCATAGATAAGACCTCGCTTTATAAGAATTATAGCTGCCCTCTTGAGGACAGCTATAATATAACAAAGCAACTTGGATATAGTTTGCATGGATTATGGATTTTAGATGGAGTTGTCTATCGGCTGCTTACAAGGCAATTCAAACCAAAACAGTACACCATTGTTTGTATTTGAAATGCCGTAATTTGCTCGGTGCATTTCCATGACTTTGCGAACAATATAAAGCCCTAATCCGGTTCCGCCTGTATTGCGGTTACGAGATGTATCTGCCCGATAGAAGGCTTCAAACAAATGTGGAATAGCATCGTCAGGCACACGGACACCTGTGTTTTCAATTTCACCACGAATCGTACCATGCGTTTCGGACAAAGATATACGAATCAATTCACCACTTGGAGAATAGCGAATTGCGTTTACCAATATATTTTGAATTGCCCGTTCCATCTGTGCTTGTTCCACTTCACAATAAAGGCGGGTAGGAATATTTGCTTCAAGGTGCTGTTTCTTTTCTTCCAATAAATCTGCTACTGCGGCAACCTGCACCCGAAGTATTTCCGCAAAATCAACGGTTTTATATTCAGCTTTTTGAGTTTCTTCCGTTTTGGAAACATACAGCAACTCTTTTACCAACTTCTCCATCCTATCAACGACGGCAAGCGAACGCTCCATGTACTCTATGTGATTTTCATAGCCGCTGACTCCGTTCAGCATCCCCGACAAATGACCTTTCAAAATAGTCAGCGGTGTTTTCAGTTCGTGGGAGGCTGCCGAGAAAAATTCTACCCGCTGTTTCTCTAATGCTTGTTCCTTTTCCATATCTGTCTTGAGCTGCTGGTTTGCAGTTTGAAGATCATTCAGCGCAGTAGAAAGCGAGGCCGACAACGAATTTAGATTTTGCGCCAAGCACCCCAATTCATCTTCCCGCACAGCAGTACATTGACCAGAAAAATCCTGTTCCGCCATTTGCTTTGAAATCCTGCTTAGTTGCACAATGGGTCGAGTGATGTACCGTGTATAGAGCCATGCACAAAGGAGTGCGAGCAGAAAAATCATCAGGATAACATACGGAAATATGGACAGCAATACTTTTGTTGCCTGCTGTACGACAAACAAATCCGTTTGAACTACCAGCGTATAAGCAGTCCCGTTTTTTAGAGTAATTGGGTAAAAGTTCGTTATAGTTGCCCCGGACAGCTGCATATCTATGAACGATTCATCTTCATCAAATGTAACTGCTTGATCTGCTGAAACAGTAGAAATTTCCGTAGCCACTTCATTCGGATAGATAATATTGCCGTTGCTGTCCTCAATCCAAAAAGCGGCATTTGTTTTCGCTGAAAAATCAGCCAATTCATTTTCACAATCGTCTATATTATTAAAATCCGCCATTTGCTCGGCAAGGTGCATAGCGGCTTTCTCCGTAGCCGCATTTATCAGATTGGAATATGTCGTAGGTAACAGCTTTGAGATGAAGAGATATGTTCCGCTACAAGCTGCACCCAGTAGAAGAAGTGTAATTATAAAAATCTTGACGGATAACCGTTGTTTAATGTGCTTGGTCAATTCTGTATCCCACCCCTCTGATTGTTTTTATATAGTCAGCATTTAACTTTTTGCGAATGTTCTTTATGTGACTGTCAACGATCCGATCCTCGACCTCCAAATCGTCCGCCCACAATCGGTCAAGCAGCATTTGCCGAGTAAAAACCTTTCCCTGATTTTCAAGCATAAGCCTAAGAAGCGCAAACTCTTTGCTGGTCAAAACAACCTCGTTTCCGCCTTGATATACATGGAATCCATCAACATCCATACTCAGTTCTTTATAAGTAAGCAGGGATTGATTTTGATTTTCCGCAGTCCTACGGCGAAGAATAGCCGCAATCTTGCACAGCAGGATTTTGGGCGAAAAGGGCTTTGGAATGTAATCGTCAATCTGCTGTTCAAAACCCCGCAGCTGGTTTTCTTCATCGGAAAGCGCGGTAAGCATAATAATAGGGACTTGTGACCGCTTGCGAATGACCTCACACACACCATAGCCGTCGATTTTAGGGAGCATGATGTCTAACAGCACAAGGTCGATTGTATCATCAAACATTGCAATCCCCGCCACGCCGTCAGAAGCGACAGCGACTTCATATCCCACATCAATCAGATGGTTTTTCAATATATCCTGAATGTCAATATCATCTTCGACAATTAAAATCTTCTGCATTGTTCCACCTCCAATTTATAAAATAACATAGTTTTTTGAATTTCTGATGAAGTGCATTATTTCCCTTATGTTTAAGAAACGTCCATCCAACAACAAGAGTTTTTTTGTATCTTGTTTTTACAGAGTATATTATAAATTTTTTACTCGATCAATGAGCCATGTTTCTGTAAAGCAAATCGCCACTATAGAAAAGGGGAAAATGCTTTATTCCAGCTGTCCGCCAGAAATGCGTGACACCCTGTTGCATCACACCCAAGAAACGGTGAAAGAACTGACAGAGTTGTCCAAAGAATTTGAAACAAATTGAGCCAGTGAGTGAAATTTAACGATTCTCTCACTGGTTCTTTTCATTTTCAGAGAAAAGAGGCAAGCAATACGAGTCTTCAGTAAAGAACAATTTTTGTAATGCTGTCCAGTATTCTTGAATAATATGCAAAAATCAGCTTGTAAGATGCAAAAAGATCTATTGATAGATTCCAAGAATGCTTACATTTTTTACATCAATATATCAATCCGATTGCCATTAGCATTTACTCTGAACTTTCCTGAATTAAAAAAAATCTTGCTTCTTCCCACATTCTCCACAGTGATGATATACTTTTATCGAATGTAAACTCATTAAATTTCTTCATCCATCTTGGAAGTTATTTTTACAATTCTTTGTATATTCTTGCTCCGTTGTTTGTAGACCGATGCGATGCTTTATTCTTTCGATCTCTTAATCCATTTATCCGAATGTCATCAAGTTCTTCTTTTGTTAAGCATCCAGACTGATATAACCTCAGATACTCTTTTGAAATATCCGAATTAAAAATTAGTACATCATCAGAGCCTATGGTAACATCTACACCCCTATGATAAAGTTGTGCTATCGGATGATGTGCCATATCAGATACGCGACCCAAAAGTACATTACTTGAAGGTGTAATATTCAATCGAATATTATTTTCAATCAGATACTCTATGACATTTTCATCTTGTACAGCCGCTATTCCATGTTGCACTTCATTAAGGTGAAGAAGTTCAACTGCAGTAATTATATCCTTCGCAGTACCCCATTCGCCCACATGAGCTTTTAACACAAGTCCGTTTTCAGCAGCTTTATCATAAATTGGGATGAAATTCGCTATCGACTGTGCCAATTCATCTCCATAAAGATCAATCGAATAAAATTCCTTATGTCCCCAAAAATGAGATAAACAATTCATCAAATAGTCAACCGAACAATGTCTTGATAATCCAATTTGTAAACGTAATTCGATCTCAGGAGCTATCCTAGCATTTGCTTCCTGAAAACAAAAAATCATTTTTTCAATGTCATTATCAAAAAACTCGCCAAGGCCCCATACATCTTCTCCTATTTCCAACACTGTTACTCCGTCGAATTTTGCTTGTGCAAATGTTGCCTCAATTAATAATTTTCTTCCTTCCGGGCTATTAAAATGATTTCCAATATATTTACTGCTCCATGAATCCATTTCACCCATAGATTTCAACGGAGTTGTTATGGATTTGATTTTATATCCAGTCTTATTGAATATATACTCTCTACTACCACCAAGCACAAAATGGTTATGCAAATCCGCTTTGGGGAACTTTCTTATTTTTTCTAAATCCTGACTATTAAGTGCTTCTATAAAGGTCATAGCAATTTTCCTCCCAAAAAGAAGGTACTCGCATATTTAGACATAAATTTTTTCCTTCTTTTCTGCTATTTTTAAGATATACATTAAAAAAGGAATTTGCAACCTCATCTTTAGTTATAAATAAACACGTACCTTGACTTCTCTCAAATACTTTTGTGAAGACGCTCCTGATTATCACATCATTGTCGCAGGAAGCTTGCTTGGTGTTGCCATTAACAGAGCACAATTTTCTTCTAGTCTCTTCATTCTATCGTTTTTTCGCATATCTGTCTAGCGTTTATCCTGTGAAATACAAAAATCGGCGGTAAGATGCAAATGCCTATGTATCACATAATGCTTCCCACAAGTGTTGATACGGCGCCTATCAGTGCATTTAAAAACATAATTGCTCTGGCTTTTTTGTTTGTAACCAAAAAGTTTATGCTTTCTGTAATGACTTCTTTTAATTTCTGGCTTATGGAATATTGTGAATGCTCATTATCATCAACTGAAATCTCTTTCAAGCCGAATGCAAAGCCCATCGCAATTAGTCCAAAGAAAATATCAATTTCATAGGCTCTTTTATATCCCAACCACAAGGTCAAGCCTGCGCATAGCGTAGCCAATGAACTGGTGATTCGATACAACATCATCTCAGTTGATGCAAATTTATTGTAATCATTCTCGCTATTCACTGACTTTAAACTATCATATGCCAAGGCCTCGCGTGTTCCTGATTCGATGTCGTAAGAGTGCCTGGTACTCTTACTCTTAGTCCTGCTTCTTTTCATTACAAATCACCTTGCTGTCTACGCTTAGCACAACTCAAGACTTTTTACTTATTTCTTGTCCTTGCTAATATAGCCAACAACCGCTATAATAAATCCTATTAGAATCAATGCAATTGCAATCCACATAAGAACATACATTGATTTCATAAAACCACACCACATAAATAAAAAAATTGCCAAAAGCATTAAACTATTTCCAAACATAATATTTTTCATAATGATACCTCCATCGTACATGACATCCGGACGGGGCGCGGACGGTGATAGTCCGCGCAGTATATTCTTAATTATCATAGCACAGCTTTCCGCAAATAGCAATTCTTCATAAAAAAATAAGATTTGACGATTTTCCTTGCGAAGCGCCGCTTCTGCTGGTATGATGTCAGAAAAGACTGACAGGAGGGATCTTTCTTGCGCTTCAGATGTCTGGTCATGGATCACGACGACACCACGGTCAACAGCACCGCCACCATCCACTTTCCGTCGTTCCTTGCCTATTTAAAGCTCGTGCGCCCGGAGGCGTCGTATACGCTGGAGGACTATTTCCGCAAAAATTTTGACCCCGGCATCATGGCGCTGTTCACCGGTGAGCTCGGCTTTTCGGAGCAGGAGCTTGAAGGCGAGTTCCGCTTCTGGCAGGACTGGGTGCGCACGCGCGTGCCGAGCGCCTATCCCGGCATCTGCGAGATTCTGCAGCGGCACAAGGACGCGGGCGGGTATATCGCCGTCGTCTCGCACTCCATGCGCGGGAGCATCGAGCGCGATTACCGGGAAAACGATCTTCCCGAGCCGGATATCATCTTCGGCTGGGAGCAGCCGCCCGAGCAGCGCAAGCCCGCGCCCTGGGCGCTTGAGCAGATCATGGCGCAGTTTTCCCTGCCCGCGTCAGAGCTTCTGATGGTGGACGATCTCAAGCCGGGCTACGATATGGCGCGCGCGGCAGGCGTCGATTTCGCGGCGGCCGGCTGGGCATACGACGTGCCGGAGATCGAGGCGTTCATGCGCAAAAACTGCGACTTCTATTTTAAAACCGTACAGGACCTCGGACAATTTTTGGAGGAGGGCTGAGCATGCGCGAGCTTGACCTGCAAACGTGGCCGCGCCGGGCGGTCTATGAGCTGTTTTCCGGTTGCGACTGGCCGTTTTATCAAGTTTCCTTCCCGCTGGACGTGACGAACTTGCGCGCGTACACGAAAAAAGAAGGGCTGTCCTTTTACTTTACACTCTCATGGCTTTTGACGAAGGGCATGGAGCAGCAGGAGGCGTTTTTGA
>ERZ857922.4628-NODE-4628-length-10106-cov-18.501045_pt1 | contig 10106 bp, 7 predicted proteins | sample MGYA00519579_ERZ857922 | MGnify/ENA primary metagenome ERZ857922 (study PRJEB31778, sample SAMEA3449375) | human gut metagenome | biome: human gut; feature: human-associated habitat; material: faeces | place: United Kingdom | collected 2010/2012 ... | reverse complement strand
CTACTCGGACTTCTGCAATCGCGTGAAAAACGGATGGTTATTCAGTAGACATTAATTACTCCTCGCATTTTCCGTGAATCACATGGATGGCAACAATGACGACCCCCGCCAGCATTTCCGCAACGGACATCCCCATCAGCACACCCGAAAAGAATTCCTTGACATGGCTGCCGCCGACCAGCGCAGACAATGCGTTACTCGCGATGCCCAGCAGAATCAGCAGAACGCCGTAGAGAATATGCTGCTCATAGACTGTGCGCTGCATCCGGCGCAGCAGGTCAAGCATCTGTGCGTCATGCGTCAGCTGCATTTCTTCCTTCTGCGGCGAATCCTTGCCGTTGAGCAGTTCCGGCAGGGTGATACCCAGCGCCGTGCAGAGCGCTTCCACCGCATCAGCATCGGGCAGACGTTTGCCCGTTTCCCAGCGCATCAAGGATTTCTGCGATACGCCAATTTTCTGCGCCAGCTGCTCCTGCGTCATCCCTTGCGCAGTGCGCTTGCCTGCGATATACTGACCAATTGCCGCCTGATTCATAAGCACACTTCCTTTGATAGCCGCACCCCTCTTGGAGTACTTTCCGTATCATAGCACGACTTTGTAACGAATGTCGGAAGTGTTTGTAAATATTTTGTGAACAATAATTGCGTCGAAGCTGTTGCAAAAAGAACCTGTTCAAGCAGGAGAAAATGTGCTATAATAAGGCATAATCAACCATACTGGAGGTGTTTCTGCGTGGCACACAAGCCTGTATTGTATATTGTGATTCCCTGCTACAACGAAGAAAGCGTACTGCCGATTACCAGCGGCATGTTCCGCGACAAGGTGCGTCAGCTCGCAGACGCGGGGAAAATCAGCGACGAGAGCCGCATTCTGTTCGTCAACGACGGCAGCAAGGACAAGACGTGGGAGATTATCACGGCGCTGTCCGCGAAAGACCCGTGCTTCCAAGGCATTGCGCAGAGCCGCAACCGAGGCCACCAAAGGGCGGTCTGGGCAGGGCTGATGGAGGCGAAAGACCGCTGCGACATCACCATCAGCATCGACTGCGACGGGCAGGACGATATCAACGCCATGGACGCGATGGTGGATGCGTACCTTGACGGCTGCGAAATCGTCTACGGCGTGCGCTCCAAGCGTGATACCGACACGTTCTTCAAGCGCTTCACGGCGGAAGGCTTCTACAAGCTGCTCAGCGCAATGGGCGCGGAGGTTGTGTTTAATCACGCGGATTACCGCCTGATTTCCAGCCGTGCCCTGCAGGAATTGGCGAAATTCCGCGAAGTAAACCTGTATCTGCGCGGGATGGTTCCGCTGGTCGGGTTCAAGTCCACCAGCGTCTCTTACGAGCGCCACGAGCGCATTGCGGGCGAAAGCCACTATCCGCTGAAGAAGATGCTGGGGCTGGCGTTCGACGGCATCACAAGCCTATCGGTCAAACCGATTCGCATGGTGTTCTTCGCCGGGCTGTTCATCACGATTCTGTCATTTATCGGCATTATCTGGGCGGTGATTGCCGCGCTTGCCGGGCATTCGGTGGCTGGCTGGGCGTCGCTGGCTTGTCTGGTATGCTTCGTTGGCGGGATGCAGTGCCTGTTTCTCGGTATCATCGGGGAATACATCGGCAAAATCTACTTGGAAGTCAAGCAGCGTCCGCGGTATATTATTTCGGAACGCACAGCGGAGATGGATGAGAAGAAGGAGTAACGGCACACCCACTAATCGCATTTTCGATAAAATCCAAGTAACATGGGTGTGCGTGCGAAGGAGTCCAGAGGGCGACCGCAAAGCCCTCTGGTCGCCTCCGCAGAGGCGAAACCCCTGCCACGATAAAGAAGTACCAATAGTACCACTATAAAAGGAAAAAGGAGAACACAACACACATGCTCTACGAAGGCAAAATCTGGCTTGGAACGGGTGAACACCCCGTCTGCCTGCTGCCGCAGATGGCAAACCGCCATGGTCTCATTGCCGGGGCGACCGGTACGGGCAAAACCGTCTCCCTCAAGGTGCTGGCAGAGGGATTTTCGGACATGGGCGTGCCCGTGTTCCTCGCGGATATCAAGGGCGATCTCGCCGGGATGGTGCAGCCCGGCACACACAGCGACAATATCGCCAATCGCCTGACTCAGTGCGGCGTGCCGACGTTCGAGTACCGCGCATTCCCGACCGTGTTCTGGGACGTGTTCGGCAAAGAGGGGCATCCCGTCCGCACGACCGTGAGCGAAATGGGGCCGACGCTGCTCGCGCGGCTGATGAACCTCAACGACACGCAGGCAGGCGTGCTGAGCATCCTCTTCCGCGTCGCGGATGACGAGAACATGCTCCTGCTCGACCTCAAGGACTTGAAGGCCATGCTTGCCTACGTCGGTGAGCACGCCAAGGAGTACACGCTCGATTACGGCAACGTGTCCATGGCATCTGTCGGTGCGATTCAGCGCGCCGTCGCCATGCTGGAGGACGAGGGCGGCAATGCGTTCTTCGGCGAACCCGCGCTGAACATCGCCGACTGGATGCAGCTTGATGAAAGCGGGCGCGGCGTTATCAACATTCTCGCGGCGGACGTGCTCTACCGCAAACCCCGGCTGTACTCGACCTTCCTGCTGTGGATGCTGTCGGAGCTGTACGAGCTGCTGCCCGAATGCGGCGATTTGGACAAGCCGCGCATGGTGTTCTTCTTCGACGAGGCGCACCTGCTCTTCGACGACTGTCCCAAGGCGCTGCTGGAAACGCTGGAGCAGGTCGTCCGGCTGATTCGCTCCAAGGGCGTCGGCGTGTATTTCGTCACCCAGAACCCCTGCGACATTCCCATGAGCATTCTGGGGCAGCTCGGCAACCGCGTCCAGCACGCCCTGCGCGCCTACACGCCGCTTGACCAGAAGGCCGTCCGCACCGCTGCGATGACCTTCCGCGCGAATCCCGCGTTCGATACGGCGGAAGCCATCACCACGCTCAAAACAGGCGAAGCGCTGGTTTCCTTCCTCGATGCGGACGGTGCGCCGAGCATCGTCGAGCGCGCGACCATCCTCCCCCCGCAGAGTGCCATGAACGCCATCGACGGCGATGTGCGGCAGGAGTGCATCGAATCCAGCCCCTTCCGCGGCGTTTACGACACGCCGGTTGACCGCGTTTCCGCCTACGAAATGCTGGCAAGTGCGTTCCAGAAGGAGCAGATGCCCGCGCCGGAAGCCGCCGCGCCGCAGATTTCGACCGCTGCGCCGACGGTCAGCCGCCCCGATGCGTTCCTCGTGTTCGACCCGCAGACAGGGCATTATGTGCAGCGCGAGGCTGCCCAGCCGATGGCTCAGGCGCAGCCGATGGTTCAGGCTCAGCCTGTGGGTCAGGCACAGCCTGTTCAGCAGCCTGCCGCACAGGGCAGCACGCCGCGTCCCGCCTGGATGGCGGCGGACGAACCCGCACGTCCGGCGTGGCAGAATCAGCAGGAGCAGCAGCCGATAGGTCAGGCGCAGCCTGTCCCGGTGCTGACCGTCCAGCAGCCGCAGGTACAGAACATGCTGGTGATGGTCTACGACCCGGCAAGTGGGCAGTATGTGCAGAAGATGATGCCGATGCAGCTTGACCCCGCGACGGGCAATTACGTCCCGGCTCAGGCGCAGCCCGCAGCAGCGCCGACAACGACGAAGGCGCAGGAGCGCGAGGCGGAGAAGCAGCGCAAAGCGGCTGAAAAAGCCGAGAAGGAACGCCAGGCGGAAGAACGCCGGAAGCACGCGGATGAACTGCGCGAAGAACGTGCCGCGCGCGCCCGGAAGAACGACTCATTGCTGGGGCGCGTGCAGAATACGGCGATTAACACCGCGACCCGCGAAGTGACGCGGCAGGTGACGCGCGGGATTCTGGGCGGAATCACGGGTCTGTTCGGGGGAAACAAGAAGTAATTATTGATATACGCAAAGCGGGTGCATGGAGTTTGAAGCTCCGCGCACCCGCCTTTTTATACTATTTCCAAATTCGCGGCGCAAGCAGAAGGCGCAGGCGAATGCAGGAAATAGTATTAGGGTAACACCGCACAAATGAGGTGGTCGGCTGACGAATGGATTTTTCGTCAGATGCAAATGCAAATTTCGAAGGTTTACTGGCGGTAAATCGAGAAATTTGCATGCCGCAGATGGCGGAAAAGACATCGGCAGACGCGCCGCCGAGTTGTGCGGTGGTGCCTTAGTCCACCGTAATCAGCCCCGGATACTGCGCCATCACTTCGTCCGCCTGATTCACGAACGTCGTCACCGCGGACGGCTGCGCCTCAAACGGCTTTCCTTCCACCAGCACCTCGACTTTCTTCACGCCCGGAAATTGGCTCGCCGTGAACACAATTGCCCGGAGCGCCTGGCTTGTCGCCGCGCTCGCGTCCTCCGCCGTCGCAAGGGACGCAAATTCTTTTGTGAAGTCAATTGTCGCGACACCGTTCTTCAGCGTCACCGACCGCAGACCGCAGTCCTTCGGCAGCGGAATTTCCAGTCCGCTGTCCTTCTCCGGGCCTTTCGCCAGTTCCAGCATTGCCGTGGTCAGGTCAGCAGGGGAAAACACCGTCCGCGTAACAGGCACCATCAGCCGCCCGTCCGCCGACGGGAAATACAGCTGCACCCGCGACGCATTCGTCAGGTTCGCCGTCGTTTCCACGCTTTCCAGATTCACGCCGTCCGCCTTGAACACGCCGGACACGTCCGTCCCGTGCGTCAACTGCGAGCGCTTCTGACCGTCAAAAAGGAACGTCACCTCCTGCACCGTGTCAAATCCGCACAGCGCCGCCGCCGTCCCCTGCACCATCAGCAGCTCTTCCTCCGCGTTCTGGCAGCTCAGCGCCTCCTTGCTCAAGTCCACGCGCGCCTTGCCGCCGGAAATGTCCAAATCGAACGTAACGCCCTCTGGAATAACGTTCCGCAGCCCCATCCGCGCCGCCGCGAGGTCATTTTCCGACGACTTCACCATCAGGCTCAGCGTCGCCTTCGCCACGCCGTCCTGCAGCGGAATCTGGCGCGTGACCGGCACGAGATACCCCTCGCCGTCCTCATACCAGCAGACGGTAGCGGTCATTTCGACATCCGGCGATGCGTCCGCGATGGTTTGGGTGCTGACATCGGGGGTGAAGTCAGTCTGCTGCATGGCGGTTTGGGTCTGTTGCCCGCCGCGGACGGCGAGGACAACTACAAGCGCCGCCGCAGAGACAATGAGCAGCCGTTCCATCGTGATGCGGCTGGGGAGATGAAGGGATTTGAGGGATGGAAGTTTCGGAAGTTTGGGAAGTTTCATGTTTGTCCGCCTCCTTGCCCGTTGATTCGGCTGATGGATGGTATGCGGGCGGGCGGCGGAAAAGAAGGGCGCGGGGAAAAGAAAAAACGGGTGCAGGGAGCATCCCCCCTGCACCCGTCCCTTTGCAATTTTCCCTTCAGCCCAATCAGCCGATATATTCCTTCCCGCCCATGTACATGCGCAACGCTTCCGGAATGCGGACGCGGCCGTCGGCCTGCAGGTTGTTTTCGAGGAAGGCAATCAGCATACGCGGCGGCGCAACACAGGTGTTGTTCAGCGTATGCGCGAAGTATTTGCGGCCGTCGTCGCCCTTGACGCGAATCTTCAAGCGGCGCGCCTGCGCATCGCCCAGATTCGAGCAGCTGCCGACCTCAAAGTACTTCTTCTGGCGCGGAGACCACGCTTCCACGTCCAGCGACTTCACCTTCAGGTCAGCAAGGTCGCCGGAGCAGCATTCCAGCGTGCGAACCGGGATGTCCATCGAGCGGAAGAAATCAACGGTGTTCTGCCACAGGCGGTTGAACCACATCGGGCTGTCCTCCGGCTTGCAGACGACGATCATCTCCTGCTTCTCGAACTGGTGGATGCGGTACACGCCGCGCTCCTCAATGCCATGCGCGCCAACTTCCTTGCGGAAGCAGGGGGAATAGCTGGTCAGCGTCTGCGGCAGCTGGCTTTCGTCCAGAATCGTGTCGATGAACTTGCCGATCATCGAGTGCTCGGACGTACCAATCAGATAGAGGTCTTCGCCCTCGATCTTGTACATCATGTTCTCCATCTCGGCGAAGCTCATCACGCCCGTCACCACGTCGCCATGGATCATGTACGGCGGGATGCAGTAGGTGAAGCCGCGGTCGATCATGAAGTCACGGCCATAGGACAGAATCGCGGAGTGCAGGCGAGCAATATCGCCCATGAGGTAATAGAAGCCGTTGCCGGAGGTCTTGCGGGCGCTGTCAAGGTCGATGCCGTGCAGGCGCTCCATGATATCCACATGATACGGAATCTCGAAATCCGGCACGACGGGCTCGCCGAAGCGCTCGATTTCCACGTTCTGGCTGTCATCCTTGCCAATCGGCACAGACGGGTCAATGATGTTCGGAATAACGAGCATCCGCTTGCGGATTTCCGCCTGCAATTCGTCTTCCTTCGCCGCAAGGCCCTCCAGATCCGCCTTGTAAACGGCGACCTGTTCCTTCGCCTTTTCGGCCTCTTCCTTCTGACCCTTGCCCATCAGCATGCCGATCTGCTTGGACGCAACCTTAATTTGGTTGCGCAGGGTGTCCGCCTGCTGAATCGCGGCGCGGTACTCCTTGTCCATCTCGACGACTTCGTCGACCATGACGAGCTTTTCGTCCTGAAACTTCTTGCGGATGTTCTCCTTCACCAATTCGGGATTGGTACGGAGCAGATTGATGTCCAGCATCGGAAAAAATCCTCCTTTTTTGCTTGGCGGAAACCAAAAAGGCTTCCCATCCCGTAAAATTCCGGGACGAGAAGCTCGCGTTGCCACCCAGTTTGCCTGACGCACGTCAGACCACTCATGCTCGCTGTATCGGGCGAACCCGGCAGACTCCTCGTCTGCCCCCATTCAGGAGTGGAAGAAGCACCCGCGCCCTGCCGCCTCGCACCATCCGGCGGCTCTCTGGAAGGACAAAAGCTGCTTTTCTCCCGTCAAGCGGGGTCATTTGACAGGCTTATTATACGCCATTTTGCGCGCTGATGCAAGAGGGAATTTCAACTTTTGGGCGAAATGGTGCGCATCCGCAAAGTTGTTACAAAAAAATTAAATTTTCGTACATGACAACGTTTTCCCCTTTTGATTCGTCTGATATGTAGAACACCGTAGGAGGTACATTTCCCGATGAAACGCCTGATTTCACTTTTGCTCTGCGCGCTGCTGATTGTTCCCGCTTTGGCGGAGGACGCACCCGATTTCGAGCCTATTCCGTGGGATATCAAGGTTTCCCCCAACCTGCCGAACCCGGATTGCTACCTGCCCAATAACGGCGGCTACCATGATGATTCCATCGACATCCAGATTAACGTCACCTACTGGACGCAGGATTTGCAGCAGGTTGATGCACCCGGCGAAGGCACGACGACCGTCATGTCCGCACGCGTGAAGCTGACCGACGTGAGCCAATTCCGCACAGGCTTCGCGAACAAGTACCCGTCGAAGCAGGCGCGCCACGTTAACGACATGACGAAGCGCTTCAACGCCGTCATGGGCATCGACGGTGACTACTGCCTTTACCATGAGCAAGGCATCGTCGTCCGCAACGGTCAGACGCTGCGGATGCGCCCGCACAAAGGCCGCGACGAGCTGATTGTGGACGAAAATGGCGACTTCCACCTCATCACCTGCACAACGCAGTCGAAGTGGGACGAATACATTGCCGGCGGCGGCACGGTGCTGCACGCCTTCTGCTTCGGCCCCGCGCTGGTGGTGGACGGCGTTCCGCTCACAAACCTTGATGACGTGACCATCGACAACGGCAAAGCCAAGAAAGCCCAGCGAATGGTCATCGGGCAGATTGGCAAGCTGGAATACCTGATACTGACGAACGAGGGGCCGGAAAGCACCGCCCCGAAATCCGTCGGCTTCGACCTTGTGCAGATGGCGAACCTGTGCGTGCAGTTTGGGCTGGACAACGCATACAACCTCGACGGCGGCTCATCGAGCACGATTGCGCTGAATAATCAGAAGATTAACTCGCCGTCGAGCCATAAGAACCGCATGGTTGGGGATTGCATTTGGTTCGCGACGCTGGTGAAGGAAGAGACGTGGCGGGAGAAGGAGTCGGTACGGACGGTAAAAGTGGAGGAAAATAAGTGAACCTCGCGGTGCGCAGGCGATTATCAGACCTGCGCACCTTGCTTTTGAGGCAAATTCACCGTCAAGGAAGCGGCAGGTGCAGAAAAATAGGGATGAGGTCAGGAAAAACGTCGAGGCTGCAACGCGTTCTGCTTATAAATGCAAAATCCGCCCCAAAACACGAAAAAAGCCCTGCAAAATGCAAGGCTTATGGAGCTGATAACCAGATTTGAACTGGTGACCTCATCCTTACCAAGGATGCGCTCTACCAACTGAGCTATATCAGCATCCGTGTGCCGGCGAGTGAATCGCACTGACAACATTGATATAATAGCACACTTTTTCGGAAAATGCAAGAGGGAAAATGAAATTTTTTTCGGGAAATTTGCGAAAAATATCGTTTGCGGGAAAATCAGCAGATTTCAGCACGGAAAATCAGCGTTTTCGGTGGAAAAAATGCGTTCCAGCCTTGACAAAGTGAGCGTTTGCGCCTATCATTACATTTGTTAGATTCTCACTTTTTCAGGAGGAAATCACGATGGCTGATTTGACGATGGACAAACTGGTTGCGCTGTGCAAAAACCGCGGTCTGATTTTTGCCGGAAGCGAACTGTACGGCGGTTTGGCAAATACATGGGACTACGGCCCGCTCGGTGTGGAATTCAAGAACAACGTGAAAAAGGCGTGGTGGCAGAAATTTGTGCAGGAAAGCAAGTACAATGTTGGGCTTGACTGCGCAATTCTGATGAACCGCGAAGTGTGGGTGGCGTCGGGTCACGTCGGCGGCTTCAATGACCCGCTGATGGACTGCAAGGCGTGCAAGGCGCGCTACCGTGCAGACAAGCTGATTGAGGACTTCACCGGCGGCGCGGAAACCGGCGACGGCTGGACGAACGCTGAGCTGGAGAAGTACATTGCCGAGCACGACATCGTCTGCCCGAAGTGCGGCAAGAAGGATTTCACCGGCATCCGCCAGTTCAACCTGATGTTCAAGACCCATGCGGGCGTGATGGAAACGCCGGAGAACGAGATTTACCTGCGTCCCGAAACCGCGCAGGGCATCTTCGTCAACTTCGCCAACGTCATGCGCTCCATGCGCAAGAAGCTTCCGGCGGGCGTCGCGCAGATTGGCAAATCCTTCCGCAACGAAATCACCCCCGGCAACTTCATCTTCCGTGTCCGCGAATTTGAGCAGATGGAGCTGGAATTCTTCTGCAAGCCCGGCGAGGATTTGCAGTGGTTCGACTACTGGCGTTCGTTCTGCAAGCAGTGGCTGCTTTCGCTGGGCATCAAAGAGGACAGCCTACGCCTGCGCGACCATGAGCCGGAGAAGCTGGCGTTCTACTCCAAGGCGACGACGGACTTCGAGTTCCTGTTCCCGTTCGGCTGGGGTGAACTCTGGGGCATCGCCGACCGCACGGATTACGACCTGACGCAGCATCAAAACCATTCCGGCAAGTCGCTGGAATACCTCGACCCGGTGACGAACGAGCGCTACATCCCCTACTGCATCGAGCCGTCGCTGGGCGTTGACCGCATGGTGCTGGCGTTCCTGTGCAATGCTTACGAGGAGCAGGAGCTGGAGGGCGGCGACGTGCGCACGGTGCTGCACCTGCATCCGGCGCTGGCACCCTACAAGGCTGCCGTTCTGCCGCTGCAAAAGAACAAGCTGGGCGCGCTGGCGAGCGAAATCCACGCGGATTTGGCGAAGTACTTCCCGGTGGATTACGACGAGACGGGTTCGATTGGCAAGCGCTATCGCCGTCAGGACGAAATCGGCACGCCGTTCACGATCTGCGTGGACTTCGACACCGAAGCGACGCAGTCGGTCACGGTTCGCGACCGCGACACCATGCTGCAGGAGCGCGTGGCGCTGAAGGATCTGCGCAGCTACATCGAGGAGCGGATGCGCTTCTAATTTCGCCCGTTTCCCTCATAAACACGCGGGCACTGTATGCAGCCGCGCTCAACCCAATCGCGCGAAAGGGTCAAGGGAGGGGACTTCGTCCCGTTTCATTCTCC
>ERZ857922.4626-NODE-4626-length-10108-cov-5.356013_pt1 | contig 10108 bp, 7 predicted proteins | sample MGYA00519579_ERZ857922 | MGnify/ENA primary metagenome ERZ857922 (study PRJEB31778, sample SAMEA3449375) | human gut metagenome | biome: human gut; feature: human-associated habitat; material: faeces | place: United Kingdom | collected 2010/2012 ... | reverse complement strand
CCGCGCCTGCGGATTCCGCACGGAAAGGGGCGGCGGACGAAGAGGCGAAACCCGCGAAACGCCCCAAAGCCCCGGCCAAAGGGAACGGAACGCGCAAAACAGAACGTAAAACCGTCAAAAAATAGTCAGCCATGAGAGTGTTAATGTTCGGATGGGAATTTCCCCCTCATATCGCAGGCGGTCTGGGTACGGCCTGCTACGGCATGACGCGCGGGCTGGCGCGAAACGATGTCAACGTGACCTTCGTCATGCCCCGTGCCACCGGAGACGAAGACCAGAACTATGTGCGCGTGGTCAACGCCAGCGACGTGGAGACGCTCTTCGGCGCCGCCTCCGGCGATACGGAGGAGCTGTGGAAGAAGATGTCGTTCATCCATATCGACTCGAACATGGTCCCCTACGTCTCGCCCGAAGAGTACAAGTCCTATCACGACGAGTACGTCCGCACGGGACGCAAGACGCGGGAGACGACCGACCTCTGGAAGCAGCGCTACACCTTTTCGGGCAAATACGGCGCGAACCTCATGGAGGAGGTGGCGCGCTATGCGATGGTGGCCGCGCAGGTGGCCCGCGATCTGGCGGGGCAGTTCGACGTGATCCATGCCCACGACTGGCTCACCTACTTCGCCGGAATCGCCGCCAAACGGGTCTCCGGAAAACCGCTGGTCGTGCACATGCACGCCACGGAGTTCGACCGCAGCGGCGAGAACATCAATTCGCAGACCTATGCCATCGAACGCGCGGGCATGGAGGCCGCCGACCGTGTGATCGCCGTGTCGAACCTCACGCGCAACATCATCGTCACCCGCTACGGCATTCCGGCCGAAAAGGTGGTGACGGTGCACAACGCCGTGCGGTTCGCCGAGGCGGAGTGCGCCGCCCCCGAACGCGGCGTCGGGGACAAGATCGTCACCTTCCTGGGGCGCATCACCTATCAGAAGGGGCCCGACTACTTCGTCGAGGCGGCCGCCAAGGTGCTCAAACGGGTGCCGAACGTGCGCTTCGTGATGGCCGGTTCGGGCGATATGATGAACCACGTCATCCGCCGCGTGGCGCGCCTCGGCATCGCCGACCGCTTCCACTTCACGGGATTCCTGCGCGGCGAGGATGTGCACCGCATGTTCCAGCTGTCGGACGTCTACGTGATGCCTTCGGTGTCGGAACCCTTCGGCATCTCGCCGCTCGAAGCGATGCGCTCGAACGTGCCGGTCATCATCTCCAAGCAGAGCGGCGTGGCCGAAGTGCTCGACTACGCGCTCAAAGTCGACTATTGGGACGTGGACGCCCTGTCGGATGCGATCTATGCCCTGATTACCTATCCCGCGCTGGCGAAGATGTTCGCCGAGAAGGGGCTCGACGAGGTGACCGGACTCAAATGGGACAACGCCGCCGCGAAGATCAAGGCGGTCTATCAGGCGGTCATCGACGAGGCGGCCGCACGCCAACGGGAATAACAACACAAACGACATATCACCATGAAAACGATCTGTTTCTATTTTCAGGTTCATCAGCCCTGGCGGCTGAAAACCTACCGGTTTTTCAATATGGGCGTGGATCACAACTACCTCGACGATCTGACCAACCACGCCATCCTGCAAAAAGTGGCGCGGCAGTGCTACCTGCCGATGAACGCCCTGCTGCTGAACCTCATCAAGGAGCAGAAGGGCAAATTCCGCTGCTCGTTCTCGATCACGGGGTCGGCCGTCGAACAGTTCCGAGCCTATGCGCCCGAAGTGCTCGACTCGTTCCGCGAACTGGCTGCCACGGGATGCGTGGAGTTCCTGGCCGAGACCTACTCCCACTCGCTGGCATCGCTCCGCTCGAAGGAGGATTTCGAGGAGCAGGTGAAACTCCATACGGCCCTCGTGCGCAAGGAGTTCGGGATGAAACCCACGGCCTTCCGCAACACGGAGCTGATCTACTCGGACCAAATCGGCGAAACGGTCGCCCAGATGGGGTTCAAGACCATCCTGGCCGAAGGCGCCAAACACGTGCTGGGCTGGAAATCGCCCAACTACGTCTATGCCAACGCGCTGAATCAAAAACTGCACGTGCTGCTGCGCAACTACAAGCTGTCGGACGACATCGCCTTCCGTTTCTCGAACCGCAGCTGGAACGAATGGCCGCTGACGGCCGACAAGTTCGCCGGCTGGATCGCCTCGGACGATACGGTGGGCGAGGTGGTGAACCTCTTCATGGATTACGAAACTTTCGGCGAGCACCAGAAGGCTTCGACGGGCATCTTCGATTTCATGAAGGCGCTGCCCAAAGCGGCACTGGCCACACGCAAGCTGGAATTCGCCACCGTGAGCGAAGCGGCGAAGAAGTACCAGCCCGTGGCGGTGCTCCACTGCCCGCACGTGATGTCGTGGGCCGACGAGGAGCGCGACGTCACGGCATGGCTGGGCAACGAGTTGCAAAACGAAGCCTTCACGAAGCTATACGGCCTGAGAGATAAGATCAAGGCGTTAAAAAACAAGGATTTCGACTACGTGTGGAACTTCCTCCAAACTTCCGACCACTTCTACTACATGGCTACCAAATGGTTGTCGGACGGCGACGTGCACTCCTATTTCAACCCCTACGGATCGCCCTACGAAGCCTTCATCAACTACATGAACGTACTGTCGGATTTCGAGATCGAGGTGGACAAAGCCTGCGAGGCCAAACGGATACGGCTCCGCGCCTGAGCGCATACCGCCCGAACATGAATATGCGGTGCGACGGGAGATCCCGTCGCACCGCATTTCGTTTCGTCCCAGCCCAGGTCTCCCAAAGGGAAAGCATCCGCGCCGCGCTTCGGCGGCCACCGCGAAACGACGCACGCCCCTGTCCGAAGCGAGTGCGGACCCGCAGCGCCGCACGGTGCCGTACGACGAAAGGCTGGAAAGCGAGAAGGTCAGGCTTCGCCGATCTTGCCGCCGAACTGGTCGCCCGTATGCTGCGGCGTAGGAATGACGATCTGACCGTGCACGCTCTCGTAACGCACGATATTCTCCTGCAACGACATCAGCAGGCGCTTGGCATGTTCCGGCGTGAGGATGATGCGGCTCTTGACCTTCGCTTTGGGAACGGCAGGCATGACAGCCGCGAAATCGATGATGAACTCCGAAGTGGAATGCGCGATGATGGCGAGATTCGAGTAGTTGCCCTGCGCGACCGTCTCGTCCAGTTCGAGATCGATACCTAAATTTTTGTTCTCAGCCATAACTCCATGTAGGAAAGACGTAATTAAAATATGTATGAACCGAGGCTTTATCAACGATGAAATTACGTCCTTCCTAACTTACGGCGTCTTCCGACGAACGCCAAATTCCATGATTGACACATCCTCCGAATCCCCCGTCGGGAAGGGAGACCTGCAATGAAGACCCTGCACGCGATGCACCGGTGCGGCACCAAGCCGGTTGTTTCATGGCAAAGATAGATTCCGGCGCCCGAAAATATTCGTCCGGCGGCACAAAGTTTTCAATCATTTATCAACAATCGCACCCCGCCCGACGGCAAAAGCACGACCTCCCGACCGTGCTTCCGATCAAAAACGCGGCCGAGCCGCAGAGCGATTCTAAGATATTGATAAAATTTATAAATTTTTCACCCTCTGCACTTGATTTTGCGGATTTTTTCATATATTTATAATCCGAAAAAAACAGGAAAAACCTTAAAACTTCTCGATATGAAAAACTACTCAGCGAAAGAGATCAAGAACATCGTCCTGATCGGCGCCCCCGGCTCCGGAAAAACCACCCTCGCCGAAGCAATGGCCTACGAGGGGAAGGTCATCGACCGCAGGGGCGCCGTCGAAACGAACAATACGCTGTCGGACAACACCGACATCGAACACGAATACAAACGCTCGATCTACTCCACGATCCTCTTCACGGAGTTCATGGAACGCAAGCTCAACATCATCGACTGTCCGGGATCGGACGACTTCTGCGGCAGCCTCTTCTCGGCCTTCAAGGTGGGCGACGTGGGAGTAATGGTCTTCAACGCCCAGAACGGCTGGGAAGTCGGTTCGGAGATTCAGGCGCGCTATTCGCGCGAACTGTCGAAACCGCTCATCGGCGTCATCAACCAGCTCGACGCCGAGAAGGCCAACTTCGAGGGGACGGTCGAGAGCATCCGCGCCGCATCGCGCGTGAAACCCGTCATCGTGCAGTACCCCGTCAACCAGGGGCCGGGCTTCAACGCTTTCATCGACGTGCTGATGATGAAACTCTACCGCTTCAAAGACGAGAACGGCACGCGCGAGGAGCTCGATATTCCGGCCGAGGAGATGGAGCGCGCCACGGAGCTGAACCGCGAACTGGTGGAGATGGCCGCCGAGAACGACGAGGCGCTCATGGAGCTTTATTTCGAAAAGGGGACGCTCACGCAGGACGACATCCGTTCGGGACTCAAAATCGGTCTCTCGCGGCGTGAAGTCATGCCTCTGTTCTGCACCAGCGGCAAGCGCGACGTCGGAACGAAACGCCTCATGGAGTTCATCATCAACGTCGCTCCGGGACCGCTCAAAGCGCCCAAATTCCTCTCGACCGAGGGCGAGGAGATCGCCGCCGACCAGACGCAGCCGGCCGTGGCGTTCGTCTTCAAGAGCCAGATCGAACCCCACATCGGCGAGATCAGCTACCTGCGCGTGATCCGCGGCAAACTCACCGAAGGCATGGAGCTGCTCAACACCCGCACGGGCAACAAGGAGAAGGTTTCGCAGCTCTTCGCCGTGGCGGGCAAAAACCGCATCAAAGTGACCGAACTGGCGGCCGGCGACATCGGCTGCACGGTCAAGTTGAAAGGCACGCGCACCAACGACACGCTCGCGGCACCCTCCGCACCCGTGACGATCACCCCGATCGTATTCCCCGAACCGCGTTACCGCGCCGCCGTACAGCCCAAGGTCAAGGCCGACGAGGAGAAGCTGGGCAAACTGCTCAACGACGCCAAGTACGAAGACCCGACGATTCTGGTCGGATATTCCAAGGAGCTGAAACAAACGATCATACAAGGTCAGGGCGAGCATCATCTCAACATCCTCAAAGCGCGCCTGGCCGCCGATAACAAGATGGAGATCGAGTACATCGCGCCGCGAATCCCCTACCGCGAGACCATCACCAAAGTGGCGCAGGCCGACTACCGCCACAAGAAACAGTCGGGCGGATCGGGCCAGTTCGGCGAGGTGCACATGGTGATCGAACCCTACTACGAAGGGATTCCCGAACCGAAGAGCTACAAGATTCCGGGCAAGGGCGACATCTCGGTCAACATCAAGGGCAAGGAGGAGTACGACCTGCCGTGGGGCGGCAAGTTGCAGTATTACAACTCGATCGTAGGCGGTGCCATCGACGCGCGCTTCATGCCGGCGATCCTCAAAGGCATCATGGAGAAGATGGACGAAGGCCCGCTGACGGGCTCCTACGCCCGCGACATCCGCGTAGTGATCTACGACGGCAAGATGCACCCGGTGGATTCGAACGAAATCTCGTTCAAGCTGGCGGCCCGCAACGCCTTCAAGGAGGCGTTCCGCAATGCGGGCCCCAAGATCATGGAACCGATTTACAGCATCGAGGTGCTGACGCCGAGCGAATACATGGGCGCCGTGATGAGCGACCTGCAAAACCGCCGCGCGATGATCGAGGGCATGAACTCGGACAAGGGATTCGACCGTCTGAACGCCCGCGTACCGCTGGCCGAGCTCTATCGTTATTCGACGACGCTCTCGTCACTCACGTCGGGGGCGGCGACCTATACGATGCGTTTCTCCTCCTACGAACAGGTGCCCGCCGACGTGCAGGCCAAACTGCTCAAAGAGTACACCGACACCGACGAGGAGTAGACCTCCGCAGCCATTTACGACCGAAGAGGCGCCCGAAACTGATCGGGCGCCTCTTCTCTCATTCCCGCCGGCGGCGGTACGAAAACGGATCACAACACCTCGGCCACGACGAAGGTCGAACCCTGCCGCTGCCCCTCAACGGAAACCCGCCTTCCGCGATCGCGGAAGGCGGGTTCGACCATTGAAAGCGAAAAGGCATCAACGCCTGAGGTCCATGCGGCATTTCATCGGGGATGCCACTTCCGACTTGATCGCCGGCAACTTTCCGCTCCAACTACCCGAAATCTTGTGCGGCTCACGCTCCTTGTCGGCCCGGTCATAGTCGTCGTAAAGTTCGTATGCGAACGTATAGACGTCGCCCGACTTCGTGACCGTCAACGTTCCGCCAGCGATCGGAGCCGCGGCCACGGCGTAACCCGTCGTCAGATCGTAACGGACATAACAACTCGGCGTAGCGCTCGCCTCTATATTACCCGAAACCATCGTATTCTCGCCATAGGTACCCGCCACCACAAATGTTCCCGTCGGAAAGACGGTGCCGTCATCCTTCGGAGCACACAGATCCAGTCCCAACACCTCGTCTTCATCTGCGAGGAAAACCAGATAGTTGGAAGTTCCAGTCTGGTAGTAATCGCCGAGATAGTGTACCTCGCTGCACTGAATCGGCTTAAACACAACATTCTCCGTCAGCGTCGTCTGCGGCTGTTTCTGAAAGTTTTCAACCTCGCTCGTCCATTTCCCGCGCACGGCATGACCATCGGCCGTCGTCATGTCGACATCGAAGGTATAACTGCCATCACCATTGCGTTCAATATGCAATCCGCCCCCGTTCATAATGCAGTACGAGATACTCAGATCCCTGTTTACCCGTTCACAATGGGTTCCCGCAGCAAACATGCCGAAACGCTGTCCGGCATCGAACTGTCCCTCCGTCTGACTCTCTCCACAAACATAGTCGCCGGCCAGATCCGCACCGTGCCGCGTCCACAAACTGACTTCGAACTTGGTTCCCACACCGTTGGGATGCAGACCGTCGGAAGTGACCTTGTCGATGTCGAAGCAGCGAAGAATCCAGTTGTCGTACGTCTCTCCCGCGGAAATCGTCTTCGTGACATAGGTCGGAGCAAGCGTCACGTCCGACCCGATCTCCCACTTCCACGCCTCCTCGTCGCTCCAATCGGCGAGCGTGAGCGCTCCGGCATAATGGAAAGTATACTGACAGCCGTCGGCCGTCTTGAAATCGCCGCCGATGTCATAACCGTCGGCCGTATGCCTCACGGTAACGGTACCTTCCGAAAAGGGGATATTCTCCACCCGGACCTGTTCGCCCACACGCTCCTTGTTGACGACGGCCATCGTATTTTTCAACGTAAACGTATGGTTCGCACGCTCCTCCGAAGCTGTATATTCGCCTTCGGCGATCACAGGATGCGTATGATCGACCGAGAGGTCGCTCCACAAATCAAGGCTGAGCAGGTAGCCTCCCTCCTCAGCAGGAACGGCATGTCCGTTGCTTGCCAGCAGTGCGCATTCGCAGTCGGCCAGTTCGAGGTAATAGTTGCCGTATCCTTCGTCCCAGAAATCGCCGAAATAGAGACCGCTCTCCGGTACCTGACGATCAAGTTCCCGATGAATGGGATCGACTACCGGCGGCTCCGGCTCCTCGGGATCGGGTTTGTCCGGATTGCCGGGATCCGGCTCTTCCGAACCCGGAACGTCCGGAATGTCGGCATCGTCGCCGCCGCAGGAATTCATTGATAAACCGACAGCTAAAACGACGGAAAAGATAACGATTCGGTGTAAAAACTTATTCATAGCATTCGAAATAAAAGTAAATACGTCCGTTTTCTTAAAAAGTTAAGAACACAAGCACTTGAAAATCTGCTACAAAGATAGATTTTTCAATGAGAAAAAACAATATATTAATAAAAATTAATATATCTTTGCCCAAAGATATACCGTCACAGACGCCCCCTTTGCTTGGATTATGCGCCTCAGAAAACAAAACAGTCAATACCTTAAATTTAAATAAAAAACAGAGACTATGAAAAACATCTATCCATTTGCTTTGGCTTTGTTTGCTTTGGCCACAACTGCTTGCTCAGACGACGACAACAATGAACAGCCGCCCGTTCCCGAACCCGTCATCGAAACCATCTCGTTCGAAGCCTGCGAATTCGCAGACAAGCGAACCGACAATATCGCCGATTCCGGCACCGAAAACACTTACGACGAGTTCGGCGCCAAATTCATTCACTATAATTACTATACCATGATCGGAGGCGTATTCATCAGCAGCAAGGCCGAAATGCCTGCCGACGCAGACGGAATGCCCGGAGCCACGACGGTCGCAGGCGACGAGAAAGCAGAGACCGTCGGAGCAGACAACACGGCCAAGTTCGCTGTCTTCTGCGTAGACGCCTATGTGGAGAATTACGACGCGTCATTCACTTTCGGCGAGGGTGTAACACACAAGATCCTCTCGGCGAAAGTAAACAACTCTGCCCGAACCTACCAATATCTCAAATACGGATTCTACTCCAAGCGTGGACTCAAGGCCGACGAATATTGCGAAGCCGTCTTCACGGGTTACGATGCCAAAGGCGCGAAAACCGGCAGCACCGCATTCGCACTGGCTGATTTCCGCAGCGGAAAGAATTTCGTCTGCTCGGAGTGGACAGAGGTCGACCTGAGTGCGCTGGGCGAGGTGAATAAAGTAACCGTAACCCTGAACCTTATCGCGACCGCAGAAGAAATCCAGCTCTCGACTGAAGCGTTCTCCCTCTGCGTAGACGAAATCAAGTTCGAATTGCCCGCAGAATAGACCGGACGCGAAAGGCTCCGCCGACGTGCAGGTCGAACCGCTCAAAGAGTACACCGACGAGGAGTAAGACTCCCGCCTTCTTACGACGATGCCCGAAAACCGAGGTTTTCGGGCATCGTCGTATCTGGAAAGCCTGTCAGAAAGAGAACCCCGTGTTGATCGACAGGAACTTATACCGATCGACCCGATCGCTATCCTCGACGCCCCGACTCTGATAGGTATATCGAACCGACAGGAAAAGCGACCGCCGCGGAGTAAACCGGCACTCGACGCCGGCACCCACCACCACTCCGAACATCGTTCCGGCAATCGGGGAGACCGCCTCCCCGTCCGGCAGTCCGTCGTTGTCGAAGAGGCACTCTCTGACCTCTCCACGAAGGCGGAAGTCGGCGATCCCGCCCAACTCGCCATAGGGCATCCAGCGCCCCTTCAAGCCGGCAGCCATCCCGCGCAAGAGGATGGGAAGCCCCAGCGACTGACGACGATAGCGGGAACACCCCGACTCACTGAAATCGGTCGAGACATGCCGGTAGACCAGTTCGGTCACCACGTCGATCGTCGGAGCGATCGGGACCGTGAGAAAGAGCCCCGGAGAAACCGTCGTCTGCTTGGGGACAAAATCCTGATCGCGATAGCGAATGATCCGGTTGAAACAGACACTGGCACTCACACCCCAACGGATCGGACGGCTCACGGCTTTGGTATTGCAGTCGCGGTAAGCACGATAGAACGCCCCGACGGAGGTCGGGGTCAACCGCATGTTCGCGCGGTCGATGTAGGGGAGGGCATCGCAATCGGCCGGAGCGGCGCTGCGCAGCAGCCCTTGCAGCTGCCGGACGTCGTCGATGCGTGCCAGCGTGTCGCCGCGGTAGAGGTACATCGGTTGCCGGGTGCCCTTTTCGTAGACGAAGACACGGAAATCATCACAGTCGACGACCTCGCGCAGAAAGACGCGCCGCGGTTCCGGGCCGTCGGGCAGCTCCATGCTGAAATAACGGACACCGTTTTCAAAGCCGTAGGCCAGCACCTCGTCGGGCGTATAGATGCGCTCTTCGAGTTCGCGCTGACGAGGAATCAGCAGCCGGTCGGGCGAGACCGTACCGATATGTACGCCCTTGACGAGCACGCTGTCGCGCAGCAGGTAGTAGCCCCGTTCCGACTCGGAATCGGCGACGTAGATCTGGGCCTGCAACACCCAAGGCGCCAGCAGGCCGAAAAGGAGGGAAAGAGATTTTTTCATGTTTTATATCGAGTTGGTTTTCTTCCACCCGTGGCAGGTCCTCCTCCTGCCGGTCGTCACAACACCTCGGCCACGACGAAGGTCGAACCGCCGATGAAGATCGTGTCGGCGGGAGCGGCGAGCGCCTTCGCCCTGGTCACGGCCTCGGGAACCGTTGCGACCGCTTCGCCGTCGAGACCCGCCGCCGCAGCGCGGGCGGCCAGTTCCGACA
>ERZ857922.4625-NODE-4625-length-10113-cov-5.003380_pt1 | contig 10113 bp, 7 predicted proteins | sample MGYA00519579_ERZ857922 | MGnify/ENA primary metagenome ERZ857922 (study PRJEB31778, sample SAMEA3449375) | human gut metagenome | biome: human gut; feature: human-associated habitat; material: faeces | place: United Kingdom | collected 2010/2012 ... | reverse complement strand
CCAATATTCGGTCATGGCTCCTCCCCTTCCGCCCGCAGTGTGCGAAGCAGCGCCCGGCAGCGGCACATCAGCGCGGCGTGCTGGTAGGTCAGCTGGTCAATATAAAATGGGTCCTGCGCCTCCGTGAAGGCGCGCTCGTTCGAGCGCAGTGCCTGCAAGGTCGTTTCAAGCTCGGCCCTGGCGGCGCGGCGCTCACGCTCCTGCCTGGAAATGCGTCTGAACATAACTCCTCCGTCACAACAGAATGCAGATCAGCCCGTCGCAGCCCTCGTTGATGATGCGCTCAAGCGTCTGCTGCAGGCGGCTGCGTGCCTCCTGCGGCATGTGCAGCAGCTTTGCCTGCACGCCCTCGCTGACCAGCTCGTTCAGGCTCTTGCCGAAAATATTCGTGCTCCACAGCTTGCCGGGGTCGGTCTCAAAGTCTGCCAGCAGACTTTTGATGAGCTCCTCCCCCTGCTGCTCACTGCCGACGGTGGGCGAAAGCTCGGTGTGGATGTTGGCGCGCATGATGTGCAGGCTTGGGGCGCTGGCCGACAGCCGCACGCCGTACTGCCCGCCCTGCCTGACGATTTCGGGTTCTTCCAATGTCAGTTCATCAATGCCCGGCATGACGATGCCGTAGCCCGTGGCCTCGACCTGGTCAAGGGCGGATTTGATCTTGTCATAGGCGCGCTTGGCCCGGGCCAAGCTGACGACGCAGGGCAAAAGGCTTGCCTCGTCCACGATGTCCAGCCCGGTCTGTTCACCGAGGATCTTATAGAAAATATCCGGGGCGACGGCAGCGGTGATGCTGACACTGCCGCTGGCCAAATCCATGCCGGTCAGGCTGGCGGCGGTGATGTATTCACACCCCAGCTGAGGGCGCTTGCCTGCAAGGTCGGCCATCCGGTGCACCGAGGCAGCAAAATCCAGCATGGACGTGTAGACCGCGCTTTGCAGCCAGTGCCCGCTTTCGAGCATCGTGACCCAGGCGGGCATCTGCACGGCGATCTCGCGGATCGGGAACTCGTACAAAAGCGTTTGCAGCAGCTTGTCGAGGGTCTCGACGGTCATCGTCGTGCAGTTCAGCGGAAGGACCGCGTGGCCGTAGGTTTCGGCCAGCTCGGCGGCAAGGCGCTGTGCATCGTCGCTGTCCGGCTCGGCGCAGTTCAGCAGGATGATATACGGCTTGCCGATACCATCCAGCTCTGCGATGATACGGCGCTCGGCGTCGAGATACGCCTTCCGCGGCAGGTCGGCAACGGAGCCGTCCGTCGTTACGACGAGGCCTACCGTGGCGTGCTCACGGATGACGCAGCGGGTGCCGGTCTCGGCTGCCAGGTCAAACGGGACCTCGTGGTCGAACCAGGGACTCTTGACCAGGCGCGGAGCCTCGTTTTCCTCATGGCCGAGCGCGCCGTCCACCATGTAGCCGACGCAGTCGATGAGCCGCGCCTTGAAGCTGCCGCCGCCCGAAAGCTCGAGCTTTACGGCTTTCTCGGGGATGAACTTCGGCTCCGTTGTCATGATGGTGCGCCCGGCGGCGGATTGGGGCAGCTCGTCATGGGCGCGGGCACGACGGGCCTCGTTCTTGATGCGCGGCAGCAGCATCAGCTCGGCAAACCGCTTGATAAAGGTGCTTTTGCCGCTGCGCACCGGGCCGACGACGCCGAGATAGATGTCCCCGCCGGTGCGCTGTGCAATGTTTTGGTAGATTTGATCCTGTGTCACGGATGTGTCCCTCCTTTACAGCGCTGCGGGGATCAGCAGACAGGCAGTGTCCGTCGTAAGCTCCTGCGGCGGGTCACCGTTGGTGTCCAGATGGTTGGCGGCGGCCAGGTCACGGGCGCGGGCATGGTAGCGCCTGGCAATGTCAAAGATGCGCTCCCCCTGCCGGGCGTAGTAAATATAGAGGGCCGGGCCGTCGCTGTCGTCGTATTCCTCGCCCAGCTCCACGCCGCAGAGAGCGTCAAATCTCTGCGCCTGGAACAGGGCGCCGCTGATCTCGATCTCTAAATCGACCCGCAGTCGTGCACCGTTTTTGCTGCTGGCGACCCGCGCGACGGAGGCCCCGACACTTGGCCACGCACCGTCAGTGCTGCCGGGCCAGAGGCCGTCAGGCTGCCAGGTAAACGCCTTGTCGTAGCAGGTCAGCTCACCGCGGGCATCGCTGATGAACACATGCGCAGTCCCCTTGCCCAGTAGTTTTAAATGTGTTTCAGCCTTGCTGCCGTCAGCCTGTGCGGCGCACAGGGCGCCCAGCGTTACAAAGCAGCCGAGAACAGTGCCCTCGGCGTCGGGCAGGTCGTCGTCAAGCGTGACCGGGATACGCCCGGTCAAATCCGCGGTTTTCTGCAAAAGGCGGCAGACCGTCTGCACGGTCTGGGTCTTACAGAGCGTGGAGTAGGCGTCGGCCACGACGGTGTGCTGCACGCTGCGCCAGACCTCGACGCGCAGCTTCCAGGTCACCGAGAGGGACGCTTCCCCTGCGCCGTCGACTGCGCTCAGTGTGCAGGCCAGCACCTCGCCGCGCACAAGGGCTGTGTCGTCCTCGGTCACGCCGGGCAGCTCCAGCGTCTGCTGCACAGCAAGATCCTTGCTGCGCACGGTCAGCTCGCCGGTGCCGGTGTTCTGGCTGCATATTTGAATTTGCAGCGTCCCCTGCACACTGACCTGCCCGGTGGCCGGCGCTGCGCTGCCGGCGGCAAAGCTGCCGGTGATGTCCAGCACGCTTTCCCCAGTGCCGGGCAGCGCCGCAGCGGTCTCGGCAGTCAACGTTTTTTCCTCGGTCACGGCGCATTGCAGGCCCTGCATCGTGCGGGTGTACTGCTCAATGCCGCAGTCGGCCAGTGCGGTCAGCAGCTCGGACTCCCGCCGCACGGCCACTGCGGCGCAGAGGATGTACGCGCCGCGCAGGTCGATGCGGTGCTCACTGACGGCGCGGCAGTTGCAGTATTCCGGCTCGCCCCAGACCTGGGCCGGGCCGTCGGCGTACTGCCCGGCGGGCAGCTCGACCAGTTTTTCAAAGGCAAATTTCTGCTCGGTGCGCAAAAGGCGCGTGCCGGGCTCCTCGCTCTGGTAGTAGACGGTGCAGCGCAGATAGCCCTCGCTCTGCCAGCGCCCGCCGGACACACGGTTCTGCAGCACAACGGGCGTGATCAGGCATTTGACGATCTTGAATACGGCGGGCAGGTAGTCGGGAATCAGAATCTCCGTTTCCACGGGAAGCTCCAGCCGTGTTTCCCAGCGTCCGCCGTAGGATGCGATGGTGTCTTTGAACACCTTGAGTTCCATATTGCTTGCCCCTTTCCGGTTATGTTCTGGGGCATTATATGCGGCAGGGCAAAAAAATAGCCCCTGCCCGGAACAGGCAGGGGAAAAATTTGGATTCAGACTTTGAAGGCTGCGCGTAAGATCCAACGGAAGGCGCGCGGGCAGCGAACTACGACCACATGCATGGCATACACCTCACTTTCCGTGTTCGTGTACGCCATACTATGCCGGGCAGTGCTGCGGTGTTACGCATCGTCGCGGGTCAGCACAACGAGACCGCAGCCGCCGGAGCATTGCAGCTGTGCGGTGTCCGCGATAAACTCATTGCTGACACCGAGCGGATAGTCCGCGGTCAGCACGGCGTTTTCCAGCGGGTAGAACGCGCCGCGGATGCAGACGCCGGTCAGCCGACCCTCCATCGGGAAAAGGGAGAGATACTTCCAGTCCCTGCGCTGCAAAATAAGCTCGCGGCCCGGCACAAGATACCGCAGCTCGCTGCGCTCGTTGGCCAGCAGGACGTTCACGCCGTTTTTGGCAAGATACAGTCCGGTGGCAAGGTTGGCCAGCGTGTGCTCCAGCCGTGCCCCGCCCAGAGCACCCAGCAGGGTGATCTCGTCATAGCCGTGCTCCAGCAGCCAATGGGCGGCGTACTGGGTATCGGTATCGTCCTTCACATGGGGCAGCACAATGGTCTCGTGCTCGGTTTTGGGCTGCGGGGCGGAGTCAAAGTCACCGACGATGAGGTCGGGACGCAGGTCAAGCCGTTCGGCATTGCGGTAGCCCGCATCGCAGGCCACAACAAAATCACCGGGCTGTACATAGCGGCACAGTGCGGTGGAAACCGGCACGGCGGAAAGAATCACGGCACGCCTGCTCATTTCTCCCACTCCTTCCGTGCGCTGGCTTCCTCATACATGGCAAGGTAGCTTGCATAGCGCGTTTTGCTGATGGTCCCGGCCTCGACGGCCTCACGCACAGCACAACCGGTCTCACTGCGGTGGGAGCAGCCCGTAAAGCGGCACTGCCCGAAATAGGGTCCGAACTCCGGGAAGGTGTGCTGCAGGTCATCCTTCGGGATGCGGCAGAGCTTCTGCGCCTCCAGGCTGGCAAAGCCCGGCGTATCAGCCAGACGCCCTCCGCAAATCTCAAAAATTTCGACCTCGCGGGTCGTGTGCCGCCCGCGGCCCAGCTTTTGGCTGATCTGCCCGGTCTCGCGGTGCAGCGCGGGGGCCAGCGTGTTGAGCAGCGTCGATTTGCCGACGCCGGAGTTGCCGCAGAAGGCGCAGAGATGCCCTTCAATATAGCCCTTGACCTCGTCAAGGCCCTCGCCGGTCTCATAGTTCAGCTGCACCAGCGGGATGCCGCTGCCCGCGTAGGCGGTGCGCAGCATATCGGCAGCGGCCAAATCAGATTTTGTCACAACAAGCACGGGCTGCACATCCTTGTAGATGGCAGCGGCGGCCAGCTGGTCCAGCACCAACGTACTGGGTACGGGCTGGGTCGTGCTGGTAACGATGAACAGAATATCCAGATTGGCAATCGGCGGACGAATAAAGACATTTTTGCGCGGTAAAATCTCATCGATCATTGTGCCGTCGTCGGACAGGGTGACGTTGTCTCCCGCCACCGGCGTGATGCCGCGCTTGCGGAAGATGCCGCGCGCCTTGCACTCGACGATGCCGTCCGTCGTCTTTACATAGTAGAAGCCGCCGATGCCCTTTGTAATATACGCCATGACTTCCCCCACATCAGGCAATGGGGTTGCCCTGTGCGTCGCACCGCTGGCCGTTCTCATTCCACATGGTACCGTCGGTCAACTGATGGATCTGGTGACTGCCGTCAGCACTCGGCCACCAGCTCTCCTGCACGGTGATGGTACCGTCCTCGTTCACAGTGGGTTCGACTGGCTCGGGGGTGGCGACGACCTCGGGCACGCCGGTGGACACCACGAGTGTGATGACGCTCGACTTACGGACCGTGGAACCGGCATCGGGGCTCTGGCTCAGTACCGTGCCCGCGGGCTGTTCGCTGGCCTGCTCGATTGTGCGGATGGACAGGTTCAGCCCCTTGACCTCATTGCGGGCTTCCTCAATGGTCTTGCCGGTCAGGCTCGGGACCTGGCTCTCCTTGCTGACCTCGGAGCGGCTGACGTACAGGATGACCGTGGAGTCACCCTCGACGGTCTCCCCGGCGGCGGGCTGGGTGTAGACAACAGCGCCGTTGGCCACGGAGTTATCGGACATGGGCTTCTTGGTAACGCGCAGACCCATATCCTTCAGGGTCTGCTCGGCATCCTCGGCCACCATGTTCTTCGTCTCGGGGATCGTGACGTACTGGGTGCCCAGGCTGACGGTCAGCACGATGCGCTGCTTCTCCTTGACGGTACGCCCGGCCTTGGGGGTCTGGCGGATGATCGTGCCCGCGGGTTCACTGGAATACTCCTCCGGGAATTCGGCGCGCAGCAGGTTGTTGTAGTCGGTGGCGAGGAACTCGTCCTTTGTCATGCCCACAAAGCTGATGACCTGCACATCGGCACGGTTGGAGAACAGCAGGTTGCTGGAATTGGTGAAGATCAGATAGATCAGGATGGCAGCGCCGATGACAAACGCCACGGCCATGCCGAAGAAGATCGGCAGCAGGGAAAAGCCCTTGGATGCCTTTTTCTTCTTCTTTTGGGCGGATTTGCTGCGGCCCGGGTTCGAGGTGCCGACACGACGGGCGTCACCCGTGTGGATGCTGGTGGATTTCTGGCTGGGCTTTGTGTTGCTTACCACGCGGTTGATGTTCCTTTCCGGGTTGTCCTCGGCACTGCGGTACTCATACGCAAACTGGATGGACGGGTTGCGCTTGAATTCCTCGATAGCGGCCAGCATCTCCTGGGCGCTCTGGTAGCGCTTGTCGGGGTCCTTTTCCATAGCTTTCTCGGTAATCTGGCGCAGTCCTGCCGGGGTCTGGGGTGCGATTTCGGCCAGCGGCTTCGGCTTCTCCGAAATCTGCATGATGGCAATGGACACTGCACCGTCGCCGTCAAACGGCAGGCGGCCCGACAGCATCTCGTACAGCATGACGCCGACAGAGTAGATGTCGGTGCGGGCGTCGGTGCGCTCACCCTTGGCCTGCTCAGGGCTGATGTAGTGCACCGAGCCGATGGCCTTGTCGCTGACGGTTTGGCTCTGTGCGCGGGAGAAGCGTGCGATGCCGAAGTCCATCATCTTGATGGAGCCATCTGCCAGCAGCATGATGTTCTGCGGCTTGACGTCGCGGTGAATGATGCCCTTGGAGTGGGCGTGCTGCAGAGCACTCAAAATCTGGGTGGCAAAGTGCACGGTCTCCTTCCAGGTCAGGGCGCCGCCGCGCTGCTTGAGATATTCCTTTAAAGTGATGCCGTCCACATATTCCATGACGATGTATTGCAATTTGTCGGTGACAGAGACGTCATAGACCTTGACGATGTTGGGATGGCTCAGAATGGAGATCGCCTTCGACTCGTTCTTGAAGCGGCGGACCAGTTCCTCATTGTCCAGAAATTCGTCTTTTAATACCTTGACGGCAATCTGGTTGCCCGTTTTTAAATCAGTGCCGCGGTAGACATTGGCCATGCCGCCGACACCCACGAGACTTTCAATTGAGTAGCGGCCATCCAGCCGTTTGCCGATCAGATTATCCATTGTTGACCTCCGTAGCTTCCACGCCCATGAGCAGGACCGTAATGTTATCCTGACCGCCCGCCTGCAGGGCGCGGTCTACCAAAATGCTGGTTGCATCAAAAAAAGGAACCTCGCGCAGTACCTGCGCAATGTCATCGTCCGCGACCATGTTCGTCAGGCCGTCGGTGCACAGCAGCAGGATGTCCCCCTCCTCAATTTCGCAGCGGTTGTACTCCGGCACAATGTTGGCCGAGACGCCGAGCGCGCGGGTGATGAGGTTCTTCTGCGGGTGGACGGCAGCCTGCTCCCGCGTGATTTGGCCGCTGTCGACGAGCTGCTGCACCATCGAGTGGTCGCGGGTGATCTGCCGCAGCCCGCCTGCGTGGAACAGGTAGGCGCGGGAATCCCCGGCGTGCACCACATGGGCCATGCCGCGGCTGGCATAAGCGCAGACGCCGGTGGTACCCATGCCCTGCATCTCGGGGTCAGAGGTGGACTTTTCATACACGGCACGGTTCGTGATGTCGAACCCGCGCATGATGAAAGTCTTTTCCATGCCAGGCTGCAGGGCCTTCATGTGGCGGGCAAAATACTGCTGCATGGTGTCGGTAGCAATGCGTGCAGCAATGCGCCCGCCGTTGACACCGCCCATGCCGTCGCAGACGATGCCCCAGGCGGTGCCGCCTGCCAGCTGCTGCGCACAGTAATTGTCCTGGTTTTCCTGCCGGCAGCTGCCGATGTCCGTGATCGCGGCAATCTTCATTCGGGTTGGTTCCTTTCCGCTGCTCCGTTGCGGAGCAAGACTCATTTTCCCTGCGCGTCCTCGCGGCGCAGCTGGCCGCAGGCGGCGCTGATGTCGGTACCCAGACGGCGGCGCACCGTGGCATTGACGCCCAGTGCCTCCAGCTCCTTCTGGAAGCGGTGCACATTGGTATCGTCGGTGGCAGAATAGGGGCTGCCGTCCACGGGGTTGATGGGAATCAGGTTGACGTGCGCGCCCATGCCCTTGATGAGGTTGGCGAGCCTCTGCGCCATCTCACTGCTGTCATTGACACCGCGCACCATCGAATACTCAAAGCTGATGCGGCGGCCCGTCTCCTTCTGGTAGCGGCGGCAGGCCGGGATCAGCTGCTCCAGCGGGAACGCATCGTTGACCGGCATCATGCCGGAACGGGTCTTATTATCCGGCGCATGGAGCGAGACAGACAGTGTCAGCTGCAGATGGCGCTTCGCCAGCTCGTCGATCTTGGGCACAAGGCCGCAGGTCGACAGGCTGATGTTGCGCATACCGATGTTGACGCCCTCCGGGCAGGAGATGATCTCCAGAAAGTCCATCACATTATTAAAATTGTGCAGCGGCTCACCGATGCCCATCAAAACAATGTGGGAGACGCGCTCGCCGGTGTCCTTCTGTGCGGTGTAAATTTCCGCCGCGATCTCCCCTGCCGTCAGGTCGCGCACGCGGCCCGCCTGGGTGGAAGCGCAGAACCGGCAGCCCATTGCGCAGCCCACCTGGGTGGACACACAGACAGTATTGCCGTATTTGTAGCGCATGAGCACGGTCTCGATGCAGTTGCCGTCGGCCAGCTGCAAAAGATACTTGACCGTACCGTCCTTGGACTGCTGGCGGCGGCGGATGACGGGGGCTGCAATCGTGCACTGCTCCTCCAGCTGGGCCAACAGCGCCTTGGGCTGGTCGGTCATCTGGGAGAACTCCGTCACAAGCTTCTGGTGCAGCCATTTAAAAATCTGCCTGGCGCGGAATTTTGGCTGACCCAGTCCCACGATGTAGGCCGTCAGCGCGTCCAGCGTCAGGTCGGAAATGCAGATTTTTTCGCCCATGCGGGGTCACCTCCTTTTATAAGAACGAGTTTACAGTCAGTTTCGTTCCAGGATGGCGGCAAAAAAACCGTCCGTCCCGGTTCTGTGGGGCAAAAACAGCGTGCCCAGCGGCGTGATGTCCGCCCCCGGCAGCGCCGTCTTTGGCAGTACAACGTGAAAATCAGGATTGGCGGAGAGGAATTTCTCCACCTGGGCCTGATTCTCCTTATCATTCACTGTACAGGTAGAATACACCAAACGGCCATTTTCGGCAAGTGAATCTGCGCCGTTTTGCAGGATTTTTTGCTGGGCAGCGAGCAGATTCTCTATCCCGTCCAAATCCTTGTAACGAATGTCCGGCTTTTTGGCGATAACGCCCAAACCCGAGCAGGGCACATCGCAGAGCACACGGTCAAACGTTGGCCAGTCGGATTTGTGCTGTGTGGCGTCATTTTCAACCGCTACGGCACAGGTGATGCCGCAGCGGTCAAACGCCTGCTGCAAAAGCGGCACGCGGGCGGGCACAAACTCGCCGCTGACAAGCTGGCCTTTGTCCTGCATGGCCTCGGCCAACGTCAGGCTTTTGCCGCCCGGCGCGGCGCAGAAATCGAGCACCTGCTGCCCCGGCTGTGCGTCAACGCAGAGCGCGGCAAACTGGCTGGCAAGCCCCTGCACATGGAAAAGCCCTTTTTTGAATGCCGCGCTCGCGGCGGGCGAACCGGCAAACTCCACGACCAGCGCCCCCGGCCAGGGGCCGGGCGCCACGGTATGGCCCTCCTGCTGCAAAAGCGCGGTCAGGGCGGTATCGTTCGTGCGCAGTGTGTTGACGCGGATCGTCGTCTTAGGTTTTTCATAAAATGCGGCGGCCAGGGGGAACGCCTCCTCCCCGAACTGCGCATAGAAAAGCTCGGCCACCGGGCGGGACAGGCAGTAGTAGATCGAGAGCCGGTCCAGAGGGTCGGCGAAATCGGCCTCGGAGACATCGGCGGCAACGGCGCGGCGCAGCACGGCGTTGACCATGCCTGCGGCACTGGATTTTCCCAGTGCCCGCGTCAGCTTGACCGATTCATTCACAGCGGCGGGCAGCGGTACATTCATGTACAGTGCCTGTGCCAGTCCCGCCCGCAGCACGGCGCGCACCGGCGCGTCCAGCTTGGCGACGGGCTTTTTCGTAAACTGATTTATACGATAGTCCAGCAGCGGCAGACGCTCGAGCGTTGTGTAAAAAATGCGCGCGGCAAAGGCGGCGTCGCGGCTATCCAGCGGCGGTGTGCATTTTTTCAGCTCGGCGTCCAGCACAAGGTTGGCGTAGCCTGCCTGCTCCTGATGGATCAGGGCCTTGACGGCGAGACGGCGCGGCGTCACAGGCTGTCCCCCGCTTTCAGGCGGCGGC
>ERZ857922.4623-NODE-4623-length-10124-cov-2.519118_pt1 | contig 10124 bp, 7 predicted proteins | sample MGYA00519579_ERZ857922 | MGnify/ENA primary metagenome ERZ857922 (study PRJEB31778, sample SAMEA3449375) | human gut metagenome | biome: human gut; feature: human-associated habitat; material: faeces | place: United Kingdom | collected 2010/2012 ... | reverse complement strand
CGGCGGTTCCGCGCTGCACGGCCTGAACCACCTGACGGGTCATCTCGTCGATGTCGGTGCCGGCCTTGGCGGTGAACGGCACGCGAACCAGCATCTCATTGGACGGATTGAGTTTTTCCAGTGACGTGGTGTTCAGGATCGAATTCGGAATAATCTTGACGTTGCCATTGCGCTCGCGCACCACGGTCTGACGCCAGTTGATGTCTTCGACCACGCCGTCGGTGCCCGCCACATTCACCAGATCGCCCGGCTGGATTACACGGCCAAGCATCAGACCGAAACCGCCGATGATGTTCGCGATCGTATCTTTCATACCGAGTGACACCGCAAGGCCGCCAATACCGAGCGCGGTGAAAATCGTGGTCGGATTAATGCCGAACACCGGCTGCAGCACAGTGCCCACAGCCAACGTCCACACCACCGCACGCAGAATATTGATGAAAATCGAAGCGTTCGGCACTTGCGAACGGTCCAGCACTTTGCTCACGATTCGGGTAAGCGCCTTGTCGATAACGGCCGCAAGCAGTGCGACGACAATGAGCAGAATGATTTTTCCGGAATTGGTTTTCAGCCAATCCACAGCGATTTCAATCGGTTCCATGGTGTTCTGGAGCGTCCCTTCATAAGTCTGTTGCATGCATTACTGGTGCATTCGACTTGCGTTCGCTGCGCCTGTGATGCGTGTTCGCACATATCCTACAGTGCGTGGCTGAGTTGGTTTGAGCGTGGGTGTACGGGGTGCATGCGAGAACATGTGGGGCAATGCGCGTGGTGACATGTGGTCGGAGCCACGAACGGGCTAAAGTTGAGGCATGGGCAATGTTGTGGATTATGTGCGCCGAGAGTTCCGCGGGTTCGGCGAATTGGCGTTCAGCAATGTCGATTCCTTGGTGCTTTCCGAGCTTTCCTACATGCGATTGCTGGGTTTGGTTCCAGCATTCGGCGAGGCCAAGTCGGTGGCGACCGTGCCGATTCGTGAATTGCTGCGCGCCGAAAGTTACGATGGGATGTTTGTTTCGAATTCCTCTGAAATGAACGACTATCGGCTTTCGCTGCTGCGTGCGGTTTGCGAATCGCCGCGATTCCGCGGGTTGCGGGTGGGGGAGTATGCCGAACGTTTGGATGAGGGCGAGCAGCAGCAATTCGCTGCGATGACCTTCGATTTGGGTGCTGATTTCGGCTTATATGTTGCGTTCCGTGGCACTGACGGCACGCTCGTCGGTTGGAAAGAGGATTTCAATATGGCGGTGCGCTGCCCAGTGCCGTCGCAAGAATCGGCATATCGATATGCGGACTCGATTTTGGATAGGACGAAACGTTTCCTCTCGGCGAAGGAATCGCCTGGCATTATGATCGGCGGGCATTCCAAAGGCGGCAACATGGCGGTATATGCGGCCATGCAAATCACGCAAAGCGATCTTGAAGCGACCAACGAGCGCGCGCAACGGCTTGGACTGCTGCCGGCACTCGGCGGAAGCGTGCCGGGACGCAACTGCAGAATCTCCCGCATCTTCTCGCATGACGGGCCTGGAATGCCTCAAGTCATGGTGCATAGCCGCGCATATCAGGCAATCGCGGCACGAATCGACAAAACCGTGCCGGAATCCTCCATCATCGGCATGCTGTTACAATCGCAAATCAAACCAACCTTCGTCAAAGCCGACGCCATAAGCATTCTGCAGCATATGGGATCAAGCTGGCAGGTGACGCAGTCCGGCGAATTCGAGCGGGCAAGCGAGCTGACAGGCGGTGCGCAACTCATTAGCAAAACCATCGACGGATGGTTCGACCGCGTAAGCCAGGAACAGCGCGAACGGGCCATCAACCAGATATACGACATCTTCGCAGCGGCGGGGTACGGTAATATCGCTGATCTGGTGGCGAATTGGACGGATTCGCTGCCGAAAATCGTGGCAGCCGCCAGAGGCACCGACGTGGAAACGCGCGAACTCATCAAAGATGTGCTCAAGGCGATTCCAGCCAGTGCGGCGAAAGTCGCTGTCGGTGAACTGCGCAACGACAAGGAGGGGGATGCGTGATGGGCAACATTATTGACTATGCGCGCACGGAAACGCGCAGTTTCGAGGCATTGCCGTTCCGCGAGGCCGACGCATTGGTGTTGGCACAGCTTTCGTACGACGAAGTGCCGGAATGCGTGCTGCTATTGGACGATTTGGTAGCGAAATACAGTACGTTGCAGGCACGTGCGAAGCAATTCGATATTCGGCGTCCGATCGCATCGTTGCGTATGCTGCGCAAGCCCCCGTTTGGCGGCGTGACGATTGCGCGTGCCGATGACGAGCTGAACCACGACAAGCCCGTAGCCGACCATGACGTGGAGAACGTGGGATTGGTTGATCCGCAGGTGACGCACGACTTCTACCATGCTGTGGCGGCGAATCCGCGGTTTTCCGACGTCGAAATGAGCGCGTACTGCGAGCAGTTCGACGGTGGTGCGCAAACGCAGTTTGCGGCAGTGACTTTCCGGCTGCCGTCGGGAACGTTGGTTGTGACGTTTCGAGGCACCGATGATTCGCTGGTCGGATGGAAGGAAGACTTCAACATGGCCTTCCAATACCCGGTTCCAGCACAGGTTTCCGCAGCTGAATACTTGAAAAAAGTCGCCTCGCTGTGGGATGGGCCGATACTGCTGACCGGTCACTCCAAAGGCGGTAATCTGGCCGTATATGCGGCCATGAACGCCGAAGACGAGATCAAGGACCGCGTTGAACGCATCTACTCGCTCGACGGGCCGGGCTTCCCCGAGGAAGTGGTGAAAAGCTTCGAATATGCGAGCGTGAGCGACCGCATTGTGAAAATCGTGCCGGACTCCTCGGTGGTGGGCATGGTGTTTGAAACCCCTGAACGTTGTGTGGTGGTGAAGTCTGACGTGGATGGCATCATGCAGCATTTCGCCTTCTCATGGCAGATGCACGGGGGTGAATTCGCCAAGGCCGAAGATGTGGCCGACAGTTCGGTGGTGTTCAACAAGTCGCTGAACGGCTGGCTTACGGGACTTTCCAAAGAACAGCGTGAGCATGCGGTCGACGCGCTGTTCTCCGTACTCGAGGCTTCCGGGGCGGGCAGCATTTCTGCGATCGTGGCGGCCGGTCCGAAAGTGATTCCCGAAATGCTCGGCACATATGTTGGCTTGAGCAGTGCGGATCGGCACAACATCAATCAGGCGCTGGTGATTCTGTTGCAGGCGGCGCTCGCGCGCAATCCGAAAGTTCAGCGAAAGTGAAGCGCGAATGAGGCGTGAGCACTGTGCGAACGTGGGCGAGCACTGTGCACGTAGCGTACTTGTGTTGTAAGCGTGAACTCGTATACGACATTTGTCGAAATTCGGTCTAGACAACTTGTACAATAAATGTGGTTATAAGGCAGTGTGACTAATTATCAGGGGGTACTGATGCCACGACCACGCAGAGACTCAGAAATCCTGCCAGCGAAAGAACGTCTCGAAAACGCATTCTGGGAGCTACTTTCGGAACGCGAGTACAACAAAATCACTGTCACCGACATCGTTCGCACGGCAGACGTGAATCGCAATTCCTTCTACTACCATTTCTCCGGGCTGCCAGAATTGGCTGATTCCGCCATTCTGCACGCCGTCGAAAACACGCCAATGCCGGGTATGCCAGGGCGGGATTTTGATCCCGACACCGAATGGCGCAAGCATGTCACCGCGCTGCTGCGTGACCCCGAACAGCGCCAGCGCCTCGACCGACTGGCATTGCTGGCCGGCCCGCACAGCTCACCGGAACTCGTCTCGTCACTCAAGGAATTCGGGCGACTCACCATGATTTCCGTACTTGGACTGAACGCCGACAACCTCGATCTGAAAACCGATCTCATGCTTGACTTCACAGTCGGCGGAATGCTTTCCGTACTGCAGCGCTGGCCGAAACTGCATGAGAAACTGCCGATCGACACCGTATTCAACGAGGACGTCGCCGTGCTTGCGGCGGGCATGTTCATGTCGATGTCGAAAGCAGACATGCTCGAATATTGGCGCAGGATCTTCAGCGAAGGATTCGTACCCGGCATGGCAATTTCGCAACAGCAGCCGCCGTCTGCCAAGTGACCATCGAAAGCCGGTTGTGACAATCCGGTGGTAAAAACAATATAGTGGCGTTTTTCCGCGGATTGCCCTGCGAAAAACGCAAATGTGCGAACATGCGAACATGCGTGGCAGCGCGAACGCGCGAAAGCGCGAAAGCGCGAAATGAACGAACGACGGGGAGGTTGTCCATGATCAACGAAGCTTACAAAGCCATGCTCGGCGGAAAATCCGTAATCCGCGAGCTGAGCGAATATGCGACCGCGCGCGGCGCCGAAATCGGCTATGAGAACGTGTTCGACTATTCGCTGGGTAATCCGAGCGTGCCCTGTCCGCAAAGCTTCACCGACGAGATGATCGCCCTGTACCAGGAGTCGGAACCGGTCGCATTGCACGGATACTCGCCGTCGCTGGGCATTGCCTCGGTGCGTGCGGCCATTGCAGAAAGCCTCAACCGTCGTTTCGACATGGACTACACGGCCGACTACATCTTCCCGACTACGGGAGCAGCCGGCGCGCTGGCCCACGCACTGCGCGTGGTGACCAAGCCGGGAGACGAAGTCATCACGTTTGCCCCCTACTTCCCTGAGTACCAGCCATACGTCAACGGAACCGGCGCGCACCTGACCGTGGTGCCAGCCGATACCGAAAGCTTCCAAATCAACTTCGAAGCGTTTGAACAGGTGTTGAACCCGGGTACCGCCGCGGTGCTCATCAACACGCCGAACAATCCTTCTGGAGCCGTCTACTCCGCCGAAACGCTGACGCGACTGGCAGAAATCCTGCGCGCCAAGCAGGCTGAATACGGCCATGACATCTTCTTGATCTCCGACGAACCATACCGCGAAATCGTATTCGACGGGGGTGTGCAGCCGTATCCGAGCAAGTTCTACGACAATACGCTCTCGTGCTACTCGTACTCCAAGTCGCTGTCGTTGCCGGGAGAGCGCATCGGCTATGTGGCGGTGAATCCGCGTGCCACCGATGCCGAGCTGATTGTGCCGATGTGCGGGCAGGTCAGCCGTGAAACCGGACACAACTGCCCAGGATCCAGCGTGCAGCTGGCCGTGGCCAAGGTGGTGGACGAGACCAGCGATCTTTCCGTATACGAAAAGAACATGAACCTCCTGTACGACGCGTTGGTGAGGCTCGGATTCGACGTGGTTCGCCCGGGCGGTACGTTCTACATCTTCCCGAAGGCGCTAGAAGATGATGCGAACGCGTTCTGCATGAAAGCCAAGGACTACGACCTGATTCTCGTGCCGTCCGACAGTTTCGGCGTGCCCGGCTACTTCCGTATGGCCTACTGCATCGACACGGAAAAGGTGGAACGCTCCATCAAGGCACTTGAAAAGTTCGTGCACGAAGTCTATGGCCGCTGAAAAAGTCGTTTGCGCTATATGTGGCAGGTTTATGCGGAAAACGACGGTTAGAGGAGATAAAACTTGCCCCCTAAGTGACGTTTGGCCTAGTAGGTCTGCCACATATAGCGAATATTATTTTTCCTGAGAGGGGGAATCTGCCACATATAACGAATATCGTTTTTTGATGTGTGCGGATATGGGTTCGCCCGAAATCCGGTGGGGGCGGGAGACCGGGCGAAATCTACGAAACGAGATGCATGGTCGGCGCGTGGTACGTGGCGCTCGCCGACCATGACGCAATCAGTGCGTGGCAATTTCGTCAATCTTGGTGACGTGGCCGCCGAACTGGGCGCGCATCGTGGACACGACGCGCAGGATGTCGTCGGCACCGCCGCGAGAAGTCTGACGTGCGTACAGTGCGGCCGCGGTGGCGGGGGTTGGTACTCCCAGTTCGAGAGCCGCTTCGATCATCCACTTCGCCTCGCCGGATTCGTTGGCCACCGGCGGCATGGACTGGAGTGTCGGATCCGACTTGAACGCGCTGGCCAGCAGATCGAGCAGCCAGGACTGCACTACGGAACCATCCTTCCAAGAGCTCATCACGGCCGCTGGATCCTCGACGAGATCAGACTTCACCATGGTGGCGAAGCCCTCGCCGAAGGCCTGCATCATACCGTATTCGATGCCGTTGTGCACCATCTTGGCGAAGTGGCCGCCGCCCACCGGGCCGGCCAACACCAGGCCGGAATCGCCTTCCGGCTTGAGTGCTTCGAAAATCGGACGCGCGGTCTCGAAATCATCCTTGTTACCGCCGACCATGAGCGCGTAACCACGGTTAATGCCCCAAACGCCACCGGAAACACCGCAATCCATGAAGTGGATGCCCTTCGGCTCCAGTTCGGCCGCGTGACGCGCGTCTGCTTGAAGCCACCGCCTGCGGCGACGATCAGAATAATGCCTGCCACGGAGCCGAAGGACTGTCCGACCATGCCGTTGACGGCGTCACGGGAGAACTTCTGCAGGTAGCCGAGGGCGACCATGGCGAAGACGGTGGTGATGAGCAGCGCCACGAGCGGGGTGCCCAGGAACGCGATCACGCGGCCCCATGTGGTGGTGTTCTGACCGGTCAGGTCGACGATGGATGCAGCGAGCATCAGTACCACCGGCAGCAGGATCACGGACAGGGCCGTGGTGAAGGACGGGCGGTTCTCCGCGGATTTTGGCGCTTCGGCCTCAGCCTTGTTTTCCGGAGCGGCGATCGGTACCCACTTGGCTGCGAGTTTGCTGAAGATCGGGCCGGAGATGATTACGGTTGGGACGGCTACGAGCAGGCCGAGTGCCAGGGTGATGCCAAGGTTTGCGTTCAGTGCGCCGATTGCGGTGAGTGGGCCGGGGTGCGGCGGCACGAACGCGTGCAGGGTGGAAAGACCCGCGAGGGCCGGAATACCCAGCAGTACAACCGGAGCTTTGGCGCGACGGGCGGCGAAGAGCACCACCGGAATAAGAATGACCACGCCGACTTCGAAGAACATGGGAATGCCGACGATGAACGCGATTAGTGCCATTGCCCACGGCAGGCGTTGCAACGGCGTTTTGGCCATGATGGTGTCGACGATGGTGTCAGCTCCGCCTGACTTGAACAGGATCGTGCCAATGATCGAGCCAAACGCGATGAGCAGACCGACATTGGCGATGGTGGAGCCGACGCCGGAGGTGAAGCTGACGAACGCCTTATCGTATTCCACGCCTGCACATACGGCCATCGCGAATGAGCCGGCAAGCAAGGAGAGGAACGGATGCACTTTGCATACCGCGATAAGTAGAACGATGATGGCGATGCCGATGATCGCCGCTGCAATGAGGTTCATGAATCCTCCTCGATTCATGGGTTTGGCGTGCTAGATTTGTCCGATTCTGGAGATTCGGACATATGGAAGCCCATTTTGGGTGCGTACATGTCCGATTCTGGAGATTCGGACACATTTGGACCGGGGGATGGCGGGTTAGGCGGCCTGGGCTGCGGTCTGGGCTGCCACGGTTGCGGCCACGGTTGCTGCATAGGCGTTCAGCGCTTCGATGGCACGGTCGACCATTTCGTCGACGCTGCCTTCAATGGAGATTTCCACGCCGTTCTCTTCGGGAGCAAGCGGCTCAAGAATGGCGAACTGGCTTGGCAGTAGCGCGGGCGGCATGAAATGGCCTTTGCGCTCGCTGAGCCTTTGCTGAATGAGCTCGTGGCTGCCGTTGAGGTGAATGAAGAATGTGGGCACGTCCTTGGCGAGCACCTCGCGGTAGCTGCGCTTCAACGCGGAGCTGGACACCACGGTGTTTTCACCGAGCGCCTCGCGTGCCACCACCCAGGAGTTGATGACGTTCAGCCACGGCCAGCGGTCCTCATCGGTGAGTGGAATGCCGGCTGACATTTTGTCGATATTCGCCTGTGGGTGGAAGTCGTCGCCTTCCGCGTACGCGTATCCAAGTCGTTCATGGATGGCTTCTGCGACGGTGGATTTGCCACATCCTGCAACGCCCATCACTACTACGTGAATGCTCATGTTGCTCTCCTTGCTATTGACGATCCTGTGCCGCTTCGCATCAGGAATAAGACTACTATAAACCGTAAAAGTAGTATCAGTCAAATAAAAAGTACTACGAATTGGAAAAATCGTGTGACTTGCTATGCTGGAGATAGTGCAAAATGGCGATAAATCACGCAATCGCGGATACGCAATCATCTGCGATTTGTGATTGCCGCGCGTGCCACAGAATACGTGAAACATACCGTGAAACAAAGCGAGCATGTTGTGGAGTGGGCAAGGAAGGAGCGATCGATGGCTGAAGGCACGGTAATCGCAGAAAATACCGGCGGTGAGCTGATGCAGGATTCGGTGAGTCGAACGCTCGCCATCGAAATGCTCGACGGCGAGTGGAAGGCTGGCGAAAGCCTTACGTTGGAAGCCTTGCAAAGTCGTTTCGGTATTTCCAGAACCGTGGCGCGAGAAGTCGCGAAAACACTGGAATCCATGAATGCGGTACTTGTCAAACGTCGCATCGGACTTGTCGCACGCCCATTCGGCGAATGGCAGGCGCTCAACCATCAGGTGATCGAATGGCGTCTCCACTCCACGCAACGCGAGCAGCAGCTGTCGTCCCTCACCGAACTGCGGCTAGCGGTCGAACCGGCTGCAGCAGCTTCCGCCGCGCGTCTTGCCCCCATCGACGTCAAGGCGAAATTCCCTGTGTACGCGGCGCAAATGCGGCAGATCGCCGAAGCCAACGAGGAGGGCGAAGCCGGGCTCGCACAATTCCATGATCTCGACGTGGAATTCCATACGCTGATCCTGCATGAAAGCGGCAACGAGCTGTTCGCCGCGCTTTCCGACACCATTGCCACCGTGCTGCGCGGGCGCGTGGAACTCGGCAAATACCCGATGAAGCCGAAGCCCGACGCGCTTGACGCGCATGATGCCGTAGCCGACGCGATCGCCAAGGGAGAGCCTGAACGTGCGCGCAGCGCCATGCTCGACATCGTCGACGAAGTGGCACGTGCCCTCAATTTCTTCTGATTTTCGAATCAACATTGCATTTCTTCGCAGACTCTGAAGAAGAATGCAATTGCGATTACTACGCGGTCGACTCTTGCCATGCATGACTTTTCAGATGTAAGTTGACATCGGAAATACGGCATCACCTAGGAATGCGCACGCAGAATCAATCGGTTGCGGTGACTGAATCTACATGCGCATTTAGTAGACAAGTACTACTTACGGGTGGGGTCTTTTTGCAGGAGAAGGAAGATGAGGGCGACGATCAGCAGGATTGCGATTGAAAGCACGCCTACCGAAGCGTTGCCGGTCAGCGACGTGGTGGTCGCAACGAGGAAGGTGCCGATAATCGAAGCGGTTTTGCCGAAAATATCGTAGAAACCGTAATATTCGTTGGCACGATTCTTTGGGATGATCTTGCCATAATACGAGCGCGACAACGCCTGAATACCACCTTGGAACAAGCCGACAAGAATCGCAAGAATCCAGAATTCCGTAGCGGAGCGCAAGAAGAACGCGGCGAATAGCACAATGCAGATATAAGCGATCACAGCGGTGGTGATCATGGTTTTTGCGCCAAAACGCCCAGCCAGCTTGCCGTACGCGATCGCGCTCGGGAATGCCACGAACTGCGTGATCAGCAGATGCGTGGAGTCGATGCCCAACTGCGTGCCGTATGAGGTGCTCATGGAAATCACCGTGTTGACCGCGTCAATATAGAAGAAGAACGCGATCATGAACATCCACAGCGGCTTGTTCTTGCGGATTGCACGAAAAGTGGAGCCGAGCTCTGCGAACGTACCGCGGATGGCCTCACCGGTCTGACCTGCGGTAGCGCGGTAATGCACCTGCTTATAGCTGGTGAGCAGCGGAATGGTGAACGCAACCCACCACAATGCGGTGATCACGAACGAAGCGCGCGTGCATGCCACCGTGGACCATCCGAACAACGACGGACCGCCGAAAATCAGCGCAATACAAGCGATGAACGGAATCGTGGAGCCAATATAGCCCCATGCAAAACCATGTGAAGATACGCGGTCCATACGCTCATTCGACGTGATGTCGACCAGCATGGAATCGTAGAACGTGAGCGAACCGTTCAGGCCGACTGTGGCGAGAATGCACACCACCAAGAAAATGAGCCAGCTG
>ERZ857922.4609-NODE-4609-length-10157-cov-7.977628_pt1 | contig 10157 bp, 7 predicted proteins | sample MGYA00519579_ERZ857922 | MGnify/ENA primary metagenome ERZ857922 (study PRJEB31778, sample SAMEA3449375) | human gut metagenome | biome: human gut; feature: human-associated habitat; material: faeces | place: United Kingdom | collected 2010/2012 ... | reverse complement strand
TGGCGTTCTTGGCCACCAGACCCACCAGCATCACCAGTCCGATCTGGAAATAGATGTTGTTCTCCAGTCCGCAGGCCCAGTTGCCCAGGTAGGCGCCGATGCCGGCGATAGGCAGCGAGAGGATCACCGCCACGGGGATCAGCCAGCTCTCGTACTGCGCCGCGAGGAACAGGAAGACGAAGAGGAAGGCCAGCGCCAGCACGTAGCCCGTCTGGCCGCTGACGTGCTTTTCCTGATAGGAAAGTCCGCTCCACTCGACGCCGATCGTCGACGGCAGGTGGCGGCGTGCGATCTGTTCGAGTATGGCCATGGCCTGTCCCGAACTGTATCCCTGCGCCGCCTCGCCCGAGATGGTCGCCGCATTGAACATGTTGAAGCGGCGGATCGTGCCCGGTCCCGTGGTGTAGGAGGTCGTGCCGAGCGCCGTGATGGGAATCATCGCCTTGTCGGCGCCCCGGACGAAGAACAGCCCGAGGTTTTCCCGCTGCGCCCGGTACGGGGCTTCGGCCTGGATATAGACGCGGTAGATGCGGTTGAACATGTTGAAGTCGTTGACGTAGACCGATCCGGTGAAGGTCTTCATCGTCGAGAAGATGTCGGCCATCGGGACGCCGAGCATCTGGGCCTTGTCGCGGTCCACGTCGAAATAGAGCTGCGGAATGTCGCTCTGCATCGATGACGAGAGTCCCGTCAGCTCCTTGCGCTTCGAGGCGTAGTGCAGCAGCGTGTCCACGGCCCGCTGAAGGTCGCCGTACGAGGCGTTGCCGCGGGCTTCGAGCACCATTTCGAAACCGCCCGAGGCGCCCAGTCCCGGAATGACGGGCGGCGTCGAGAGGTAGACCTTGCTTTCGGGATAACGGCGCATCTCCTCGCGGATGTCGTTCATCAGCCGGCGGATGTTCGAACTTTTGCGCTCCTCCCACGGTTTGAGGATCACCGTCAACTGGCTGCGTGACTGGTTGGTGCCCACGCGGGGGCTTGATCCGGTGACGTTGAGCACATATTCCACGTCTTCGAGCGACATCAGGTACTTCATGGCGCGGTCTGTCACGCGGCGCGTGCGTTCGAGCGTGGCTCCTTCCGGAAGTTCCAGCTCGACGGTGAAATAGCCCTGGTCCTCCTGCGGCATGAAGCTCTGGGGTACGATCTTGTTGAGCGCCCACAGCGCCACGAGAGTCAGTCCGAACAGCGCCAGCATGCGTTTCGAGTGGCGCACGCCGCCGCGGATCATCCGCTCGTAGAACTTCGTTCCGCTGCCCAGCCAGATGTTGATGCGGCGGAAGAGGCGGTTTTTCCGCTTGCCCGAATCGGGACGCAGGATCAGGGCGCAGAGGGCCGGCGAGAGGGTCAGGGCCACGAACGTCGAGATCAGCACCGACACGGCGATCGTGATGGTGAACTGGCGGTAGAGCTGGCCGGTGATGCCCGAAAGGAAGCTCACGGGAACGAACACGGCGCACAGCACCAGCGATGTGGCGATGATGGCGCTGCCCAGTCCGCTCATGGCCTTTTTCGTGGCTTCGTAGGGCGATAGCCCCTCCTCGTTCATAATGCGCTCGACGGCCTCCACCACCACGATGGCGTCGTCCACGACGATGCCGATGGCCAGGATCAGGCCCAGCAGGGTCATCATGTTGAGCGAGAATCCGAATGCCAGCATCACGCCGAACGTACCGATCAGCGAGATCGGCACGGCGATGGTCGGGATGAGCGTCGCGCGCCAGTTTTGCAGCGAGAGGAAAACCACGAGGATCACCAGCAGCAGGGCTTCGAACAGTGTGTGGTAGACCTCCCTGATCGACTGCGAGATGTAGGAGGTCATGTCGAACGGTATCTTGTAGGAGATGCCTTCGGGGAAGCTGCGGCTGATCTCCTCCATCGTCTCGCGCACCGAGCGCGCCACCTCCATGGCGTTGGCGCCCGGCAGCATGTTGATGTTCATCACGGCCGCATTGCCGCCGTTGATGCCGCTCTCGGTGCTGTACGACGAGGCTTCGAGCGAGATGCGCGCCACGTCGCGCAGGCGGATGAGCGATCCGTCGGGGTTGGCGCGGACGACGATCTCCTCGAATTCGCCCACCGACGAAAGGCGTCCGCGGGCGGTGATCGGGATCGTGACGTCGAGGTCCGTGATGGGCTGCTGGCCCAGTACGCCCGCCGCCGATTCGCGGTTCTGGTCCTTGAGGGCCTTTTGCAGGTCCTGCACCGTCAGCCCGAGGTTGGCCAGCCGGTCGGGCTGCACCCATATCTGCATGGCGTAGTAGCGGCTGCCGACGTTCGAGACGCTGCCGACGCCCTTCACGCGGCGCAGCATGTCCAGCACGTTGAGCGTGGCGTAGTTCGAGAGGTATATTTCGTCGAACTTGGGGTCGTTCGACAGCAGCGTGATGGTCATCAGCCGGCTCGAAGCCTGCTTTTCGACCGAGATGCCGTTCTGGATGACTTCGGCCGGGAGGCGCGCCTCGGCCTGCTTCACGCGGTTCTGAATCTCGACGGCCGCCAGGTCGGCGTCCGTGTCGATGTCGAAGGTCACGGTGGCGGAGAAACCTCCCGAGTTGCTGCTCGTCGACTCCATGTAGAGCATGCCGGGGGTTCCGTTCAGCTCCTGTTCGATGGGCGTCGCCACGGCCTGCGTCACGGTCTGGGCGCTGGCTCCCGGATAGGAGGCCGAGATCTTGACCACCGGGGGCACGATGCGCGGATACTGGTCCACGGGGAGCATCACCAGTCCTAACAGGCCGACGATCACGATGACCACCGACAGGACGGTTGAAAACACGGGCCGGTCGATAAAGAAATCCGATTTCATGGCTCGCTATTTTTCAGACGCCTCCGTCTCGGTTGCACTGCTTTTTTCGGGGACCGGCACGGGGTCGACCTTGTCGCCGTGCGTCAGTTTGTGGAAACCCTCCACGACGATCTTCTCGCCGGGAACGACGCCGCGTTCGACGATCACCCGGTTGTTGACCTCGGGGCCGAGTTCGATCAGACGGCGTTCGGCGATGCTGTCGGGCCGTATGACAAAGATGTAGGCGCCGCCCTTCTCGATGACGACCGACTTGGTCGGCACGACCGTGGCGTCTTCGCGCACGTCGAGCAGCAGGCGCACCTTCGTGAACTGTCCCGGCAGCAGGATGCGGTCGGGGTTGGCCATCTCGGCGCGCACGGAGAAGGTTCCCGTTTCGGGGTCGACCTGCGGATCGGCGAAGTCGACCAGTCCGCGCAGCGGATACTGGGTGTTGTCGGCCAGCGTGATGGTGATGTAGGGGTCCCACTTGCGGGTGGAGTCCTTCTGGCCCAGGTTGACGTTGCGGGCCTTGCTTTTGAGGTAGTCGAGTCCCGTCATGCTGAAGTCCACGCGCACGGTGTCGCTCTTGACCACCGTCGCCAGCAGCGATTTGCCGTTGGGACCTACGAGCGTGCCGATGTCGACGCTGCGCTCGGAAATATAGCCCGACAGCGGCGAACTGACGGTCGTGTAGCTCAAGGCTGTTTCGGCCTGCGTGAGGTCGGCCTCGCTCATCGCCACGGAGGCCGTGGCGCTTTCGTAGGAGGCGATGGCGTTGTCGAGGTCCAGTTGGCTCGCGGCGTTCTGCTCGTAGAGCGGGCGGATGCGTTTCAGGTCGCGGTCGGCCTTGAGTTCCAGAGCCTTGTCTTTGTTCAGCTGTGCCTTCGCCTTGTTTACCCGGGCTTCGTAGAGCTTGGGGTCGATGATGAACAGCGGCTGCCCCTTCTTGACGTAGGTTCCCTCCTCGAAAAGCATTTTTTCGAGAAAGCCCTCCACCCGGGCGCGGATTTCGACGAACTGCTGGGCGCGGATGCGTCCCACGTATTCGCCGTAGAGTTCGATGTCGTCGGTTTCGGCAGGCTCGACCTGGACCACGGGCAATATGGGTTTTACGGGTTCGGGGCGCAGCCACCACCAAAGCCCTCCGACAATCAATACGGCTATTCCGGCAAGGATCAGCCAGGAGCGTTTCGACAGACGGCGGATTCTGCCGCCTGCCTCTTCGCCGAGTTGCAGCGTACGGCGGCCGGCGCGGGCCGCCTGCTGCACGATTTTCTCGCGTGATAGTTTCATGTTGTTTCCAAATCCGGAATTGTTTGCCTGGTATCCGGTATATCGGCGCAAAAATACGATTTTTTCGCCGATATGCTATTTAAACGTAAAAGTTAGGCGAATATGATGCCGGAATTCCTGTTTTTGTTCATACGGAGGCTATTGGTGTCTTTTCGGAAGACAGCCTGTGACTTTCCGGGCCGATGCCGCGGATTTTCTCCGGGAAATCGTATCTTTGCACTTATGAAAACAATCTTATGTACCTTTTTTGCATGTGCGCTGTTCTGCGCCGTCGACGTACGTGCACAGCAGACGCCGCCTTCGGGGGCGGCATTTATTGCTGTCTGCAAGGAGTCGATGACTCTTGCGGTTTACGATTTCAACAGCTGCCTGCGGGCCGTCTATCCCATTGCCTGTGGGCGGGCGCTGGGCAACAAGGAGAAGCCGGGTGATATGAAGACGCCCGAAGGGCTTTTCTCCGTCCAGCAGATTCAGGACGCAAGCGCATGGACGCACGATTTTGGCGACGGTAAGGGGGAGATCAGAGGGGCCTACGGTTCGCATTTCATCCGTCTGAAAACGCCCGGTCACCGCGGCATCGGTATCCATGGAACCCACGATCCCGCCTCGATCGGCACGCGTGCAACCGAAGGGTGCGTCCGGTTGAACAATAGCGATTTGCTCGAATTGGTGAAAAAGTATGTCTACGTCGGTATGCCGGTCGTGATCCTTACCTCCGAGGCGGACAGCGCCGTGCCCTGCCGCTTTCCCGCCGCCGTCAAGGCAGGACCCCGGCTGATGGCGCAGACGGAGTAAGGAATTTCGTCTGTTCGCGGCGCTCCGAACAGTCTCCGAAGCGGGCGGCGGGTAGTTTTTCAGGCCGGGAGCAGAATCGAGAAGCGGCTGCCGCGGCCGATTTCGCTCTCGACCGAGATCGTGCCGCCGTGCGCTTCGACGAACTCCTTCGAGATGGCCAGCCCCAGCCCGCTGCCCTGCACCTTGGTTCCCGGGACGCGGAAATAGCGCTCGAAGATGCTCTTGTGGTAACGCGGGTCGATGCCGCGCCCGAAGTCCTGGACGTAGATCTCGACCGCCTTTTCGCGCTGTACGGCGCCGACGATGATGCGCGACCGTTCGGGCGAATGGTGGATGGCGTTCGACAGCAGGTTGGTGATGACCCAGGCGATCTTCTCGTTGTCGACGAAGAGTTTCGAGATCTTTTCGGGATAGTCCACCTCGACGAAACAGCAGAACCTCTCGGCCAGAACCTGCGTAGCCTTTACGGCGTAGTCTATCAGTTCGATAGGCTTGGTTACTTTAGGTATCAGTTTAAGTTTGCCGGTCTCGATCTGGGTCATGTTCAGCAGTTCGCCCGTGATCGAAAGCAGGCGGTCGCTGCTTTCCTTGATGCTCGTGACGAGCTGTTTCTGCTCGCCGTTCAGCGTTCCCAGCCGGTCGTCGCCGAGCAGCTGCAAACTCATCAGGATCGACGAAATCGGGGTTTTCATTTCGTGCGAGACGGTCGAGATGAAGTTGGTCTTGGCGGAGTCCAGCTCCTTGAAGCGGGTGACGTTGTTCAGGACGATCAGGTTGCCGACGAACTGCTGTTCGCGCCCGCCGACGGGAGTGATGTAGAGCGGCGTGTTCTCCACCTGGAAATAACTCTCCTTGTTGTCGGCGTAGATTTTCAGCGGCTCCTTGTCGGCGTCCTTCTCCGTGTCGTTCACTCCCCGGACGAGCCGCCGCAGCAGGTCGTTCGACAGCGCCACTTCGGCGGCGTCGCGTCCGACGGCGTCCTCCCGGAGGTTCAGCACCGAGAACGCCTCGCGGTTCATAAAGAGGATTCTGCGGTCGGGACCCAGCCCCACGATCGGCTCGTGCAGCGTGTCGACGATCGCCTCGATGCGCTTTTTGGCGGTCATCAGGTCGTCGAGCGAACTGCGGCGGTATTCGTCGAGTTTGGCGGCCATGTCGTTGAACGACTCGGCGACGGATTCGAACTCGCGGTTGCCCGGGAAATCGAGCCGTTCCCGGTAGTTGTGGTTGGCGATCTGGGTGATCCCCTTTTTCAGCGCGTCGATCGGACGCAGCACTGACTGCGGGAACCAGACGAGGATGCCCCCGGCGATCAGGGCGCAGAGCGCGGCGACGGCGATCAGCCACCACATGGCGTAGTCGGCGCGCTGCTCCACCCCGGCGCTCTTGGCGCGGATGGCCGCCATGTTCAGCTCCATGATCCGGAACAGGTCTTCGCGCACGGTCCGGATTTCGGCTTCGGTGACCGGGTCGCTCAGCGAAGCGACGTGGCGTTCGAGCGCCGCGGTGGTCTCCTTCTCGCTGATCTCGGTGATGTTCTGCTGTTGCAGGGCGAGGTTTTCGCGCAGGGCGTGCCGCGATATGGAATCCTGCCCGATGTCGTTGAGCGACCGCAGCATCTCCCCGGCGTATTGCAGCGAGTTGTAGTTGTCGGCGAGGATGGTTCCCGTCGCCCGCGACAGCTGGCGGACGTAGCCGACCGACTGGATGCCCAGCAGCAGGATCATGGTGAAAAGAATGCCGATGCCCAGGGTGATTCTCCTTTGTATTCTCATGGCTTATGAAAAAATGAAAAGGTCGATGTTCATGCGCGACAGCCGGACGGTCAGACGCCGCAGGCGGATTGCGCTTTTCAACAGCGAAAATAGTGAAAATTCGGGACGCCCGATGCAGACGATGTTTATTTTTTGCTCCCGGCACACTCCGGCGATGCTCTCCACCGGGGAGTTCGAGCGTATGCGGCGGACCTCGCCGCCGAGTTCCGTGGCGAGGTTCAGGTTGTTGATCAGGTAACGCTGCCGGGCCAGCGGAATGCGGTCGTCGGCCTCGCGGTCGCCCTGCACGTAGAGCACCGTGAAGGCGGCGTTCAGGTGCGTGGCCATGCGCGCCGTCTTGCGGATGACCCGGCGGGCGCGTTTTTCGGAGGAGTCGATCACGGCCAGCAGTTTGTCGCGCCGGAAGGTTTCGGAACCGGTCACCTCGCTGTCCACCTTCTTTTCCACGCGCAGCGCCACCTCTTTCAGCGCCAGTTCGCGCAGTTGCAGCAGGTTGTCCTGCGTGAAGAAGTTGCCGAGCGCCGCGGCGATCTTGTCGGGGCGGTAGATCTTTCCGGCTTTCAGCCGTTCGATCAGTTCGTCGGCCGTGAGGTCGATGTTCACCACCTCGTCGGCCATCGCCAGCACGCTGTCCGGGACCCGCTCGCGGATCTCGATGCCCGTGATCTCCTCGACGACCTCGTTCAGTCCCTCGATATGCTGGATGTTGACGGCCGAAATGACGCTGATCCCTGCGTCGAGAATCTGCATCACGTCCTGCCACCGCTTGGGGTTTTCGCTCCCCTCGATGTTGGTGTGGGCCAGTTCGTCCACGACGACGATCTCGGGGCGGAGGTTGACGATGGCCTGCGTGTCCATCTCCTCCAGTTCCTTGCCCTTGTAGAAGAGTCTGCGGCGCGGCACGAGCGGAAGCCCTTCGACAAGGGCTTCCGTTCCGGCGCGGCCGTGCGTTTCGATGTAGCCGATGCGGACGTCGACGCCCGCGTCGAGCAGCTGGCGGGCCTCTTGCAGCATGCGGCAGGTCTTGCCCACGCCGGCGCTCATGCCGATGTAGACCTTGAACTTGCCGCGGTGCGAACGCCGGATCAGTTCCAGAAACCGCTGAACGCTGTCCTGCCTCTCCATCGGTTACATCCGGAAGGAGATGCCTCCCACAAAGTTAACGTCGTCCAGGGCCGGATTCCAGATCAGGTTGGTGAAAACGCCGACCGACATCGAATCCGTCCCTTTGATGGTCCATGATTTTCCGGCATTGAGGAAGACGTTCTGCACGCAGAACCCGCGGTCTCCGGTGAGGTAGGTCGCGGCGGCGTTCCAGGGAACCATGCCCACGCCGGCCTTCATGTCGACGGTCTTCACCGTGAACGGGCAGGCCGCCTCGAAATACGAGGCATAGGCGCGTTCGCCCTTGTGGTTCACGTCGGCCGCGCCGAAGAGAACCGTGTACCACGACAGCGTGACGGGGACCTTTTCCGAAACGACCCAGCTGGCGCCCACCTCGATGCGGTGGGGCGAACGGCTGTCGAAGACGAAATAGCGGTCGTCGGCGTGTCCGGTCCAGTAGAGGTCGGCCACCGAAAGGGTCACGGGTCCGAGCGCGTAGGCCAGCGTGAGGTCCATCTCCTTGTAGGCGCTGTCGAAATCGACCGAACCCCAGGCCGTCGCCGAGAAGTTTCCGGCGCTCATCGTCAGCGACGGCTGGAAAGCCGGGCCGCTTTCGCGGACGCCGCGCCATACGTAGGTGCTCACCAGGTCGGTTCCGCCCGAGAATTTCACCCCGCGCTCCCGGGCGCAGAGGTCGGCGGTCAGAAAGATTGCCAAAGCGGCGATCAGAATGAATACCCAGCGTTTCATCGTTTTATTGATTTTCATGGTTTGCGATTAGTTTTCGTTCAGTTCTTCCAAAGCGACGTTCAGGCGCAGCACATTGACCTTCTCCGTGCCGAAAAGCCCCAGCCACGGTTTTTGGGTCAGCGAGTCGACCAGATGCCGTACCGTAGCGGTGTCCAGCCCACGGGCCTCGGCCACGCGGCGCACCTGCGCCTGCGCCCCGCGGGGCGAGATGTCGGGGTCGAGGCCCGAGCCGCTGGCCGTGACCATCTCGGCGGGAACCTCCGCACGCGAGAGGTAGGGATGCGCCGCGAGAAAGTCCTGCACGCGCTGTTCCACCCCGGCGAGGTGCTCGGGGTTGGTCGTGGCCTTGTTGCTGCCGCCCGAACCGCCGCCGTTGTAGTCCACGGCCGAGGGACGGCTCCAGAAATAGCGGACATCGGTGAACCGCTGCCCCACGTTCGCCGCGCCGACGACCTGTCCGTCGAGCGTCACCACGTCGGCTTCCCCGCCGTTGGGACCTGCGACGGCCGAGATGCCGCGCAGCACGAGGACATATCCCACGCCGAGCACGATACACATCGCCAGCGTTATTTTGAGTGAAATCCAAAGGTTTTTCATAGTTGAAGCAATGCTTTAAAAGAATATGCTTATTAACATGTCTATCAGTTTGATGCCTATGAACGGGGCGATCAAGCCGCCGAGTCCGTAGATGAAGAGGTTGCGGCGCAGCAGGGCCGAGGCCCCGATCGGTTTGTAGGTCACGCCGCGCAGGGCCAGCGGGATCAGCAGCGGGATGATAAAACCGAGGAAATTACTAAACAAACCATTTATCGTTAAGAAAATTCTTACCAGCCAACCGGGGAAGAAAAGTCCGCACGCTATACCCAAAGCAATCGCAATCACGATCTTTGGTAATAATCCTATCTTCTTTTTTTTCATACGCCCATCTATTTATATTAAAAATAACCTTACATTCGCATAACAATATAAGAATCATGAGCCTATGACAAAAGATAAATGGCATGGCCACATAGCCATCTTCGCCGCAAACATCCTCTTTGGAATAAACATTCCTATCGCCAAAACCTTAATGCCGGAGTGGATTGATCCTGTAGGCCTCACGTTCCTACGTATGTCATTCGGGGCACTCGCTTTTTGGGCTGTTTCCCTATTTACCTTAAACGAGAAAGTAAGTAAAAAAGATTTACTAATCCTGTTTTTTTGTGCTATTCTAGGCACAACTGTTAATCAACTTACATTCATTGAAGGACTTGGAATGACCTCCCCGATTGACGCCGGATTGATCGTCACGATGAATCCCGTGATGGTGATGCTTATTTCAGCTCTGGTGCTAAAAGAACCCATTACTTCCAAGAAGGCAGGCGGGGTTTTAATCGGGGCCTGTGGGGCTCTGCTGATCATCTGGCAATCCTACACGATAAATCAAGGACACGGAGGCTCGCTGATGCTTTGTTTTATTAGCGTGGTGAGTTACGCGACCTATCTCGTAATTTCCAAACCGATCGCCCAGCGCTATTCCCCGGTCACCCTAATGAAATGGATGTTCCTGTTCTCAACGATCCTCATGCTCCCGTTCAGCATGCACGACGTGATAAACGCTAAACTATTCTCGGTGGAAACGACATTCAGCGCACTTTCCAGCTTATTTTACG
>ERZ857922.4602-NODE-4602-length-10179-cov-2.807191_pt1 | contig 10179 bp, 10 predicted proteins | sample MGYA00519579_ERZ857922 | MGnify/ENA primary metagenome ERZ857922 (study PRJEB31778, sample SAMEA3449375) | human gut metagenome | biome: human gut; feature: human-associated habitat; material: faeces | place: United Kingdom | collected 2010/2012 ... | reverse complement strand
TTTCTTAAATATTTTATAATTTTTTTATTTTTTAGGTAAAACAAAACATAAAGCTTATATGATAGAAATTATACCAATAAATGCAAGCATTGCTTTAACAAGAACATGAAAATATTTTATATAATATCTACTCCATATTGTCAAAAGCAAAAATCGAAGAAAATCACTATGTAATAATTTCTTCTTAGAGTGAGAAACAAATACAGAGAGTATTTGTCACACAATCCGTAAAACAATTTTACATAATCATCTTCTTCGATTTTATGTATTCTTTATTTCACCTGATTCATCTGAAGAATATAGTCTAAAATCTCATCTGCCACTTCTTCCTTTGACATAAGCTCCAGACTTTTTTCTTCCTTTTCTGAAATAAGTGTAACCCTGTTGGTGTCTGTTCCAAAACCTGCACCTTTTTCTTTTAAATTATTCGCTACGATTAAATCAAGATGTTTTTTCTTTAATTTCTTTCGGGAATTTTCAAGCATATTTTGTGTTTCCATGGAAAATCCACAAATAATCTGTTCCGGCTTTTTATTCTCTCCTACATGACCAAGAATATCGGTTGTTCGTTCAAGAGCGATTGCCATATCGCCATCTTTCTTTTTTACCTTCTCATCGCTGACATTAGACGGACGATAGTCTGCTACTGCTGCTGCTTTAATGAGGATATCCTGCTCTGGAAAACCGCCGCTGACTGCTTCAAACATATCCTGTGCCGTAGTTACAGGAACCATTTTCACAAATGGAACTGGATCGAGTGCAACGGGACCGGAGACAAGTGTTACGTCCGCTCCGCGGAGCATTGCTCTTTTTGCGATGGCATATCCCATCTTTCCTGTAGAGTGATTTGTGATGTAGCGGACAGGGTCAATAGCTTCCTGCGTCGGACCGGCAGTTACCATAATCTTTTTGCCCTTTAAATCTTTTTCACAGGCAATTTCCTTTATGATATATTCATACAAAACTTCCGGATCTGGCATCTTTCCTGCCCCTGTATCTCCGCATGCAAGATAACCAACTGCAGGCTCTACCACTTCCATATCGTATTTCTTCAATATGTTTAAATTATCCTGTACAATCGGATTTTCATACATGGCAGTATTCATGGCCGGCGCAAAAATCTTCTGGCACCGGCAGGCCATAACCGTTGTCGTAAGCATATCATCGGCAAGGCCATTGGCAATTTTCCCAATTACATTGGCACTGGCCGGTGCAATCATTACCACATCTGCCTTCTTTGCAATGGAAACATGCTCTACCTGAAACTGAAAATTTCTGTCAAAGGTATCTACCAGACATTTATTTCCGGTAAGAGTTTCAAAAGTAATTGGATTGATAAAATTCGTAGCATTCTGCGTCATCAGTACATGTACCTGCGCGTGAAGCTTCTTCAGTGCGCTTGCAAGATACGCAATCTTATATGCCGCAATACTTCCGGTCACTCCCAGAAGAACTGTTTTGCCTTTTAACATATCGTTCTCCTCCTCTGGCAGACAATGCTGTGCCTGCATCTGTTTTATTATAACAGTCTCTTCTGTAATTGCAACGTATTTTTCCAGTGTTTGACTTTTTGTACAGCATTTTGTTGAACCTTATGAAAATCTGTACTATAGTAATCTGTAATAAAAAGAATTTTTTATTTTCCACAAAAAGGCCATAAAAGGATAGGAGGTCAATATGAAAGCAGTTCAAATCACAGGATGGTGTGCACGTTTTATCAGAGAACAGGTCCAGCCCGGAGATATCTGTATAGATGCAACCATGGGAAATGGGAATGATACGCTTCTTCTCAGTTCTCTCTGCGGAAAAGACGGACATGTTTTTGCTTTTGATATTCAGGAAGCGGCACTTATCAATACACGTAAAAGGCTCATGGAAGCAGATGCACCCCAGAATTATACCCTTCTTCTGGAATCGCACACCAATATAGAGCACTATGTCGATCCGGGTACTGTCAGCTGCATTACCTTTAATCTTGGATATCTGCCGGGTGGGGACCACACCAAAGCAACCCACGCAGATACCAGCATTGCCGCACTTTCCAAAAGCCTGGACCTTCTGCAAAAAGGCGGGCTGATCTCACTCTGCATCTACAGTGGTGGTGATTCCGGTTTTGAGGAACGTAATGCTGTCCTTGCCTGGTTAAAAGAACTGAATCCACATAAATATCTGGTCATCCGCAGTGACTATTATAACCGTCCGAACAACCCTCCAATTCCGGTTCTGATCATTCGTCAGTAAAACAGGTCCGCTATGTTTTATTGCAAAGTAAAAGACCGATGTCGCACACCTCACGCTACATCGGTCTTTTTTACGTTACATAAAATTTTTATTTTATCAGTCTGTGATCTGAATGCTGTCGATCACCGGCTGTTCGTCTGCTTTGATTGTTCCATTATCATCCGTTGGGTTGGCATTTTTGCAGATTTCATCAACGATATCCATACCTTCTGTCACTTTACCAAATGCTGCGTAATCGCCATCCAGGAAAGTGCTGTCTGACTGGACGATAAAAAACTGTGAACTTGCGCTGTCCGGATCCGTAGATCTTGCCATGGAAATGATTCCTCTCACATGAGAGATATCATTCTTTACACCATTACTTGAGAATTCTCCCTTAATAGTCTCTCCGGATCCTCCGGTACCATTTCCTTTCGGATCCCCACCCTGCATCATAAAGCCATCCATAATACGCCAGAATGTAAGTCCGTCATAAAATCCTTCCTGTGCCAGTTTCACGAAATTGGTAACAGTGATCGGTGCTGTATCTGCATCGAGTTCCACTTTAATGTCCCCATAATCACGGATGCTGATATCCGCATGGTGGATTCCTGTCAGCTCCTGGCTGGTATCAAGCACTATATTTTCCACAGTCGCACCATCTGTATCAGTACCATCACTGAAGCCGGCCTCTTCCGCTTCTTCTTCACTTGCCACATTTACATCTTTCGTATCTTCATCAGAAGAAGCTTTATCTTCTGATTTTTCATCTGTAGTTTCTGCTTTTGTATCATCTGCTTTCTTGCTGCTGCCACATCCTGCAAGTGTACCTGCAGTCAGCACAACGGCAAAAAGCACTGCCAGAATTCTGGATTTCATGTTCTGTTCCTCCTGTCTTTTTGTTACTGTTCACTTCGTTCCCAACAACATCTTTTTTCTGATAGTATTCACAGTGTAACACCCCATAAACTTAAAGTCAAATCCTGACTTGTATCAGACGTTCAGCTCTGCTACAATAAAAAGCAAAAAAGAAAGGACTTTTATTATGAAAAAAATTGCAAGTTTTACCATAGACCACATCAAGCTGCAGCCTGGCATTTACGTTTCCCGTAAAGATTACCTCGGCGATCAGGTCATTACAACTTTCGATATCCGCATGACTTCCCCAAATGAGGAACCAGTCATGAACACAGCCGAACTCCACGCTATGGAACATCTGGCAGCTACGTTTCTCCGCAATCATGCTGAATTCGGTCCAAAAGTAATTTACTGGGGTCCGATGGGCTGCCGCACTGGAAACTATCTTCTGCTGGCAGGCGATTATGAATCCAAAGATATCGTCCCTCTCATGACTGAGATGTTTGAATTCATCCGGGATTTTGAAGGTGAGATTCCGGGTGCTTCCGCAAAGGACTGCGGCAATTATCTGGATATGAATCTCGGTATGGCAAAATATCTTGCTGACAAATATCTGAAAAATGTTCTTTACGATATCAGGCCAGAACGTCTGACTTATCCGGAATAATCTTTCAATATCGTTACTTAGTAACATAAAAAAAGCTGAACTTCTGATCTGAAGTTCAGCTTTTTTGTAAAATATCTTACTACTGGGCTGTGGTCTGTGCTGCTGCATCTGCAGTGGCAGCTCCTGCCGGAGCTTCTGTAGATACATACTGTGCATTCACATAACCTGTCTGGTCATTGATGCTCACCTCTACCCATTGTCCATCTTCGCTCACACCTGTACTGGTCAGCTGCTGTCCAACAAGTGTTCCTGTAATGATATCCGCATCTGTACTGCAGTCAGAGCGTACGTTTACACCCTCTACAGCATAATAAGTTCCGCTTTGTTTTATGATATTCACACCACTTGCTGTCTGAGCCATTTCTACCGCCGGAGTTGGTGTTGCTTCCGGAGTCGGGGTTGCTTCTGGTGTAGGTTCCGGGGTTGGTGTCGGAGTTGCTTCAATCACAGTCACAGTAGAGTCTTCTCCTCCCGTGCTATATCCACATCCGGATGCCACAACAGCCAATCCGGCCAGCACGATCAGTAATCTGGATTTCTTCATAGAAATAATTTCCTCCTTTATAACGCATAAGCCTATCAACACTATACCCCAATTCCACTATATTATGCAAGTCTTTTTTTGTAGTCTCCTCTGTCTGTAACGACTTCACAGCCAATCCGCTCCATCCGTCTGCTGAGACACATTCTGCATTCCGCAGCTTCGTCACCTGTGCATATTTTTCCATCATACAACATGTATTTTTTTCTGACTGAAACAGGAGAAAGATTCGGCATCACAACATTGGCACCTGACAAAACACCCATTTCTCTTCCTCTTGGATGAATCGTCCCAAGGGCAGTCGTTGCAGGAAGCAGCACATTCGGGAGCATCAGACGCAACAATGCAAGATAAAACAGTGTATCATCCAGCGTTCCACTTCTTTCATTGCAAAATGGGGTATCCTGATGTGCAATAAACGGCCCGATTCCAACCATTTCCGGATCAAGCTCCTTCAGAAACAAAAAGTCTTCCACGAGGTCATCCACTGTCTGTAACGGTGAACCCACCATGAATCCTGCTCCCGTCTGATAGCCCAGTTTCTTAAGTATCCGAAGACAGCTTTTGCGGTTTTCTCCGGACATTTCCAGCGGATGAAGCCGCATATAATGACGTGGATCAGCCGTTTCATGTCGTAACAAATACCTGTCAGCCCCTGCCTCTCTGTATGCACGGTAGCTTTCTTCTGATTTTTCTCCTATGGAAAGAGTCAGTGCGCAATCCGGATATTGTTCTTTAATCTTTCGTACGATCTGTACGATCCTGTCATCTGTAAAAAAGCCGTCCTCGCCGCCCTGTAGAACAAAGGTACGAAAACCAAGCTCATATCCCTGCCTGCAGCATTCCAGAATATCTTCTTCCGTCAGTCTGTAACGCTGTGCATTCTGATTGCTCCGACGGATTCCACAATAATAGCAGTCATTTTTACAGTAATTGGTAAATTCGATCAGACCACGTACATAAATCTTATTTCCGTACACTTCCTGCCGGACCTGATTTGCCAGCTCCCGTGCATACTGATCTGTCTCTTCTGAACGATTCGCCAAAAGTCGGTGAAACTCTTCTGCAGTCAGCATCTGTTCCTGATGCAGTTTATCAATTAATCTTTTCATGTATTCTCTCCAGCAGAAATATTTACATTTGTTTTTTTCCTCTGGCAATATATTTTCCGAGTTTTTCTTTTACCAGCTGACCATCGTCTACCGCCAGATTACCTCTTAAAAATACTTTATCAATTCCGCAGCACAGTCTGAATCCTTCAAATGGATTATTATCAGTGTTATAAGCATGTGTGGCAGCAGATATCACACTTTCTTTTTCCGGATCCAGTACTACAATGTCTGCATCACTTCCTGGTGCAAGCACACCTTTTTGCGGATAAACGCCATACAGCTTCGCCGGATTTTCGGATAGAAGCTTACACATCTGTTCCTGCGTAATCCTGCCTTCCTTTACCCCATACGTATAAAGTAATGTTCCACGTGTCTGAACTCCCGGAAGTCCTCCCGGAATCTTTGTAAAATCATCTTTGCCCAGAGCCTTCTGCGCAAGTGTAAAACTGCACTGATCCGTAGCTACTGTCTGGATATCTTCTCGTGACAACGCTTCCCACAGACAGTCCTGATCTTCTTTTTTGCGAATCGGAGGTGCACAGACATAAACAGCTCCCTGAAAATCTGGTTTCGCATACACACTATCATCAAGTAGCAGATACTGTGGACATGTTTCTGCATATACTTCCTGTCCGTTCGCTCTTGCACGCATAACTTCTTCAAATGCTTTTTTGTTTGTAAGATGTACTACCATCACCGGTGCATCTGCCTCCTTGGCAATCACGAGCAGACGGTGAACAGCTTCCGCTTCCATCGTATCCGGACGCACCAGTGGATGATTTTCCGGTCCAAGTCTTCCCTCTTTTTTTGCTTCTGCGATCAGCGCATCGATCACGCCTGCATTCTCGCAGTGCACACCTGCAAAACAGCCACATTTTCCAAGTTTTTTCAGGATTTTATACATATCGCAGTCATTTACGATCATTGCCGAATATGTCATATACAGTTTGAAACTGGTGATTCCATGATCGATCATGTCCTGTATTTCCTGTTCTGTCTTTTCATTCCATTCCACGATTGACATATGGAAAGAATAATCACAGGAACATTTGTCATCTGCCTTCTTATGCCATTTATCAAGACCTTCCTTCAGAGTGTGTCCACCCTTATCCTGTGATGCATAATCAATGACAAATGTAGTTCCCCCGAGAATCGCTGCTTTTGTTCCAGTCTCAAAATCATCCGCCGTTACTGTACCTGCTACTTCCAGATCAAAATGTGTATGACCATCTATGAAACCTGGAAAAAGGAGTTTCCCACTGACATCGATTTCCTGTGCATCCTTGGATGGAAGATTTTTCCCAACCTGTACGATTTTTTCTCCTTCTACCAGAATGTCCAGCTGCTCTGATTTTTCGCCTGTTACAACCGTTCCGTTTTTCAATAAATATTTCATAGTTTTCACCCCCAAAAACAAATCCTTGTTTATGATATTAAATATATCATTCTTCCGCCAGAGCATCAACTACTATCTATGCATCCAAAAATATTTCGAACAATTTTTTTAAGGCATGCTTAATTTTTCTTTGAAAAAACTTTATCTCAAAAAAAATTTATGTTATATTAGTAATAATAACAATACAAACCACAACATGGAGGAGGAATAATAATGGGACGGCTGACTGTATTAAAACAGATTGCAAGAGATCTTGCTTCTCAATTTGGTCCTGATTGTGAAATCGTAATCCACGATCTCAAAACCAACGATCCGGAACATTCCATTGTCTATATCGAAAACGGTCATGTTACCGGAAGAGGAATTGGTGATGGTCCTTCTAATGCAGTTTTTGATGTAATCAGGCATAACAACAAAAAAGGAAGCGACTCAACAGACGAGATTCAGGATCATTCCGGATATCTGATGAAAACCTCTGACGGTAAAATTCTAAAATGCAGTACTTCCTATATCCGCGACGATGATGGCACCTTGCATTATGTATTTGGAATCAACTATGATATTACAAAGCTGACCATGATCGAAAGTGCACTGCACGCTCTGGTCACTCCCGTTAATAAGGAAGAAAAGCCAAAAGAGATCACCCACAGTGTCAATGATCTGCTGGATCATCTGATTGAAGAATCCGTAGCTCTGGTCGGAAAACCAGTAGCTCTGATGAACAAAGAAGACAAGGTGACTGCAATCCAGTTCCTGAATGATTCCGGTGCTTTTCTGATTACAAAATCCGGCGATAAAGTAGCTAATTATTTCGGTATTTCCAAGTACACGCTGTACAGCTATATTGATGTAAACAAATAATCTTTTACAACAAAAATCCGCTGAATATCATTCTCAGATGATATCCTGCGGATTTTTTATTGATTATTTCGTTGTTTATTTTCTACTGTGTCTGCTGATTCAGCAATCGTTTGATGACATCAATGGTTTCCTTGATACCATAATTCGCACTGTTGATACAAAGGTCATAATTTTCCGGTTTTCCCCATTTCTCTCCAGTGTAAAATTCGTAATATTTTTTGTGCTGTTTATCCATCTTCTTCAGGAAACGGACAGCCTGCTTCATATCCATATTACGAACATCCATAACATGTTGTGTGCGTACCTGGAATGGTGCGCTGATAAATATACTGATATGTGGAATATGGTTATTCTTAAGGATTGCATCTGCACATCGTCCCATGATCAGGCAGTCCTCTGTTCTTGCCAGTTCACAGATCAGATCGCTCATATTAAAGAAGACCGCATCCTGCTTGGAAAGTCCATGATAACGATTCAATTCTTTCAGTTTCGTCTTCAGGCTCTCATGCGTTTTCTTTCCATACTTATTGAAATCCGTAAAATTCTCTTTATCCTGAACATTATCTTTTTCTGCTTCCAGGCGTTTCATAACCTGGTCAAAGATTTCCACATCATAATAGTTGATTCGCAGTTTATCAGCAAGTTCAAAACCAATATCATTTCCTGCACTTCCCTGTGTACGGCTGATACAGATAACCAAATGGTCATTTTCTGAGATTTTCTCTCTTCTGACAGCCAGATTCAGTGCTGCTCTCTCTGCATCCAGAATATCCGTAGAACCAAACATGTTTGGAAGCTGCTCAATTGCTTTGAGGATCTCATCATACTCCGTCATCAGGCGGCTTTTTTCTGCCGGATCTTTAATCGTACGAGCCATATTACTGATCAGTGCAAGTTCACTTCGAAGAAGATGTCCGTCCGGTTTTGTATACATCAGCATACTCAACGTACGGATCGTCGTATCACGGTTTCCGGTAAACGTACGTCCAAGAGAAGATCCCAGAACACGATATACTTCTGCATCCAGATCATAAATACGATTGGCAAGTTCTGTATATATTTCACGATTGATATTTTCTGACATAACTCTCCCCCCTTACATAAAGAACACAAGCATATCCAGTATAAATACCGGAACAAGGAATACCAGTGACCAGCCTATGTATCCGAAGAAGGACGGCATATTGACACCATTCTCGTCAGAAATAGATTTTACCATAAAGTTCGGAGCATTACCGATATATGTGTTGGCTCCCATAAATACCGCACCACAGGAAATCGCAGACAAAAGTTTGACCGGAACTGTGCCAAGACTTGTTGTAACTCCATTCAGGAAACCAAGGGTTCCTGCCGTGGTAAGAAATACCAGATAAGTTGGTGTATTATCCAGGAAACTGGACAGTGCACCGGTTGCCCAGAACATTTCACGCGGACTGGAAAGTCCGATATGAGGTCCAAGTGCTTTCAGAAGCATCAAGGCCGGTTGCATGGTAATAAAAATACCGATAAACAATACCGCAACCTCCTGGATAGCCCCCCAGGTAAAATGGTTTCTTCTACGGATGCTCTTATCCGTTGTCTTAAATGACAGAAATGCAGCCAGAAGGATCATAACAATCTCTATCAGTGCCGGGAATGTCAGTGTCACTTCACCGAAAATGTGGATTCCCATAACTTCTCCTGCCGCATTCTGGAACGCAGAAAGTCCCGGAAGTACCCCGCTCAGGATAACCGCTGCCACGATCATCACCAGGAAGATAAGGAATACCGTGAGAACGGATGCCCTTATGCTGCTTTTGGACTGCTATGGCGCGAATACGGTGCACAGTGCATTGGTGAGGAAGAGGCAGTGCGTTTTGATGAGTCTTTTGTGCAGCCGTTAGATGAATCCGACAATACCGGATGTCACAATGTTTTGGCGTCCATTATTGATGAGTTTAATCCTTCTTGGGATTCCGAAGAGAGTTATGACGATTGCTTTTGGCGCGCGGTGAAGATGGCAGAGGAAATCCTGCGTAACCATTTTGAGGCGGTAGCCGGTATTGTACGTGCGGCATCGCTGGTTCGTAAGGCAATGGAAGAAAGCAACGGCAGTATATTGATCCTTCCGAAGTTTGTTCCGTGGAAGAATGAAGTGATTGGAAGTAGTTATCAAATGGTGGTATATCCGTCGAATCGTGGGGGATATAGCGTGCAGGGAGTTCCGATAGAACATGGCGATACAGCACTGGTATGTGCAATGCCGGAAGAGTGGCGCGGTAAAGACGCACCGGAATTATTGCAGATCAGTGGAATCGCTTCGCTTCGTTTTTGTCATGCAAGTGGTTTCTTGGCAGCAGCAGATACGCTGGAAGGCGCTGTGCAGGCTGCACAGACTGCAATTGCACGTAAGGAATCCTAGAGAAAATGTATGAGGGATTGCAAAATTACCGGGTCATGCAGCATTTTGCAATAGTAAAGTATTCAAACTCCCCATACCGGAAGTTATTTCAAAACCACATATTGCTTATTATGTCAAAGAATA
>ERZ857922.4587-NODE-4587-length-10216-cov-4.702096_pt1 | contig 10216 bp, 9 predicted proteins | sample MGYA00519579_ERZ857922 | MGnify/ENA primary metagenome ERZ857922 (study PRJEB31778, sample SAMEA3449375) | human gut metagenome | biome: human gut; feature: human-associated habitat; material: faeces | place: United Kingdom | collected 2010/2012 ... | reverse complement strand
CTCGAACCCCTGACCCCGTGCGTGACAGGCACGTATTCTAACCAGCTGAACTAACACACCTTTTGCTGATTGCGAATGCAAAGGTAGTACAAATTTTCGAAAATACAATACTTCCCTTTATTTTTTGAAGAAAGAAAATTGCACGCTGCCGTAACTTCTTAATTGCCAGAAAGCGTCTCGATCCGAAAAATCCATGTTACGGGAGTGTTCGAAGATCAGCAGACCGCCTTCGCGCAACAACCCGTTGTCCAGCACCAGCCGGACGATTTCCCCGCTGCCTTCCAAATCGTACGGGGCGTCGGAGAAGACGATGTCGAACTGTTTCGGGCAGCTTTTCAGGTAGAGAAAGGCGTTGGCCTTGACCGGATAGATCGTTTCGCATCCCAGCTCCCGCGCCGTCTGCCGGATGAAGTTGTAATGCACGGCGTTGATTTCGACCGCCGTGACGCTGCGAGCGCCGCGCGAAGCGAATTCGTAGCTGATCGATCCCGTGCCAGAGAAGAGGTCGAGTACGTCGCACTGTTCGAAATCGACCAGATTGGTCAGGACGTTGAAAAGGTTCTCCTTGGCGAAGTCCGTCGTGGGACGCGCCCGCAAATTCTTCGGAGGGTTGATCGCCCTGCCCTTGTATCTGCCGCTGATTATTCGCATCGTACATCCCTGAAATACTTCCGCAACTGGCGGGCCAGCGTGTCGCTTCCCGACAGGCAGAGCGGATAGGTTTTGAGCGGAAACGTCCGGTCGAGCCGGCCGAGGTAATAGAGGACGTCGGCCGTCCCCTGCGCCCGCACCACTTCGGCCAGCCGCAGCACGTTGTCGTAAATCTTTATGTAGAGCAGCCCGTCGGTATGGATCAGCCATGCGCCCTGTCCCGCAAATTTCGGCTGAAACAGCAGCGGAGAGGTAAAGGTCACCCGATCGCCCGCCGTCTCGGCCAATTGACGGCGGCACTCCTTGTCGACGGCCATTACGGCGATCTGTTGCCGTTGCGGATCGCTGTATACCGCACACTCCGTCTCCGCACAGCCGAGCCCCGCCAGCGCAAGGTAGTTCGGAGCCGATTCCCGTTCGAAGACCTCGGCCGGTACCAACAGCGTTTTGTGCGTCAGTACCGAACATACGACGCGGTCGGCAGCTGCATACTCTGCCGGCAGCTCTTTCGGAAAAGAATGTCCACCCGACCGAAGCCGGATGGACATCTCTTTCGAAGGAGTCGCGGAATTACTCCCAGTTGCCTGCTTCATTGTTTGCACCCTCCATCGAACCGAACTTGATTCCGGGATACTTGTCGTAGGCGACGACCTCCGGAGCCTTGATGAGGTTGATCACTTCCTGACGGAACGTAACCGTATCGAGGAACTTCACGTAGGGGGCCTTGACCTCGACGACCGGAACGACGACCTTCGACTCGGTCGTAACCATGCCGGCTGCGATCGTGAATTCGGCCTGCTTGTTCGTTCCCGGTATGTAGCGGAAATTCTTCACCTGATCGGGCGAAAGCTTCTTCGGTGCGAAGATCGTGTCGATAACGGCTACCGTGAAGGTTTCGATATTTTTCTTGCCGGCTTTTTTCAGCTGTGCCATGGCCACCGAGTCGTCCTCGTCGACGATACGGCGCTGACCCTCGATCGAATCGTTGAGAACGAAATTGATCAGCGTATCGAAATCGCCCGTAAAATGCTGGTATTTGGACTTGAACGCACGTTCGGCGGTACGAATGTCCTTGATGCGCTCGATAACGGCCTCTTCCTTCGCTTTTTTCACGTTTTCAAAACGGATGGGTGTCGAAATCTGATCGTAGATGACATATACCAGACCTACGATCACCAAGGCAAGAATCAGTTGAACGATTTTTTTCATTTCAATTATTTGTTTAAGTTTGTATCCCGTTTAAAAAGGTAACGCTGCAATGTTTAACACGACAATCGCGACCCAAATTTACGCCAAAATTTGTTTCGAAGCAACAAATAGTCAAAAAAAAATCATAGAAAATTTATCGGAATACCTCTCGGACGACGATTTTTCGCGGATTTTCGTACTGAACGGTTTTGCCGGTACGGGCAAGACGACGTTGATCGCCGCGGTAGTTGCCGCGCTCAAAGAGTTAAGAATAAAGCCCGTGCTGCTCGCTCCGACCGGACGGGCGGCCAAAGTGCTCGCCCGCTACTGCGGGGAGCAGGCGCTTACGATCCACAAACGCATCTACCGCCAGCGCACCAACGCCGATTACGAATCGAAATTCTCGCTCGACTTCAACAGGGAACAAGGTGCCGTCTTCATCGTGGACGAAGCCTCGATGCTCTCCGATTCGACGGGCGACGGCGCACTGTTCGGCAGCGGATCGCTGTTGGAAGACCTGGTGAGTTACGTGCGCAGCGGACGCGGTTGCCGGTTGATTCTGGTCGGCGACAGCGCGCAGCTGCCTCCCGTCGGGTGCGATTTCAGTCCGGCGCTCGATCCGGCGACGGTTTCGCGCTACGGCGAAGTCGTCTACGGGCTGATGGACGAGGTGGTGCGCCAGCAGATGCAGTCGGGTATTCTGTTCAATGCTACGCTGGTGCGCTGCATGCTCGAAAACTGTATCTACGAAATACCGAAATTCGAAATGGACTACCCTGATTTCGAGTCGGTAGAGGGCGGTGATTTCATGGAAAAGTTGCAGGATGCCTTCGACCGTTACGGTCGCGACGAGGTGATCGTCATCACCCGGTCGAACAAGCGGGCGAACCGTTACAACGAAGGGATTCGCCGTTATATTCTCAGTGCCGAAGAGGAGATCGAGAGCGGCGACATGCTGATGGTCGTGAAAAACAACTACCACTATGCGACGGCGGATGCCCAGGGGGCGATGAACTTCATCGCCAACGGCGACATCGCCCGGCTTGTCCGCCTGCGTCGCTTCGAGGATTTCTACGGATTTCATTTCGCCGACGCCGTGCTCTCGTTCGCCGATTACGGCGACATGGAGATCGGTTGCAAAATCCTGTTGGATACCATCAAGTCCGAATCGCCGTCGCTCACGCGCGAGGAGAGCAACCGCCTCTTCTACGAAGTCGAAAAGGACTATGTCGAGACGAAAAGCAAGATCAAACGTTATAAGGAAATCCGCGAAAATCCGCATTTCAACGCCGTACAGGTGAAGTTCGCCTACGCCGTGACCTGCCACAAGGCGCAGGGCGGACAGTGGCGGGCGGTCTTCGTCGACCGCTGCCTGTTCGGCGACGAACCGATGACCCGCGACATGCTGCGCTGGCTCTACACGGCGCTGACGCGCGCCACCGAAAAACTCTATCTGGTAAATTTCGATCCCCGATTCTATGAATAACCCGTCTTCGGAGGTTCATCCTCTCGCCCCGTTCCTGCCCGACGGCGCGCGCGTGCTGATGCTGGGTAGCTTTCCGCCCAAGCGCGTGCGCTGGTCGATGGAATTCTTCTACCCCAATCTTCAAAACGACATGTGGCGGATCATGGGGCTGCTCTTTTTCGGCGACAAGGCCCATTTCCTGGCCGATCCCAAGCATTTCGACCGCGAACGCATCATGGCTTTTTGCCGGACGGTCGGGTTGGCGCTCTACGATACGGCCAGCGAAGTCGTCCGCCTTCGGGACAACGCCTCGGACAACTTCCTGCAAGTCGTGCGACCGACCGACGTGTGCGGTCTGCTGGATCGCCTGCCCGAATGCCGGGCCGTCGTGACGACGGGCGAGAAGGCGACCGAAACATTGGTGGGGCAACTCAGGTGCCAGCGTCCTGCTGTCGGCGGTTCCGCACCGTTCGAATACGCCGGCCGCCGGATGCAGCTCTTCCGTATGCCGTCGTCGTCGCGCGCTTATCCCCGGTCCGTGGAATGGAAGGCGGAGTTCTACCGGAAGATGTTCGCTGCGGTCGGTATGATCTGACTTTTTGCCTTCGGTTTCGCCTCGGATGCTCTGTCCGGGTCAAGCAAAATTGGAAATAATTTGCTTCTGCGCCCGACTTTTCGTATCTTTGACTTCGTCGAAGATACTCCCGCTCGGCAATGTTCAAATAAATTTGACATTGCCCTCGTTTATTCGTATCTTTGCTATCCCGAAATTGGTCTGAATAAGACTTATTTCGCACTACACATTGTATATTTTATTGCATGATTATGGCAGGTACGGATAAGAAATATGTAGAGACTCCGCTGATGAAGCAGTACTACCAGATCAAGTCGGTTCACCCCGATGCGATCCTGCTCTTCCGCGTGGGCGATTTCTACGAGACGTTCGGCGACGATGCGATCAAGGCCAGCGGGATTCTGGGCATCACGCTCACCCGCCGCGCCAACGGGTCGGCGACCTTCGTCGAGCTGGCGGGATTCCCCTACCACGCCATCGACACCTACCTGCCCAAGCTGGTGCGGGCCGGGGAGCGCGTGGCGATCTGCGAACAGCTGGAAGACCCCAAGCTGGTGAAAGGACTCGTCAAGCGGGGCGTCATCGAGCTGGTTACGCCGGGCGTCGTTCTGGGCGACAACCTTCTGGCCAACAAGGAAAACGTCTACCTGGCTTCGGTTTATTTCGGCCGGCAGACCACGGGCGTGGCCTTTCTCGACATTTCGACCGGCGAATTCTACGTGGCCGAGGGGCCGGACAACTACATCGACAAACTCCTGTCGAATCTCTCGCCCAAAGAGATCATCTACCAGCGGGGATTCGACGAGCGGTTCCGGCAGGCTTTCGGCACGAACTACTACACCTACAAGCTCGACGATTGGGTCTTTTCGGAGGAACTGAACCGCGAAAAGCTCTGCAAGCAGTTCGGCACGCAGTCGCTCAAAGGGTTCGGCATCGACCACATCTCGGCAGGCATTTCGGCCGCCGGCGCCATCCTCTACTATCTGGAATTCACCGAACACAAGGAGATCGGCCACATTGCATCGATCTCGCGGATCGACCAGGACGACTACGTGTGGATCGACAAGTTCACCATCCGCAACCTGGAACTCTTCACCACCAACGGTTCGCGCGACAGGAGCAGCTTCGCAAACGTGATGGATCGCACGCTCACGCCGATGGGCGGCCGTCTGCTCAAACGCTGGATAGCCATGCCGATCCGCGACATCGGGCGCATCAACCGGCGGCTGGACGTGGTACAGCGCTTCGTGGAGGACAGCGATCTGGCGGAAGCCGTCGGCGAGCAGGTCTCGCTGATCGGCGACCTGGAACGCATCGCTTCGCGTATCGCCGCCGCGCGCGTGACGCCGCGCGAACTGGTGCAACTGAAAAATTCGCTCGCTGCGATCGAACTGCTCAAAGCGATCCTCGAATCGACGGACGACGGGAATCTCCACCGGCTCGCCGCCGAGATCGACGTGCTGGCGCAGATGCGCCTGAAACTCGAACGGGAGATCTATCCCGATCCGGCGAACAACCAGATTCAGAAGGGCGGCGTAATCGCCGACGGAGTCAATCCCGAGCTCGACGACCTGCGCCGCATCGCTCTGCACGGCAAGGACGTATTGCAGCAGATCCAGCAGCGCGAGAGCGAACTGACGGGTATCCCGTCGCTCAAAATCGGCTACAACAATATCTTCGGATACTTCATCGAGGTGCGCAACGCCCACAAGGAGAAGGTACCCGATACATGGATCCGCAAGCAGACGCTTTCCAACGCCGAGCGTTACATCACCGAGGAATTGAAAGAGTACGAAGAGAAGATTCTCGGTGCCGAAGACCGCATCCTGACGCTCGAACAGGAGATTTACAATGCGCTGATCGCCTTCGTTTCGCAGTCGCTGTCCCAACTGTTGCGCGATGCACACGCCGTGGCGCGCGTCGACTGTTTCCTGTCGTTCGCCCGCATCGCGCGCGAGCGCAACTACGTGCGCCCCGAACTGGACGACGGGGCGCGCATCGACATCGAACAGGGGCGTCATCCGGTCATCGAGACGCTGATGCCCGTGGGCGAGAAATATATCCCCAACGACATCCGGCTCGACGACGAGGAGCAGCAGATCGTGATGATTACCGGCCCCAACATGTCGGGTAAGTCGGCTCTGCTGCGGCAGACGGCGTCGGTGCTCTGAGATCCGCCACATAATCAATAATAGTCGTATCCGTTTCATGTCCGACCGCCGAAATGATCGGAACTGAGCAGTCAAATACTGCCTGCGCCACTTCTCTGTGGTTAAATGCCCAGAGATCTTCTATGCTGCCAGCGCCTCGTCCGACGATCATGACGTCAACGCCTTCTCTTTCCAGTGCATGGATTCCGTTTATAATGCTACAGACCGCCTGATCTCCCTGCACAATGGCAGGATATAAAACGATCTCAATAAAAGGATTCCGCCGCTTTGCCACATTGATGATATCCCGGACTGCAGCTCCTGTCTGCGCTGTCACAACGCCCAGCTTTCTGACGTAAAAGGGGATCTTTGTTTTATAGGCTGCATCAAACATGCCCATTTCCGCCAGCTCTTTTTTGAGCTTTTCATACTGCTCATACAGATAACCGTCTCCCAGACGCTCGATCTGTCTGGCATAGAGCTGGTACTTTCCGTCACGCTCATATACATCAAGGCTTCCGCCTACAACAACCTGCTGCCCTGCTTCCATCCGAAAGCTGAGTCCGCCTCTGTTTCCTGCAAACATTACACATGAAATAGCAGCTCCAGTATCTTTCAGGGTAAAATAGATATGACCAGAGCCATGGTACTTCACATTGCTCAGTTCACCCTTAATCATAATGGAACTGCATAAAAAATCCTGTGCAAACATGTTTTTGATATAACTGTTAACCTGGCTGACAGTATATACATTTTGCTTCATCTACTATTTCTCGCTTATGAATTTTCTGTTTGTTTTTAGAGTTTTGCATCGCAAAACTCTTGCGCCGAGCGCAGCTGCGAAGCAGTTTTCCTCTTTGCGCGAGTGCGCATCCAACGGCGTATTCCCAAAATAGAAAATTCTTATGAATTTTCTGTTTTGGGAACAAACTTGGCAAGTACCCCATTGATGAACGCCGGGGATTCCTGTGCGCCGTATTTCTTTGCCAGTTCTACCGCTTCATTGATGGAAACGGAGCCCGGAATCGTATCATCAAATAAGATCTCATACACGGCAAGACGCATAATGGCAAGCTCTACCTTTCCAAGGCGGCTGACATTCCAGCCAACTGATTTTTCATTGATCTGGGCATCGATCTTATCTAAATGCGCCAGGATCTGATCATATTTATCCCGGATCTGTTTCTGTTCCTTCTCTGTCAGTGTCTCCTGCTCTTCGTCCGCAAAGAACAAAGCTGCCTGCTCTTCATATTCTTCTTCGCTTCCGAATGCAATACGGAATAACAACTGAAATACTTTTTCTCTTAATTTGCTTCTGCTCATCAGTCTGTCCCTATTATTTATTTTCTTCCTGCATATTCACGCCTGCAATGCGGATATTGATATCGGCAACTTCCAACCCTGTCATATTTTCAATGGCTGCTTTTACCTTCTCTTCATCAACCGGCTGCTCTGTCAGAATTTCTGTTGTACCTTTCTTATGAGAGGAAGATACTTTCTTTACCTCGATTGCATTTCTGACTGCGTCATTGACATGGCTTTCACACATACCACACATCATACCGTCTACTTTTACTGTTGTTTTGATCATATTCTCGTCTCCTTCTAATGTTTCGTCCTGCACAGATTCCATGTCTGTCTGTGCTTCTTTTACCTGCGCTCCGTTCTTTTTTACAGAGGCTGATTTATGAGTTACTTTTTTATCTTTAGACGCATCGTACATCCGAAACAGGTTCAGACGAAGTGCGTTAGATACAACACAAAAACTTGACAGGCTCATTGCAAGCGCACCGAACATCGGATTTAATTTCCATCCAAACAGCGGGATCCAGACACCTGCAGCCAGCGGAATACCGATCACATTATAGAAAAATGCCCAGAACAGATTTTCATGGATATTTTTCAGCGTTGCGCGGCTTAACCGGATCGCTGCCGGAATATCGGAAAGGCGGCTTTTCATCAGTACGATATCCGCCGCATCCATGGCAATATCCGCACCTGCACCAATGGCAATACCGATGTCTGCACGAGTCAGCGCAGGTGCATCATTGATACCGTCACCGACCATGATCGTCTTGCCTTGCTGCTTCAGGGAACCGATCACCTGCTCCTTGCCATCCGGCAGAACACCTGCGATCACTTCATCCACACCTGCCTGTTTACCGATCGCACGGGCTGTCTGCTCGTTGTCGCCGGTTAACATAACAACTTTTATGCCCATATTCTGTAATTCTGCGATTGCCTGTGGGCTGTCCTCCTTGATCACATCCGCCACAGCGATCATACCCAGAAGCTTTCCGTCTCTGACAAACAAAAGAGGTGTTTTCCCCTGCTTTGCAAGCTGCTCTGCCTGCTGTTGCAGCTTCTCCCCGTTTTCCTCAATTTTTTCTCTGATAAAAGTATAACTGCCACCGAGCAGACTGCTGCCTTCTGTCCTGCCGCTCAGTCCGTTGCCCGGAAGTGCGGTAAAATCTGTGATCATCCATGGCTTCAGTTCTCTGCTCTGTGCCTCCTCCAGCACTGCTTTGGCAAGCGGATGCTCGCTTTTCTGCTCCAGTGTATATGCCATGGTAAGTAATTCTTCTTCCGAAATACCTTCTGCCGGAAGCACATCCGTTACCTTTGGCTCACCGCGTGTGATCGTACCTGTTTTATCCAGTGCAACGATCCGGGTTTTTCCTGTTTCTTCCAATGAGACGGCTGTTTTAAATAAAATACCGTTTTTTGCTCCCATACCGTTGCCTACCATGATCGCAACCGGTGTTGCCAGTCCGAGTGCACACGGACAGCTGATGACCAGAACGGAAATACCTCTTGCCAGTGCGAATCCAACACTCTGACCTGCGATCAACCATACGATAATTGTAATCACTGCAATCGTAATAACCGCCGGCACAAATATACCAGATACACGATCTGCGATCTTTGCGATCGGTGCTTTGGTTGCCGCCGCATCACTGACCATCTGAATGATCTGTGAAAGTGTGGTATCTTCCCCAACTCTGGTTGCCTCGCATTTGAGGAAACCGGACTGGTTCATGGTTGCAGCAGATACCTTATCACTTTCTGCTTTATCAACCGGAATACTCTCTCCGGTAAGTGCTGCTTCATTGACTGCACTGGTTCCTTCCAGCACGATACCGTCTACCGGTATATTTTCACCCGGTCTTACTACAAAGATATCGCCTTTTTTCACCTGATCGATGGAAACCTCTGTCTCCACACCATTTTTCAGGACAACAGCTGTCTTCGGAGCCAGCTTCATCAGACTCTTTAATGCATCGGTTGTCTTTCCTTTGGAATGCGCTTCCAGCATCTTTCCGACTGTGATAAGCGTCAGGATCATGGCTGCTGATTCAAAATAGAACTCATGCATATAAGACATGACGCCTTCCATATCCATCTTCATCTGTGCATCTGTCATTGCAAACAATGCATAGGTGCTGTATACAAAGGATGCCCCTGATCCCAGTGCAACCAGGGTATCCATGTTCGGCGCACCATGAAGGAGTCCCTTAAATCCATTGATGAAGAACTTCTGGTTGATCACCATGATAATTCCGGTAAATAACAGCTGGATCAGTCCCATTGCTACATGATTGTCAGCCAGAAATCCCGGCAGTGGCCAGTTCCACATCATATGACCCATGGAAATGTACATCAGTGGAATCAGAAAACACAGTGATGCGATCAGACGACGCTTCATAATCGGTGTCTCCCTGTCTTTCAGGGCATCCTCGTCCATTGCTGCGCCCTTTTTGGCTCCTGCATCTTCTCCTTTTACCGAAGCACCGTATCCTGCTGCCTCAACAGCCGCAATGATCTCCGACTGGGATGCGGTTCCTTCTACTCCCATGGAATTCGTCAGAAGACTGACCGAACAGCTGGTAACTCCCGATACCTTCGATACTGCCTTTTCCACTCTGCTGCTGCATGCCGCACAGCTCATTCCTGTTACTGTATATTGTTCCACAAAAAACCACCTCACTTTTTGGCTTTATCTGCCATTTTTATATTGTAAAATTTTCCTGCGCTTTTCACCTGAAAATCTATAACAATCCTGTTATTTCATCAGTTTCTGAAGCGTTACAACCAGCTCATCGATCGTCTCATCTTTTCCCTCGCGGATATCCTCTGCCACACAGGTACGGATATGATTCGCCAGAAGGACTTTATTGAAGCTGTTGA
>ERZ857922.4579-NODE-4579-length-10229-cov-8.431099_pt1 | contig 10229 bp, 9 predicted proteins | sample MGYA00519579_ERZ857922 | MGnify/ENA primary metagenome ERZ857922 (study PRJEB31778, sample SAMEA3449375) | human gut metagenome | biome: human gut; feature: human-associated habitat; material: faeces | place: United Kingdom | collected 2010/2012 ... | reverse complement strand
GATTTTCTCGGAGCATCAGTATGACTGTTTTGATGAAGAAGCGATGGAACTGATCAAAAAGGGGGACAGTGAGACATTTGTATGCTCCTGCGGCTACAAAGAGAAGCTGGAAGCATTCAAGAACCGTCGTGCCAAAGAAGGTGCCGGCGTATCTAAGCGCGATGTCCAGAAATATCTGAAGAAACAGCAGCAGCAAAATGACGAACCGGTGAATAACGCATTTGCACAGGCACTGGCGGGACTTAAGTTAGATAAATAATATGCAAAAAGGAATAACAAACCTTTGCTAATCTGGTTTGTTATTCCTTTTCAGAGAGAGAATAATTATTTTATTGTCTTTCCAAGTTCCCATGACCGAATGCTTTCAATCATCAGATCTCCACCAATTGCTGTCATTTCATTTTTCTGATCATCATCCACATTATATATATTACAAGAAAAATTATTCTGATAATCATTGCTGAATATTTCTAATGAAATTTTGTCAGAATAAATATGAATATCCAGATGCTCTTTGCCCATTAAATTCAATGGACATCTTGCGACTCCTTTACTCCAGCCATCGGAATTATTACGGTCAAAATATGCTTCCGCTCTCTTCAGATCAAATAGGATCTCTGTCTTCTTTCCCTGAGACATTCTTAAGTTCAGCTTAATCTTGTCTGCAGTTGATTTTTTCAGATTTATCCGCATTTCCGTTTCATAAACACAGCCACTCCGAAGTTCTTTTTTCTCGTCTTCTTTTATCAGAATGTCCGCTTCTTCCTGCTTATTCTTCCGAAGATCCTGTAATTCTTTTACAGGAACAAATTTTAATGTATTGTCTTCTGCTAACACTGCCTCTCTCGGAATGTTAAAGAATCCGCACCAGCCTTCTTGATATGTCGGACACCAGTCTTTCCAAAATGGCATCCAATCCCATGCATTCGCCCATCCTACCAGATAAACACTGGTACGCTCTTTTCCTCCCATCGGAGAGAACATCAACACATATTTATCTCCTACCGGATAAAAATCCGGGCACTCCCACATATAGCCCCATTCGCCTCTGCTCTCTGCAAGGACATTGACAAATTCCCAGTGGAACATATCTGTCGATTTATACAGTCTTGCCTGTGCAAATCCATTTTTGCTTGCTCCACAGACTACATAATAGGTATCATCATGTTTCCATACTTTCGGATCCCTGAACAGATCTGTTGGAACACCTTCCGGTGCTGTGATCACCGGGTTCCCTTCATATTTTTCAAAGTGGATTCCGTCTTCACTATATGCGATACACTGTGCCTGTTCAAACCCATTTCCATTATTACAGGTTCCTGTATAGATCAGGAATAACTTTCCATCATGTTCAATCGCACTGCCGGAGAAGCAGCCCCCCTTCAAATGATCATCATATACTTCACTTGGTGCAAGCGCTAATGGCAGATACTCCCAATGAATCATATCTTCACTGACAGCATGTCCCCAGTGCATACAGTCCCAAAATCCGGAATATGGATTATATTGATAGAAAAAGTGATACTTTCCTTTAAAATATATCAACCCATTTGGGTCATTGATCCATCCGGTTTCTGCCATAAAATGATAGTCCTGACGAAATTTTCCCTGCTGTACGGTTTCTCTTTTTGCTTCAATTTCTTTCTGGGCTTTTTCTATTCTTTCAATCATCAGTTCTTTTGACATATTGTGCCTCCGATATTATTACTTATATTCTTCACGAAGCTTCTTTGCAAATTCAGTATTAAGCTTTGATTCCCGGCGGGCCTTATTTTCTTTAATTCTGAACTGTTCTTCTCTTGCAGGCTTATACTCTTCCCAGCGTTTTGCCCATGATTCTCTCGCTGCTTTCATTTCTTCTGTTAATTCCGGCATCTGAAGATTGCGTTCTGGAAGTACCGGTACATTTGGAATTCTCTCTTCTACAGGAAGAATCGTAATTGGTTTTGCTGTTGGCAGTGTCTGATACCAGTATGCTGTTGAACTCCAGTCATCTGACAGATGGTTCGCATGTCCATGTTCAATCGTAACTTTCAAATGTTTCTCAAATCTTACTGGATCTGTAATGTGAAAACGGTAAGATACCTGGAATCCATCTGTATCGCTTTCATGTACAATAGTTCCAAAGAATGGATATGCATTTTTCTGCATTCCCCATGCATGGTTGAAATAATCTTCTGTTCCTGTACCATTTAATGACGGATATTCCTCTCCATCGATAAAGAACATATCATTTCCTTCTCCCCACCAGCTTCCCTGGTAGTGTTTTACAGTAAGGTTACATCCTACATAATGTCCCGTTCCTTCTACGTCAAGCACTGTATAGTTATTCTCACCTTTAAAATTGGTTACATTATTAACTTCCGGACAGTTTGTCTGAAGGTCTGGTCCCCAGCCCTGACAAGGATTTTCTCTGTGCCAGCTTGCATGGAAATATGCTGTATTCTCATCCAGTGGCTCTTTATACATTTCATAGTCAATATTGAAATATAAAATAAATGGAAGTTCGTTTTCATTTACAATCTCAATTTTTGCTTTTTTATTAAAAGGCATTGGGAAATAGCATGACACAGAACAAGGAGCTCCATATCTTCCTGCTTCTTCTGGTTTCAGCGAAACATTAAATGGCAGCGAAGAAAAATTGCCCGGATAACTGTTACCAATACAGAAGAAATCTCCCAATGGTGCAAGTACACTTGGTGTATCCTGATCATCCCATGTAATCTTGATCAGAACTTTTCTATAATAGAATGGATCATAATCATCCCAGATAACTCCAAGTGCCGGATGAATCTCCATAACCGGAGCTGCTGAAGCATTTAATACCGGATCAAGAATACTTGGTGCTACTACTTTTCTGCAGGAAGAAGTCATCCAGATATGTGTGATACATCCCGGTCCTTCCACTTCTCCAAGAGAGATTGTCTCACCTGCCGGGATTTCCCAATAATCCTGATTCTTACCTCTCTGATCCCAGCTGGCAAGTCTTCCGTTTCTGGCTTTTTTTACAGTTGTCAAATCTTTAAATAATCCTGATACATTGCTCATAATATAAGTCTCCTTTTCTTTTTGTTAATAATTATCCTTTCACAGCTCCCGCTGTCATACCCTCTACAATATTCTTCTGGAATAATCCATAGAAGATCAGTTCCGGAACAATAATCATAAGACTGGATGCTACAATTCCACCATAATCTACCGTATAATTTCCTTTGAAGAATGAAGCTCCCATAGAAAGTGTATAATCAGATACATCTTTCAGCATTACAGATGCATACGGATATTCATTCCATATGTATAACACGTTAAAAATGACAATTGTTGCAATAACCGGCTTTGCCATTGGCAAAATAACTTTCACCATCAGCTGCCAGATGTTACAGCCATCTATTACAGCCGCTTCGTCAATTTCCGTAGGAAGCTGTTTCAAATATGCTGTCAGAAGAAGCGTATTGAATGAAATCGAACTTGCTGCATATGGAAAAATCAATGCCCATTTTCCTCTCAACCCGAAAAAGATATTAATCTTATATACCGGGAACAATAAAATAAATGGTGAAACAGATAATCCCAAAATCAAAAATCCATACAATAAACTCTTTGCCTTCGGATGCTTAAATTCCATTCTTGCAATTACGAAAGAGCTGCAGAATGTAATAATAAGTTCCAACACAACAGATACTATACATACAACAAAAGTGTTCGCATATAATTGTGGAAAGTTTAATGTTTCCAATGCATGTTTGAAGTTGTCGAGATTAAATGCCTTCGGCATTGCCAATGGATTAGACATGATCTCTGAACTTGATTTGAACGAAAGCAATACCATCCATAAAAATGGAAATACAACAATCGCTGTTATAATGATCATCGCAGCATACATTGCAATTTTCTTTCTTTTCGGTACCATTCCTATTCACCTCTTTCTCTTGTAAGTATTGAATAAATACCTGTGATCACCAGTGAAAGAAGGAATGTAAATGTAGCCAGAGACATTCCATAACCATAATCTCCACTGTTAAATGTCATTGAGTAACTATATGTAACCAACGTCTCAGACAGGTGGTTTGGACCTCCTCCTGTTGTCTGCTGCACAATTTCAAAGATCTTAAACACTCCTGTAATGATCAGAACTGCTACTGTTGAAATCGTTGATTTCATCATTGGAATTGTGACATACATTGTCTTCTGTATAAAGCTTGCACCATCTATTTCAACTGCTTCCAACACCTCTCCCGGTATCATTTTAAGACCTGCAATAAATACCGTTACCAGATATCCTAATTGTTGCCAGAAATAGATAATCGCGATACTGTACGGAGACAGTGTATTGCCGCCTATCCATTTTTGTTTCAAACCAGATGCCCCTATCGCATCCAGAACATTATTGATAATACCAATGTTTGGATCTAATATATAAACCCAGATAATTCCAACAATGATCGGTGCGATAATGGCAGGAGAAAAGATTAATGACTTTGAAAAATCCACTCCTTTTAATTTATTATTCAGTAACAAAGCAATGAGAAAAGATAAAGACAATAACAATACAAATGCCAATATAAACATAATCATTGTATTTTTTAAGGATATCCAAAACAAACGGTCTTTAAATAATCTCATATAATTTGTCAATCCGTTGAATGTAGCCTTTCCAATTCCAGAATATTTTGTAAAACTATATCCAATTGACATTCCAATAGGAATAATAATAAATACCATATACACAACCAGTGTCGGAATTACCAATCCTATCTTGTATCTCTTTTTACTTAACCAATGCATACGCTCATCCTCTTTATATCTGGGACCACCATGATAAATCTTCATGGCGGTCCCATGCAGTGTCAGCCAATATTAACGTCTGTCTAGTTTGCTGCTGCCGAATCCATATTTTTTAAAGCATCTTTCGGACTGTATGTTCCTTGCATAACACCAAATATTGCATCATACATTGCTTCCTGAACTGCCGGAGTAACTGTCTGGTCCGGAGCTGCTTTTGGTGTTTCCCATCCATTTCCAAGTGCTGTGATCATTGCATTCATTGCATACTGTGAATCTGTTGCTGCAATACCATCATAATTGGTTGCCGGGAAAATGGATCCTTCATAAGAAATCTTTGCTGCTTCTTCTCCATAATAATATTTCAAAAATGCATACACAGCTTCTTTTGCTTTATCATTATCTTTTACCGCTGAACTTACTACCAGCGGAGCTGCCGGAACTTTCATTGCAATATTCTGTTCATAAGAAGAATCCTCAAATTTTGGTCCCCACCAGAATCCGATGTGTTCACCGACATTTTTATCAAATTCTGCACAGTCCCACTGACCTGTTCCGAACATTGCTGCTTTTCCTTCATTAAAGAGCTGTTTTGCGTCAAAATATTCGATTGTTGCCATATTTTCCGGAAATGCTCCGGCATCTGCAAGTCCTTTTATTTTTTCAAAACATGCATTCATATCATCGTTTGAATATTTTGCCTTATCACCAGTATAGGATTTTTCATTATCTTCCCATCCATATCTTGAAAAGAATTCATTGAACTCCCACATTGAGTATCCACTGTTCTTACTTCCGATTGCGATTGGTGTAACTCCTGAATCTTTCAGTTTTGCGATCATATCAAGGAATTCGTCATAAGTTGTATCATCTGTTGGATAAGCAATCCCAGCTTTATCAAACAAATCTTTATTATAGAAAAATCCCTGAACATTACTTTGATATGGAAGTCCATACTGTACTTTTCCATCATTGAATGCATCTTCCATACCATCCAGTGCATCATCAATGTCTTTATTTTCTTTCAGGAAATCAGACATATCTAATAAGTATCCGGCCTCATTGTATTTCGGTGCCTCCGCTGAATCTAAATGTACAATTTCCGGAAGACTTCCATCCTGTGCTGCCAGTTTCATATTTTTTGAATGTGCTTCTGTATCAGCTGCCACGAATTCTACTTTATATTTTCCTTTATTTTCTTTGTTAAATCCCTGAACAATATTGTAAGTAACCGTTTCCTGTTTTTTTGGGTTTGCCACATGAATACCAAATTTAATGACGGTTGCCCCGTCCGCATCCGTTTTTGCTTCTTCTGATGACTTACTTTCTCCGCATCCAGCAAGCAGTCCCATCGACATCGCTGCAACTAATACTGCAGATGTAACCTTTTTTAAACTTTTTTTCTTCATAGTTTTTCCTCCCTAAATGAGTAGATGGTTGTTTATGGAACCCGTTCCATGTTCCTTAAAAAAATAATTCCGCATCTTTTCTTTTTTATGGAACCCGTTCCATGTTTGTTAAAAAAATAAATTCAGCTGTGCACGTGACTGATTTGTATAATCTATATATAACTCTTAGCTGCTCAGATGTCAACATTTTTTCGTCATTTCGTTTATTTTATCAAATTTTGTGCACTATTTTTGTGTATTTTTACTATTCCATTGTTGTTCTCCCCTTTCTCACAGATACTCCTAATGTTACTTTTTCATTTTTATATGTCTTCCCATTAACCAATTCACAAATTAACCTGGCTGCCTCTTTTGCCAGTTCTTTTATCGGCTGAACGATTGAAGTCACACTTGGTTCTACTATCTGCGTAATATATGTTCCATCATAAGCCACACATTTTACATCCTTCGGAACCTTTTTATGTCTTCGGATAACCTCATTCATACACTCGATTGCAACTAGATCTGTTCCGAATATCCCATCAAATTCCCATTCATCCAGTCTGTCAAACAAATCTTTTACCGCATACTTATAATACTCCAGATCAAATTTATTCCATGCCAGTTCATAATCAAAGCACTCTACTCCCTGTTCCTTCATAATTCTTGCGAATTCAAAATGTCTTTCGTGATATGGCGACTCTACTGCAGTTGAACCTCTGAAATGTACTATTTTTTTACACCCATTCTTAAGCAGAATTTCCGCCGCCAATCGTCCGCCCTCCTTATGATCGACTGCAACCACAGGAATATTTTCTCCCAAATAACGGTCAAATGCAACGATTGGTTTTTTTATCTTTTTGTACTCTTCTACATCTAAGGAATGTACACCTGTAATCACACCATCCACGATATGCCTGTTTAACATATCCAGATATTCGAGTTCTGCATTATGTGCCTTATCTGTATTACCTAACATGATCTTGAATCCTTCATTATAGAGTTCTGCTTCAATATTATGTACAAGTTCTGCGAAAAAAGGAATTTCTACTGTTGGCACCAGAACGGCAATGATCCCACTCTTTTTATGATACAGATTTCTGGCAAGTTCATTCGGTGTATACTGAAGATTTTTCATAGCCTCTTCTATTTTTTCACGTGTCTCATCCGATACATATCCACTGTTATTCAGTACTCTTGATACTGTTCCAACACCGACTCCTGCCTTTTGTGCTACATCTTTTATACTTGCCATGTTTACACCCCCTCTCATTTCAACAATTTATTGTAACAGAACATTTACACAAGCTCTAGTTTCATTTTTCGCTTTGTTATATCTTTATGTATCTTTAAACGCCCAAATTAGAAATATTACTCTTCTTCACTCTTCTTCAACTTCGAATAATAACTATCCGCAGTATAAAGCGCCGCCACCGGATTATGCCCCAATACACGGTCTTTCGTCACTGCTGTCGTAGTCAGTGCCTCGGAATATTTGTAAAACAGACTGTCATGCCCCACACAAAGTCCGACCACAACATTCAGGTCCGTCTTCGCCTTGTTCAGAAGCTTTGCCTGCAGGATCGGATTACACATATTCACACCGACACCTTCGCAGCATTCCGGGATGCCGACCGATGTCTTCTTCTGTGTTCCGGCTTTACAGCCGACACCATACACCTCAAAGCCATGTCTGCGCAGGATATCTGCCAGGATACGGCTTTCTTTCAACAATCCGACACAGGTTGCGATCCCGATCTTTTTCGCATTAATCTTCTTTGCAAAATCCATGATTTCTTCGACACGGGTATGTTTGCAGTAATTCTCATACTCTACTTCAGCTGCAGCGATTGTTACTTTGCGGTTCTCGTCTTCATTGTAGCATTCCATAGCTTCATTTAGAACTTCTTCATCCATGTGTGTTGTCAGACAGAAATCCGGATAGGTTTTATCCATTTTGTTGCAGTTTTTTACTGCGCAGTCGATACAGGACATGTCTTCTTTTTTCATTTTTTCATTCTCCTTTTGTATACCTTGGTATCTACAGAGGCCTGCCACTGGCAGATTCTCTAGATTAAGCTTTACTTTGTAAAATATCCTCTATTTACTTCATAATAACAAATACTTATACTACAGACAATGGTTTTCCGTTTTTATTTTCTTATTTTTTGTAGTTCTTTTCTATGAGAAACGTTCCCCGATTCAGGGTTGATTTGTCATGAATTGTCGATTCTGATTTTTGAAAAATTATTGAAAATTATCTTTTTAAACTTGAAGATATATAACAGTCTCTCTGATAGACCATCATTTTTGGATTTATACTATCATGTATAGGTTATTTCGTTAATCAAAACATTTATCCACTTCCTAATCAAGCATAGTGCGGTAATCATAGTCCAGGTAAGCATACTTCCCCATCTATACAAAAAGCTGACGGAATCCAGTTTGAAAACAGTTCGATTATTTTTCCAATAGTCATGCAAATCTGTTACATATTGTTCTACCTGTATTTTTTCATAACTAATACTTTCTTCATCCAGCATTTTTTCGCACATGAGTTTCGCCTTATTCAAATCAGTAATCTGATTTTTTAATACTTCCTTTTGCTTCTCAAGCATTTCCTGCAATGTTACTTTTTCGGATATAATACTTCGTATATCTTCAATAGAAATTCCCAATGTACGTAGATATGCAATCTTCTTTATATTTTCCACATCATTTTCAGAATAATCTCTATAACCATTACTTTCATTTCTCGAAGGCTCAATGGCAGTTGGTTATCTTATATTAAATGTATTCTCAGTGACATTTGATGAGAATTTTACACGTTCATGGGCAAAAATACTAATGTATACAATCTTATGATAGCAGTTATAACAGCCCTCTTAGTATTCCCAGCCCTGTCAGCGATGAGAGTAATGACAAGCTTCAAATTTTGGCTGTGATAGATATGAAATTGCGATATCGTATTGTACATATGGCTCTGGATATTGAGCATCACACAAAGTTGCAGCTCCTGCGTATGATGGATAAGTTTAATGAGGATGGATATCAGATAGTTCAGGATTATCTGGATTCTTTGAGTGAAGTACAGAGAAAAATTTGCGATAGTGAGATTAACCGAAATAAAGGAAATATATATTGCGGTGACATTGTAGATAAATACGATGGTGCTTATCCAATATGGGCTTTTATTGAAATAATTCCTTTTGGAAGATTGGTTGCTTTTTATGGTTTTTGTGCGGATAGGTTTGCAGATAAGGAGATGAAGAATAATTTTTACAGGCTTTTGACTTGTAAGGAGATTAGAAATGCCTCTGCGCATAGCAACTGTATCCTAAATGACCTTAAAGCTAGGTCAGCTGCCCACAAAACGAATACCGCCGTCACAAATGAACTTATGATGATTCCTGATATGAATAGCAATTTTAGAAAAAATCGAATGAGCAATGCTAGAATTCAGCAATTAGTTACTTTGCTTTATATGCATAAGACAATGGTAGAAAGTGATGGTATTATACAATCTGAAAGTGAAGAACTTCAGAAGATAATAAAAAGAATTGGTAGAAATTATGGTTATTACAGTACAAACCCTATGATTAAAGGTACTTTTGATTTCCTAAAATTGGTTATTGACAATTGGTTTAAGACTGTGTAGAATATATAGCACATAGAAAAAGTTTGACTTTTGCAGAGCGGCATTGTGAAAACGATGTTAGCTCTGTTTTTCTTTTTTACGATAAATATAAGTGGATATTAAAAGATTAATCGGTTTAGAATTGGTTTAGTTTACTTTACTTAAACCGATTGAATTTGTAATATATACTTTTACTATGCATCATATTTGCTATGCATTGTAGTGTTTGACACGGCAGTATATGTCTTAAAATAAAAAGACGTATTTGAAGGCGAATGACATCTGAAATCGGTGCAAGCAAGAAAAAATCGCATAATTAGCAGAATTAATGGGCAGTCCTGAAATCGGGATTGCCCGTTTTTAGAAAAAAGACGAAAAACTCTTGACCTGCACGCAGCGTATACGCTTATACTATCAACATA
>ERZ857922.4577-NODE-4577-length-10235-cov-5.240864_pt1 | contig 10235 bp, 9 predicted proteins | sample MGYA00519579_ERZ857922 | MGnify/ENA primary metagenome ERZ857922 (study PRJEB31778, sample SAMEA3449375) | human gut metagenome | biome: human gut; feature: human-associated habitat; material: faeces | place: United Kingdom | collected 2010/2012 ... | reverse complement strand
AAAAAACTTTCAAATCGTCTTTAGTATGATGAAATATTTTAAATAAGGCTCGACAGGTAAGTAAACAGAAGATTAAAGAAAAAATTTTGAAAAAAAGTAAGCAAAAAACTTTTAATTCGAATTTAGTCAACTGGTATATTTTTCATAAAACTCGACAGGTAAGTAAATACAGCATTAAAGAAAAAATTTGAAGAGGAGGAAATTTATGTCATTGGGTAATTTTCTGGACCATAAGTGCGATATCTATCACTTGAAAAAGTTTAAAAGTACTGTAGGCTATGGTCTGTCTGATACCGTTTCTTTTGATTACGGAGACGTCCCCGATCTAAAAAATGTTATATGCCATTTCGGGGTAGAGTCTCTGGATTCGTCTGTTGAACAGAAAAATCCGCAGAATATATTAACTGAAAGGATAAAGCTTACATTGCCCATCGGTACGGATATACGAATTAATGACAAGGTAGTTGATTGTGAAACAGGACTTGAATACACCGCTGAAAGACCTAGAAATATCCGTGGTCATCACATTTTTGTATATATCAAGCGTACAAAGGAACAGGAGGCGCTTAAATAAATGTTTGAATCAGATGACATGAAACAGTTTTTCGGTAAATGTAATTCAGCCGGAAACAGTGACTTTAAAAAGGCGCTTTCGGTATTTGTTCAGGGACTGGGACTTGAATTCCTAAGAGTCATTCAAGATGAAATAATTCGGCTTAAGGTTATAGATACAAGGCTTTTGCTGAGCAGTTTTCATATTGGAGATAACGGAAATTCAGAGCTTTCCGAAGGAGACTTGACTGTTGAAGTGGGTACAAATGTTGAATATGCAAAATTTGTTAATGACGGTCATTGGACTTGCGGCAAAGGAGAAGCTATGAGATTTGTTCCTGGAAAAGTTACAACTAATGCGGTAGGAAAAATAACATCTTTTGAATACGATCCATCTGCTAAAAGCGGTATGATGTTAAAGCAAAAATGGGTCGAGGGGAGACATTTCTGGGAAAGCGGAATAAAAATCATGGAAAAAATGATACCCGGACTTCTTGAAGCAAAGGTTCAGCAATGGATGGATAATTACTTTTGAAAATATATGGCCGTGCCAATAAAAAACGGATTCCGTAAAATAAAATTCGATTTGTCCGGTGCGGTCACGCACTAAGGAGGGTTTATGCTTGAAAAAGAGGTTGCAAGTATAATTAAATTTATTCTGGATTCTGCCGGAAATCCTGTGCCGTATTATCATAACATGCCTGAAAACTTTGTTGTTCCGTCAGTGTATTTTCCGTCTCCGGAAATCACTTTTGAACCCGATACTTTCAGTACATATGGAGCGGATTACAATATATTTGTGAATTTCTTTCACAGCAGTACTGAACTTGCCTATGAGCTTGCACTGCCTGTGTTTCACAGTATCAACGCTGCTCGTAAGCTTATCCCTGCGATTGACATTAACGGAAAAACCACAGGGCAATATATAAGAATTCAGGATGTTCAGCTAAAAAAATCAGATGAATGCGCATATCAGATGCAGGTCGGCTGGGTAAGCAGAAGACCGTACAATTGCGAAGAAGCGCAGTTAATACAAAACTTTTACTTGAACGGAGGAAAAATATGAAAACCAAAAATGAAGATATAAAGCGGGAGGTTCAGGCATCTCCTGCGCCTAAGTTTACAATTGAAAAGCTGAGGGAAAACAGTCTTAAGCTTTTCGGTGTAACTCAAAGCACCTTTGACGGTGTGACATACGGTCTGAGCGGTGAATTCACTGTCTCGGAAATGAAGAAAATTATTTCTAATTGGCAGAACAAGGAGGTTAAATAATTATGGCAGGAGGAACATTCGATAAGTCTGTAGGAAAAGTAAGACCGGGTACTTACATTAATTTTGAGGCTTCAAATCAAAGTACGCTGGGTTCTTCCGACAGAGGAACGGTTCTGATCCCACTGATCAATCATTCATACGGTCCGGAAAAGGAATTTATAACTATTTCAAATGAATCGGTGGATTCGGCAATTGACAAGCTTGGTTACAGCGTATATGACGATGATCCGTCAATGCTGCTTATCCGTGAGGCATTTAAAAATGCAAGTACGGTAATTGTATACATTGCCAAGGCAGGAACTAAAGCAGCAGGTACAGGCGGAGGCTTGTCAGCAACTGCAAAATACGGTGGCTCAAGGGGTAATGCTCTCAGTTATTCTGTTGCGGCGAATCCCGTTGCCGGATTTGACGTTTCCATTTATCTTGACGGTTCAACTGTTGAAGCGTTTGAGGGTGTTACAGATGTTTCGGCTTTGGCCGACAGTAAGTACATAACATTTACAGCCTCGGAGGGTACTTCTCTTGAATCAGCAGCAGGGATTTCGCTTACAGGCGGTACGGACGGTACGGCTGCAAATTCTGACATTGCAGCGTTTCTTGACGATATGGAAAGCGTTAATTTTAATACCCTTGCTTTTCCTGTAACGGAAGAATCATTGCTTGCGGCGTGTGTTACAAAGATAAAGTATCTGAGGGAAAATGTAGGAAGAGGCGTCAAGGCTGTTGTTCCCGATTACAAAGCCGACTATGAGGGTATTATTAACGTTACAAATTCCGTTGTAATAAACGGCGTTACGCTTAGTAATGCACAAGCCACAGCGTGGGTCGCAGGTGCGGACGCTTCCGCTTCAAACATTCAGAGCAACACATATAAAATCTATGTGGGTGCGGAAAGTGTTGCAGGAGCTAAAACCCATGAACAGGCAGTTGCGGCAATCCAGAACGGCGAGTTTTTCTTCTCATATTCCGAAAATGGAGATGTTGTAGTTGAGTATGACATAAACAGTCTTACATCGTTTACAGACAGAAAAGACAAATCCTACAGCAAGAACAGGGTTCTGAGAGTATTTGACAGCTTTGCAGAATCTATTAGATTGAATTTCCCGCCTAATAAATACAGCAACAATGAAAACGGCTGGGATATTATGGACGGTATGGGAAGAAGTATTTTAAAGCAATTCTTTGACGCAGGAGCTATCCGGAATGTTGACTATGATTCTGATTTTGCAGTAGTCAGGGGCGAAAGCAAGGGAGATAGTACTTATTTCAATGTAGGAATTCAGCCTGTAGACAGTGCAGAAAAGTTATATTTTACAGTAAAGACCAGATAAGGAGGTTTAAATTATGGAAAGATACAACGATAACCCAATAGCGCTCAGCGAGGGAAAGGTTTTTGTAGACGGTGTGCAGATACTTGACGGTGTTAAGTTTGAATTGAAATTTACACCTGATGTGTATACCGGAAAGGTATTGGGAGAACGTTCCCCAAGCTCGCGCTGGATGGGATATACAATTACGGGAACTATCACAAGAAGAATATCAACTCCATGGTATAAGGAGATAGTTCAGAAATATCAGAAAGACGGAATAACGCCTGAATGCACAATACAGGGCGTAATGGACGATAAAGGCTCTGATTATTATCAGATGTACGGTTCTGATACTGTTACCGCAGTAGGCTGCGTATTTACAGGTGACATTCCTCTTATGGCTCTGGATACTGCCGGAGGAGTAAGAGAGGACGCTATTTCTTTTAATGCTAAAGATGTGATTTAAGACGTATTATACGTCTTGTTTTTATGTCCGAAAGCGGTCAAGACGTAAAACTGCTCCGCAAAAAATTATTATAATATTATGGAGGTCATAAAAATGACAAAGAATTTAAGCTATTTCATGAGAGAACAGAAGGAAGAAATCGTAAACGCTCCTGCACCGGAAAGTTTCGTTGACGAAAACGGAAACCGTCTTGAACTTGAAATTAAAACAATTTCCAATGACAAGATAAGAAAAATTCAGGACAATTACCGCAAGCGTTCTATTGCTCTGGATAATTCAGGAAATCCTTATCTATCGAACGGTGAAGTAGTATTCCAGACAGAAAATGATATCAACAGAGCAATGAGACATATCGTCGCTGAAGCATTGGTTTATCCTGATTTAAAGTCTAAGGAGCTAATGGACTTCTATCACTGCTATGATATCAGTGAAATGCCTCTTAAAGTATTTCACAGACCGGGAGAATACAGTCAGGTATTTAATTCCGTTATGTCAGTGCTTGGACTTATAAAAAAGGACGAAGATTCAGACGAAGTTAAAGAAGCAAAAAACTAATAACCTGCAAGGGATCGTTTGAATACTGGGCACATGTCTTATGGCAGCGCCACGGACTGCGTATGGAAGAGTTTGAGAAAATGCCTAAACACACAAAACTCTTCTACATTGCATCCGAATTGTGCGAGTTAAACGACCCTTGCAGGATAGATACACAAATTTTGCTTGCTATGCTTAAATGCGGGGTGAGGCTGTAATGTCATATGTAATGAATGCCGTATTTAAGGCAACAGACGGGATAAGTCCTATATTAACAAGCATAGGTCAAATCGGAGAAAAGGTTGTTGCCGGTCTTGAAGACGGTTTTCTCGGCGTAAACTCCTCTGTTGGGCAGTCGGCAAAAATGTTTTCGGAAGCCTCCGCCTCAATATCAAAGATTTCCGGCGAAATGTCGGGTATTGTATCACAGTCAGAACAGGTTTCCGCTGCAATAGACGGAGAATCCGAGACATTGAGAAAAAATGCACAGTCATTGCAGCTGAAAGCAGATGAAGCCGAACGTGCGGCAGAAGCTGACAGAAAGCATTATGAAGAACTTTTAAATCAGAGTACGGCTGAAGAAAAAGCTTCTGAATCTATGAGCCAAAGCGTAGAAATTGCACGTCAAAGGGCTGAGACCTCAGAACAAATCGCTGCCGGATTGCGTGAAGAAGCGGATGCTGCCGAACAAGCATATATTAATTTGGATAATAATGCTCAGGCGGCTGTTCAGGCGGCTCAGGCGGAAGATAAGCTTGTCGATTCGGTAAATAAGGCGGCACAATCTGAACAAAAAGCTGCTGATGCGTTGGAAAATTCTGATTCTTCCATGAATCGTACTGCTAAAACCGCAACATCGACGGCAACCTCTTTTGCGAAGCTTGAAGCCAGCACTTCGGGTAATATATCCGCTACAAGAGCTCTTGCTAAAGAATTTTCTAATGAAGCTGAAAAGTTAAGACTGGCAGCGATAGAAGCACATAAAGACGCAGATGCCAAAAGACAAGCTGCGCAAGTGGCAAAAGAGTTGCATGAAAATCTTAAATCGGAGCTTTTGACAGTACGGGAAAATACCGAAGCTTCAAAAGAAGATACAAAGGTTCTTGCCGAACGAACCGAACAAGCAAGACGTTTTGCTAAGGCTAAGGAAGAAGCTGCTAAGCGAGCTGAAAAGAAGGCACAGAATTTAGAATCTGACACTGCCGCAGCTAAAAAAAATGCCGCTGCTTTGGAAGAAGCTGCACAAGCAGACGAACAATTATATAACTCTGCAAACAAAACTGCTTCTGCTGAGCAAAAAGTAGCCGACTCTCTCAATAAATCCGAACAGGAGGCTAAGGAGTACGGTGCCGCCATGATAAAGGCGGCTGATGACAGTGAAAAACTGGGAGATAAGGGCGGTAACGCTATTTCTGAACTGGAATCCATTATTGCCGGTGCAGGAATAGTCATGGGGCTTAAAAAAATCGGTGAAGCGTTTCTTGATTGCAGTAATTCAGCAGCACAGTTTGAGGCAAGTATTGCAAAGGTTTCAACAATTGCCGATACAAGTCAGGTTTCCTTGAGTACTATAGAATCATATATTATGGCTCTTTCACGTTCAACCGGACAAGGTGCAGGCGATTTAACAGAAGCCACATATCAGGCAATTTCAGCCAGTGTCGATACTGCCTATGCCGTTAAGTTCGTTGATGAAGCCAATAAGCTTGCTGTGGGCGGTTTTACTCAACAGGCAACAGCGGCGGACGTACTGACAACGGCTATAAACGCTTATGGGTTAGCCGTATCAGAAGCGACACAAGTGTCAGATATGCTGATAACAACTCAGAATCTAGGTAAGACAACCGTTGATGAACTTGCTCAGAACATGGGACGTGTTATTCCTCTTGCAGCGGCGTATAATGTTGAAATGGATAATCTTTCTACGGGTTATGCGATTCTCACAAAAAACGGTATTGCCACGGCAGAGTCAACGACATATTTAAAATCCATGCTGAATGAACTCGGTGATACAGGAAGTGCAGTTGCCGGAGTTTTACAGGAACAAACAGGACAGTCTTTTGCACAGCTTACAGAAAGCGGTTATTCACTGGGTGATGTACTGACTGTAATCGGAGACAGCGTAAACGGTGATACCACGGCATTTAATAACCTTTGGGGAAGTCAGGAAGCCGGAATCGGTGCGTTGGCTTTGTTTAATGCAGGAGCGGCAGAGTTTAACAGCACTCTGGGCAAAATGCAGGATTCAGCCGGAGCGACTGAAAAAGCGTACATGACTATGACCAATACCACGGAACACGCTCAGAAGAGAATGCAGAACGCTTTCGGCAATCTTGGTATTACAATAGGTTCGAAGCTGAATCCGGTTATTTCAGATTTGTATAACGGTGTTGCTGATGTTGTAGACGGGTTCTCGGAATTTACCGATGAACATCCGGGCGTGACAGCGGCAATTACAGGGGTAAGTGTTACTTTAGGAATAGGCACTGTAGCTTTGACCGGATACAGCGTAGCTTCTAAGGTGGCTTCGGCGGCAACTAAAACCTTTACCGCTGTTTTACAAGCGAATCCTCTGGTAAAAGGAGCTATGATTGCTGTTGGTATAGCAGGTGTAGTTGCAGGAGTAGCTTCGTTTACAAATGTAATTAAAAGCAATACTGATGCCGTTGAGGACTACAACGGAACGCTTGAACAATGCAGTACAGAAATTGACAATACCAGAACAGCTTATGAAAATGTCTGCAATATGTACGGAGCTGAATCTCAGGCGGCACAAGGTCTTGCTTCTGAACTTGAAACTCTTAATGCTCAGTATCAAAAAGGCGGGGGATTTGCCGCAGATTATGCTCAGCGATTGGAAGAAAGCAAGGAAGCCCTTACTTCGTTCACTACTGAATACAACAGCAAAATGGACAGTATCGACAAGGATTGGCAAAATGGAATGGTTGCTGTCGCCCAGCTTGAAGCATTGTCCAAGCAGTCTGAATTAACCAATGCCGACCTTGATATGATGTCTCAATATGCCGATTACCTTAATAATACATTTAATTGTAATATTGAGGTTGATTATGATACGGGTAAATTAACAGGATTTGATCCGACTAATATAAATTCACAGATGGTTAAGATAGCCATGGATAATCGCAAACAAGCAGCAAGTGAATCTGTGACTAGCGCCGATTTTACTAACAGTTATTTAGACGGTCTTAAAGAGCTTAAAGATTTTGAGACAGAGTATAAAATAGTTAAAGATGAAATAACAAAATCCATGAATGATCCCGGTCATGCCAATATGACAGGCTATACTATGTCGGAAGCTAATGAATATTTCGGTAAAAAAATCGCAGAAGCTCAAAAGGTTGTTGATGGGTATAAAAATACCGCTTTTGAAGCCTTTAGTATAATGGATAATCCCGACGGCGCTGAAGAATTTCTAAAGACTATTGAAGATACTGCAAATGCTTACAACGATTTAGGGAAATCAGCGAAGGATGCTCAGAAAGCCCTGACTCCTGAAGAAGCAATTTCAGAAGTATGGGCAGCCAAGGAAGAAGAGATCAATCAGCTTGCACAGGCTTATGACGAGGCATATACCGCTATAAGAACAGACCTTGACGGTTTGTTTGGGTTGTTTGAAGAAGCAAGCATAAATCTTGAAAATACGTTGTCTCTTGATGGTGCTATAGACAATCTTGAAAGTCAGATTGATTATTTCAACCAATATGAAGAAGCTCTAAGTCGGCTTTCTGATATGGGAGTTGACAATTCTATAATTGAACAGTTGGATCCAGAGCAGGCGGTTGCTTTTGCTCAACAACTTGGTGAAATGGATACGTCACAAGCAGCGGCTAAGATAGAAGAGTTAAACGGTTCATTTGATAAATTATCTGAAGCGAAAGATAAAGTTGCCGAAAAAATGGCGGATGTTGAAACGGAATTTTCGGAAAAACTTGATGATATTAAAAAACGACTCGGTGAAGCTGTTGATGACATGGAACTTGGCAAAGAAGCTGCTGATTCTGCAAAGCTTACAATGGACGGATACATATCCCAACTTAAATCCAGTGGTGACACTGCCGTTCAGCAAGCCCAGAGCATTGCAAGCAGAATCACAGCTGCATTAAGCGTTGACGTTTCGTCGGCAGTTTCAAATGCTGCGGCTGCTGTTCGTGGGTTTACTGCAAATGTGAATGCCTACGCTTCCGGTACGCTATCGGCAGAACCCGGTATTGCATTGGTCGGTGAAGAGGGCCCTGAGCTTGTACGGTTCAAAGGCGGAGAAACGGTATATACTGCCGATGAGACTGAACAGATCATTAACGGTTACGCTGATAATCATTTCAGCATTCCCCCGTCTGAATCCCCTGTAAAAAAGTTTGAAAACAAAACCGAATCAGTATCCCGCCGTGAAGTTGATCTCAACATCAACGGAAAGGGTTCTATAAACGTAAAAAGCAATATGGATAAGGAACAGGTTGCGGAGATCCTTATAGAAAATTTAAAGCCTGCACTTATGAGTATTATTTCAACTGAATTATTTGAGGAGGGCGAAGACTCTTATGACTTCTAGCAAATATCAAATATGGCTTGAAGCAGGAAAAAAGAAACATCAATTGCCTGTGAATCCCGAAAGTATCAAGATTCAGAGAAACGGCAACAATCAGAGCGTAACCATTGCCGGACTTGGAGAAACTACCGTATTACAAGAACCCAAAGCCGTTACGATTTCATTTTCGTCCTTTTTCCCCAAGACGTATTTCCCCGGCTGTACTGTGAAAAAACCTCTTTTACCCCATGCGTATATCAATGCAATATCCACATGGCTTAACGAAAAGACTGTTGTCCGACTGTATATAACTAAATGCGATATTGTATGGTATGCAACGATTGAAAGCTTTTCCTACTCCCAAAGCGGCGGAGACGTTGGCTCTTATGATTATACCATTTCGCTGAAATCATATAAGACGGTAAGAGTGCGGCAGATAAATATTAACAAGAACAAAAAAGCGTCTGCTCCCAAAAAGACAAACGCAAGAGTCAATACCAAATCAAAGCCTAAGACCTATACCGTAAAATCAGGAGACAGCCTTTACAATATTGCCAAAAAGTATTACGGAGACGGCTCTAAATATACTAAAATCTATGAAGCCAATAAAAAAATCATCGGCTCTAATCCTAATCTGATAAAGGCAGGTCAGGTATTAACAATACCGTAAGGAGGCAAGTTATGTCCGATATCAATTTGATTTTATACCGTGACGGTAAGACCTTCGATATTTCAGAACTTGTGGAAAGTATTAAATGGAAAGGGAGAAAGGGTTCTGCCGCACGGTCTGTAAGTATTTCTCTTTTGGACTGCAAAGGCGCACAAAGCGGAATAGATGTCACAAAAGGTCATCAATTGATTTTCAGTTATAAGGGCAAGGAATTATTTAGGGGTATGATAATGTCACAGCAGCAGTCCGAAAGCTTTAAAATGCCCATTACCGCATATGACAACGGTATTTACCTGTCAAACAATAAAGATACATTCGTGTACGAAAACAAAACCGTACACGATATTTTTATTGATGTATGCAAGCGTTTCGGTATTAAATATTCAGACGTTGCAAAGACATCATACAAGATTCCGGAGCTTACAAAATCTAAAACAACTGCATGGGACGCAATACTCGACGCCATTTCTCAGGATTTTAAAGCTACGGGAACAAAGTATTATGTGAATTCCTCAAAGGGAGTTTTAAGCCTAATAAAACGTCGTGAAAATATACTTCAATGGGTTCTTGAAACAGGCGGAAATATTATGTCATATACATACAAAAAGAGTATTGAGGATATAAAGACACGTTTAAAAATTCTTTCTGACGAAGATAAGGTTTATGCCGTTAAGAAGAATACCGAGCTTGAAAAGAAAATCGGTATTTTTCAGGATATCGAAAAAAAGGACGATGATCTTTCAGAAGCCAAGCTTCAGGAGCATATCAAAGAAACGCTGAAAGAAATCAGTACTCCCGAAATAAGCCTGAGTGTTGAGGCTTTGGGTATACCCGATGTTATTTCAGGTGTGGGGGTTTATGTAATAATTGACGAACTGGGGATTA
>ERZ857922.4574-NODE-4574-length-10241-cov-4.165914_pt1 | contig 10241 bp, 10 predicted proteins | sample MGYA00519579_ERZ857922 | MGnify/ENA primary metagenome ERZ857922 (study PRJEB31778, sample SAMEA3449375) | human gut metagenome | biome: human gut; feature: human-associated habitat; material: faeces | place: United Kingdom | collected 2010/2012 ... | reverse complement strand
ATCAGGGTTTTAATGAATCATTTTATAAACTGTCTACTTTTACTTGACTAGTTCAAAATGGATTAGTTATTTTACGTTTAGGAAACTATCCTGGCAAGAAAGGATGGTATTATGGTAAATATTGTTAATGATATTATAAGAATGTACAAAAAATGTAATATAAAAATGCACAATATTGTACATTCTTTTTGTTATACTTTTTATAGATTTAGGAGGTATAACATGAAAGAAATAAATAAATTAAAGCAGGAGTTATTAATAATGAAAACAAACAATATTAAACCAAATTATTCTGAACTTGCAAGATTGCATAATTGTGACAGAAGAACAGTAAATAATAATGATAATGGATATGAAGGCAAACCTACTACTCGAGATAAAGAATCTAGGTTAGATAAATATAAAGAAGAAATATAAAGAAGAAATAAAAACAAAATTAGAATTACCAGGTTCAACAATAAAAGGTACATATGGATTTTTTAAAGAAAAAGATGATTTTGAAAGATAGTAAAAAAAGGCGCAAAAATAATAAAAATATGTTATAATATTAATTACTTGGTGGGCGCTTGTTTTGAGTAATAATTTAAACAACGAATATGAGATTTCATTAGTATTATTCTTTAAGAGTGGAAAATCTTATTACTATAACTTTAACGGAAAACTTACGAAGTAAATTCTATAACAATTAATAAATTAAAAGAAAAGTTAAGCATTCCATTTAAAATTCAATTTTCAGGTCTGTCAAGGCACAAATAGGTAGAATTATAGGAGGTTTGATAGATAGTACAATAGATGTAAAAATAAAAAAGATAAATTCTGAAACAAACAATTTTTTGATTCACAATATACTAATTTAGAATATGATTATATATACAAAATGGAAAAAGATTTGAGTAGTAAGAAAACAATTCAAAAAAATTTAAGAAAGAAGTTTAATAGATAAAATTAGGAGGTTTTATGGAATTGAAAAAAATGAAGTTTACGAAAAAAAGAGAAATTATTTATGACGATAATAAATTTATAGAATGGCGTATTGGATATTCACTTTGTACTGTATATAAACAAAGTATAGAATATGGAACTATTGAATTATGGAATTTTGGATATTGTCCTTCAACTAAAGATTTCTATTATACAAGAAACGTTCATTTACCAAAAGAAATTAAAGAATATTTTAATAGTGCGGTATATAATAAGCAAAATATTGATAAAATGGAAGAATTTGGTATTTATAATGGAAATGATTTGCAAAAATTAATTAATCTTTATGAAGATGCAAAAAAAGAAGTAACAGCTTCTAAAATTCAAGTGGAAATAGAAAAACAAAAGATTTTAGACTTTCGCAAAACATTAAAAAAAGAGAAAAACAATAAATAAAAATTAAAAATAAGGGCTAGTAAAGACTTATTAATGTTAATAATAAGGAATACTATGCTCTTTTTTGGTAGTCAGAAGTAAATTATTTTAAAAATATTTATAGGTCCAAATGGATTTGGAAAAACTTACGAATTAGAAAAAATTAAAAAATCATTATTTGAAAAATATAATAATAGAAAAGATGTTATTTTGTTAGGATCAGAAGTAGTTTATGCTGACGAGATGAAAGATACAGTTAACAACTCATTTTTAATGGATTATATCATTACAGAGTTATTAGTCGATGATGAATTAATTAACATACAAAAACAGTTCGAAAACAAACTAGATAACTTAATTAAAAATAATGTAGACATGTATAACGAATTAATGGATGAAACATTAGTATTAAACTCAAATAAAAGAACAAAAGATGTATATATAACAACACATTCACCAAAATTATTAAACATGTTAAATATTAACTTCGATAATTTATTTATTTTTAATGATGCTGAATATAAGGACCCAGAAAAGATAACTTTTAAAAATGAAGTAAGTTCTTTACCTCAAAATGTAAATATCGAAAATTTATATTCAAATTCTAAAACATATTACGATGAAGAAAAATTAAAAAAATTTGTTAAAAATAGAAAGTAATTCCTTTCTATAAAATAAATGTTAATTATCTAATATTTTAAAAAGTATATATGTTTATTCTATTACTCAGAAACAACAAAAATTTATACTATTATATAATTTTAATATTAAAAAAATTACTTTGTTAAGTATATTATAAACTCATTATTTCCTTAATTATTACTTACATATATTAATACAAGGAAGTGAAATTATGGAAATCATAAATAAAAAAAGGGTTGGTGTATCTACTAGTGAAGAATTGAAAGATGTTTTAGAAAATGATAATGAATATGAATTTATATATTTAATGGATAATATTACTTTAAATACCGGAATTAAGATAAATGAAAAAAAAGAAAAAGTAGTGATAGATGGTACTTATAATAATAATAGATATACTTTAACTGGCATGAATAGTACAGAGGCGACAGATACTATTGTTGCTGTTTCGACTAATAAAGAAGTTGTCATAAGAAATATGAATATTAATTATACCAACACTTATGGAGTTGTCTATGTGCCACTAGATTCTAATTATATGGGACTTTTAACTACTTATGTTAATATTAACTTTAATGGTACGAGACTAGCATATAATCCTTATGGTAGGGTTAAAATAGTGGATAGTTATATAGTAATTGAAGAAACTAATGGAGTGGCATCTCAGGAAATATGTATGGGGAATTATGTCATCATTGGTGGAAAAACGACAATGACTAGTAGTAGTATTAATAGTTCTTTATTCTATTTTAGGAATAATTTAACTCCGTCTATTATTTTCTTATGTCAAAGTGATATTAGTATTTCAACGGATACTAAAGAATTTATGACAGGAACTAATAAATTAAATTTCACTATATTACATGATACAAAAGTAAATATTGTAACTACAAATGGTCTTGGTTCCAATCCAGTATATGGTACTAATAATGTTTTAATAGATGAAAGAGCCACTCTTGTTTTTATACAAAAAAGTCATCAAAGGGTTCCTATGTGGGCAGTTTTTGGCACTTTTACGATGAAAAAAGATTTCAATTTAGAATTAATCAATTCTTATGATAGTACACCCGCTGATAATTATAACCTTCAATTTAAAGGCAGTAATTGTAAGTTTATTTTAGATAATCCTAATTCAGTAATAATGTATAGTAAAAACGCTAGTGTCTTCTATACCAATAATACTTTAGAATATAACATAAAATGCAAAAGAATTAATTTATGGAACAATTCAAAAACTTTAACTAGTGCTGGCGATATTCATGATTTACCAGAATATTCTTGGTATAAGGATGAAGATTTATTAGAAATTAATGGTACAGCCGACGCAACTACAACAACAATTACTAGTCATAATTTAACAGAAGAAGAATTAAAAAAAGTACCAGATTTAAATAATTTTCTTCTTCAATCTCAAAAACAATTTTCAATAGGAGATAATATCATAAATGTTCATCCAATCGATAGTAGTAAGGACAAAATAAGTGGACATACTACTAAAATGGCAGATATATTAATTAAATATGATAGTAATGAAGAAATAGTAGAAGCAGATAATAGTGGTTACTTTGAATATAGTATTGCAAATACAATACCAGATGGTACAGAAATTGAATTTATTTCCAATGTTGCTAGTAGTTTTATTTACGGAAGTAGAATAGTAACTTCTCCATATAATTGTGAATTATCACTTATGGATGCTACAAAAACTTTTACTTTTTCCTTGGTACCAATTTCATCCAATCCCGTTATTTTAAGAAAGAATGATAGTTTATCATTAGAGATAGTAGATAGTAGAGTAAATAGTTCATAATGGAAAGTATATGCTTATATAGAAAATCCATTGACTAGTCAAGTTGGATATACTCTGCCAAATGCTTTAGTGTTTAAAAAACTTGATGATGAAATAATCAGTTTAAGCGAAACACCCGCTTTAGTATTTACTGGCACTAATAATAATGGTGATGCTCAAAGAACATTGATTACTTGGTCTAAGGAAAAAGGGCCACTTTTAGATTTAACAGATAACGCATTAGAAGTAAACGAAGAATATTTTGCCGAAGTGAATTTTGTGTTAGAAGAGTAGTATTATTTCAATATTTAATATAGAAAATAAAAGTTTTAGAAAAAAATGAAAACAAAAAATGTGGTCGAATTGTAAAAAACATTAATCACAGAAAACATGGAATTAATAACATAAATGGATAGTATAAAATTTGATGTAATAACTTCTATTTAATTTTTAATTTTAATAATATACAAAGGCAAATAATTATGATATAATGTCTAATAATGGAGGGTTTGAATATGTTTTATTTTAGAAAAAATGACGAAGTAATTGAAAAATATCAAATTGATTTTAACAAAGAAGAAGTTGAAACTTTAAAAGAAAAAATTATAAATAATTGCAGTTTTATAAAACATGAAGAGTATGAAAGCGATCATTTACCAAGATTCACTGGTAAAATTATTAAAAATTATATACATACTTATACTGGAAAAGAAAAAAACTATTTTGAAGAAACAAGAGATATTTATCTATATAGTTACGACGAATATAAGCCACCATATTTAGTCGAATTAATAAATCAACTTTTAAATGGTAATTCAAAAGTTATAGATGAAATATTAAATTATGATACTTCTACTAAATCAACTATAGATTATAGAATTGACTTAGTAAATAAAGAATTTAATAAAATTGATACTAAAGATATTTCTAAAAAGAAAGAAAAACTAAAAGAACTAGAAGAATTATTAAAAGAAAAAGAATTAAATAAAGGACAACAAAGTATAGAATCATATTACAACCAATTAATAGAATTAATTAAATTTAATTTGATAGATTCACTTCCAATAAGTGAATTGGATAGAATAGAATCTTTTTTAGAAATTGATTTGTTTAATAAAGTAGAAATTAGTAATTTTAATCCAAGACCGGCTGTAAAATCGTTGAAAAAAATTGATTAATCTATTAAAGTAGCAAAAAATTATTGCTACTTTTTCTATTATTTAATAGATTATTCCATTTATCTAAGAAAATGTGATTTTTTATACTAAATTTTAATAAAAAAGGAAATGAAATACAATTCATTGCCACCTTTTATATTAACTCAATTCTTATTCCTAAAACTCCATACTGTTTTTGTTTTTCTTTAGTATAGAATTGTTCAAGAGTATTAATTAATTCTTCCTTTGTCATAGATTTATCAGATAAAACAGAAATATCAAAATCTCTAAACATGTCCTCAAAAGTATTGTATCTTAATAAACCAGTAACTTTAGCATTAAATGATTCGTTTAAGTTAGGTTCTTTTAGAAATTTAATAGTATCTCCAATTTTTATTTGTTGTCTTTTTTCATCAAAAAGTCTAATTTCGATTCTTTTTGTGCCATTAAGTATAAAATTATAATACTTAGGCTGTAATTTCATTTCATATTTCATATTATCTTCACCTATAAAAATATTATATCACAAGGCAATAAAAAAATTAAATAATACAAATTTAATTAGATACTATTTAATAATAATTACTTTAAAACTTAGCTTTATATATGTAAATATTTAATTTAATTTTATAAATTATAAATAAAATTTGAAATTTGTTGTTTGACTATCAATAATATTAAGATTATAATTATATATACTTATAAAGGAGGCAATATGTTAGAATTAAAAAATATAAAAAAAATATATTCAACTGGAGATTTTAAACAAAGTGCATTAAAAGGAATAAATCTAGAATTTAGAAAAAATGAATTTGTAAGTATTTTAGGTCCCTCAGGTAGTGGAAAAACAACTTTGCTTAATATAATAGGGGGATTAGATAAATATACAAGTGGTGATTTGATAATAAATTCAAAATCAACAAAAAAATTTAAAGACACAGATTGGGATAGCTATAGAAATAATACAATTGGATTTATATTTCAATCCTATAATTTAATAAGTCATATAAGTATTTTAGATAACGTAGAAATGGGAATGACACTTAGTGGAGTGTCACCTAAAAAAAGAAGAAAAAAAGCAATAGAAGTTTTAAAAAAAGTAGGATTAAAAGATCATTATAATAAAAAACCAAATCAATTATCTGGAGGCCAAATGCAACGTGTTGCAATCGCACGTGCACTTGCTAATAACCCAGATATAATACTCGCGGATGAACCAACAGGCGCTTTAGATTCTAATACAAGTATTCAAATAATGAATTTGATAAAAGAAATTGCTAAAGATAAATTAGTAATAATGGTAACTCACAATCCAGAACTTGCAACTGCATATGCAAATAGAATAATAGAAATGAAAGATGGAGAGGTAATTAATGATTCAAATCCAGTAAAAAATAAAGAAGATGACTTAAATAACTATAAAATAAAAAAAACTACAATGAATTATTTAACTGCATTAAATCTTTCATTTAATAACATTAAAACAAAAAAAGGAAGAACTGCACTTACAGCATTTGCATCTTCTATTGGTATAATTGGAATTTCATTAATATTAGCTTTATCAAATGGTTTTCAAATAAAAATTGATGAATTTGAAAAAGATACATTATCTCAAGCACCAATTATCGTATCAACACAAGCAATGACAATGGATGATAATATGATATCTCAGTTAAAAGGTGCGAATGAAAATTTAGAAAAATATACAGATGAAAAAATAGTATATTCACAACAAGACATAAGTGAAACACTAACCCACAAAAATGTAATTACTAAAAAATATATAGAATACATAGATAATATAGATGTAAATAATATAGCAGGCATATCATATCAAAAAAGCATAGGATTTAATATTATAAGTAAAAATAACAATACATATAAATTAGTAGATACAACAAATATGAATACTCAACCATGGACATTACTACCAACAAATTCAAAGAGTAAAAATAATTTAGAAGTCATAGAGAATAATTATGATATATTATATGGAGAAATAGATGATTCAAAACCAGGTTTGATATTGCAAGTTGATAGCAAAAACCAAGTATATATGTCAACATTAAAACAACTTGGTTTTAATGAAGAAGATAAAGTAACATTTGATGAAATATTAAACAAAGAATTGAAAGTTGTAATAAATGATGAATATTATAGTGAATTTAACGGAATTTTTATACCTAACACTAATTATGAAACTCTTTACAATAGCAAAAACAGTATAACTTTAAAAGTTCAAGCAATAATAAGAGGAAAAGAAGAAAAAGAATCTATGACAAGTGGTAGTGGAATAGGTTATACAAATTCACTTGTAGACTTAATAATAAGCAAAAACAAAGATTCTAAAATTGTAAAAGCTCAAGAAACATCAAATATAAATGTTTTGTCTGGTCAACCATTTGATGAAAATAGTAATAGTTATAACACAAAAGATTATGTACTCTCATATTTAGGTGCTGAAAGTATTCCAAGTGCAATTTATATATACCCTAAAAACTTTGAAACAAAAGAAAAAATTACGGATTATTTAGATGAGTATAATAAAGATTTAGGAGAAGAAAACAAAATTGAATATACAGATATGGCATCGATGATTTCATCACTTACAAATAATATTATGGACGCTATTACAGTTGTTTTAATAGCATTCTCTTCAATTTCACTAGTTGTTTCATCAATTATGATAGGAATTATAACATATATAAGTGTGCTTGAAAGAACAAAAGAAATTGGAATTTTAAGATCACTAGGAGCTAGAAAAAAAGATATAAAAAGAGTTTTTAATGCTGAAACGTTTATAATAGGTTTATGCTCTGGATTACTTGGTATTCTTATATCAAGATTACTTATTATACCAGCTAATTCAATTATACAAAATTTAACTGAATTGAAAAACGTTGCAAAACTTAATCCAGTACATGCAATAATTCTTATAATGATAAGTGTGTTACTTACTGTTATAGGTGGCTTTATACCTGCAAAAATAGCTGCTAAAAAAAATCCAGTTGACGCACTTAGAACTGAATAACAAACTAAATGTTTGTTTTTTCTTTAACTTTAATATAATTTGTGATAAAATATATTTGTTAAATTGCCCTATGGCCAAGCGGTAAGGCATCGGACTCTGACTCCGAGATGCGTTAGTTCGAATCTAACTAGGGCAACCAATATGTTTAATAAATTTATTTTATATAGATAGAGGAGAAAAGTATGACAAATAAAGATTTAGCTAATTTAATATTTCCTAATATTACAAAAACTGTTGAAGACTATGAAAAGGAATATCCTGAAAGAAATTTAAAAGAAGGTGCATGTGTAACAAGATTTGCACCTTCTCCAACTGGTTATATGCATTTAGGTGGCTTTTTTCAAGCATTAATAGATTTTACTATTGCTAATAATACAGATGGTGTGTTTTATTTAAGAAATGAAGATACTGATCAAAAAAGAGAAGTAGAAAAAGCAGTTGAATTAATAACTTCAACTTTGAATCATTACAATATTGTACCTGATGAATATGAATATAATGGTGAAACAAAGGGAAATTATGGTCCATACATACAAAGCGAAAGAAAAGAAATATATCATGCATTTATAAAACATTTAATTGAAATTGGAAGAGCTTATCCATGCTTTTGTACAAAAGACGAAATAGATGAAATGAGACATACACAAGAAGAAAGAAAAATGAGACCTGGATATTATGGAAGATATGCTCGTTGTAATACTCTAAGTGTAGAAGAAGCTATAAATAAAATTAAAAATAAAGAGCCGTATGTAATAAGATTTAGATCAAATGGAAATTTTGAAAATAAAATTATTTTTAATGATTTAGTAAAAGGTAGACTACATCTAAATGAAAATGATATAGATGATGTAATAATGAAAAGTGATAATTTGCTTCCTACTTACCATTTTGCCCATGTTGTCGATGATCATTTAATGCATACAACACATGTAGTAAGAGGAGAAGAATGGCTACCATCTGTTCCTAAACATATTCAAATGTTTGAAGCATTTGGCTTTACACCACCAAATTATATTCATACACCATTAATAATAAAAAAAGATGGAGAAAGTATTAGAAAAATATCTAAAAGAAAAGATCCTGAAGCCTCAATGAGTTATTATGATGAATTAGGTTATCCAACACTTGCAGTTATAGAATCATTAATGACAATTATTAACTCAAATTATGAAATATGGCATACTGAAAACCCAGATAAGTCATATTTAGATTTCAAATTCAATCCTCAAAAAATGTCATCTTCAGGAGCATTATATGACCTAGATAAATTAAATAATATATCAAAAGAAATAATTTCTAAAATGAGTGCTGAAGAATTGTTTGAGCAATCATACAGTTGGGCTAAAAAATACAATGAAAATCTAGTAAAAATAATAGAAAAAGACAAAGAATATTATAAAGGAATACTTAACATTGAAAGAGAAAAAGTAAAACCTAGAAAAGATATCGCACATTATTCAGATATAGAAGATTTAATATGGTATATGTATGATGATATTTATAATGAAAAAATCAGTGAATATGAATGGCAAAAAATAACAGATAAAAAAGAAATCACTGAAATTCTTAACAAATATATTGAAAACTATTATACTGATGAATCACAAGAAGAATGGTTTAATAATGTTAAAAAACTAGCTGAAGAATTAGGATATGCAAGCAATATGAAAGAATACAAAAAAAATCCGGAGAACTTTAAAGGAAACGTAGCAGATATAGCTACTGTATTACGTGTTGCCTTAACTAGCAAATCAAATACACCAGACTTATATGAGATAATGAAATTATTTGGTAAAGATAGAGTAGAAAATAGATATAAAGAATTAATAAAGAAATTGGGACAATAGTTCCAATTTTTATATACTTTTGTATAAAAAAATCTTATAATAAAGATGGAGGAATATTTATGAATAAAATAAGTAAAATACTATGGGCAACTTTACTAATTATCTTAGGTATAGTGGTTGGATTAAATTCATTTAATATAATAAATATTAATATATTTTTTAATGGTTTTTGGACATTTTTTATAATAATACCATGCATAATAGACTTGTTTAATAAAAAAAGAATTAAATTTGATATTATAGGAATTATAGTAGGATTCTTCTTATTACTAATTTGTTTAAATATAATAAATCTTAGCTTAATAATAAAATTATTGATACCCTTAACATTAATATTATTAGGTCTTTTTATCATATATAGAGAAATAATAAAAAAATAATTTAAAATTTAATATAAATTATATATATTAGAATAATTA
>ERZ857922.4571-NODE-4571-length-10244-cov-3.282461_pt1 | contig 10244 bp, 7 predicted proteins | sample MGYA00519579_ERZ857922 | MGnify/ENA primary metagenome ERZ857922 (study PRJEB31778, sample SAMEA3449375) | human gut metagenome | biome: human gut; feature: human-associated habitat; material: faeces | place: United Kingdom | collected 2010/2012 ... | reverse complement strand
TCCGCACCTGTGCCAGTTCGTCACTGAATGCGGAAATCGTCATTTGTTTATCCATAAGTTTATTATATCACACTCGGCGGTTTTTGGCACTTTTTTCTGTGCGGTATTGCCTTAGAATAACAGTAGCATCCTTTTGAGCCGTATCATATGATGTTGTTGTATAGTTTTACTAGAGCCTATCTGAAAACAAAGTATTCTTGTACTATTTCAACAAAATCCAAATGGAAGCAAGATTCACCTCATCCGGGGCAATCGGTCTCCGGTCTAAGCTGAAATGCGTTTAATCCATCTTCGCCCATAGTTTCGAGCGCCACGCTGTGTATTCTCCAAAACTACAGTGGTTACATCATTAGCGAGATCGTGTCGAACCGACCATTTCCTATGTGATATCATATTTCTTCCGATATGCGAAAGGCGTCATATGGAAGTGTTTCTTAAACGCATTTTGAAAATGTGATTGACTGGAAAAGCAAAGAAAGCTGCTGATTTCGCCCAAAGACTTATCGGTGTGTTTCAGCAATGACTTGGCTCTCCTGAGACGGCAGTCCATCATATACGCGCCGATGCTCATGCCAAGCTCATTCCGAAATTTTTTGAACAGATGGGCCCTGCTTTTTCCAGAAAAAGATACCACATCTGCGGCACAAATCGGCTCATTGATATGGGTTGCGATGAACTGCATACACGAGAACACCTCCTTGGATATCCCATCCGGCAGCTTCTGCTGGGCTACTCTCCGGGCAAAGTCTATGGTCATATTGTACTGCAGATTTTTCACCGCTTCCTCTGTCTGCAGCTTTTCACACTCCTGAATGTAGGTGTCGATAAGATGGTAGGTCTCCTCAATATCCATACCGCCTGGGATGGCGGCAAATTTCCCAATCATTGTGATCAAACCGATGAATAGATTCTTAGCCTGCCGGAGCGGTGTTTCCGCCAGCTTCCCCTCCCGGGTGTTGGCCGTGTTGGCGGCCGCCAAAAGGAAGGTGTTCAGCTTGTCGGGTTCCCCATTTCGGATCAATTCCAGCATTTGCTGTTCCAAAAAATAGGTGCCATGATTCACGCCTTCTTCCCGTGCTTCATAAAAACTCTGGGAATGACGCTGGCCAATGACAGCTTGATATTCGGTATTGGTTAGGCTAAAAGCCCGCTCCAGCTCCAGCTTTTCTCCGGTCAAAGTGAAGTGCAGGTACAACAATAGATTCAGAAACTGATTGTAGGTGTATTGGGAAATGCCTCCCAGAAATGACGCGATTTCTCCGTAGCGGGTCGGAGGGATCGCGTTTTTGCTCATATAGGATCGGATAAATTCGTCTGTAACAGGGGTGGAATAGGCAGGCCCCAAAACGAGGCTGTGTACACCATCCTTGCATTGTACATAACCATAGTAGCCCGTATCCGAGGAAACATAAACGGCGGGGCTTCCCAGCTCCATCAGCTTGGGCAAAACAAAGGGATAGGGGTCTCCCTCCGCATAAAAGCCGGCGGAACAAAGAAAGCTCCCACCCGCGTACACAGCAACGGGCAGATAGTGTGCGGCATAGAACATCTCACAATAGGCTTGATCGTCCATATTTTTTCACCTTGAATATGAATATATAATATTATAGACGTTTATGCAATACATTTCAAGAACCATCTGCTAAAATATGGACAAAAAAGATAGTGGGGCGATAAAATGACCTTGGATTTTTGTAGAAACTGGACATTTTGCAAGGAGGGCGAAACGCCTGTGACCGTTGACCTTCCCCACGATGCCATGCTGCTGGAAAAGCGGGACGGCGGATGCCGGAACGGTGTCAATTCCGGCTATTTCCCCGGCGGCAAGTATGCATATGGAAAGACCTTTGAACTGGACGCTGCCATGCCTGGAAAATCCGTGGCGCTGCACTTTGAGGGCGTCTATCAGAACTGTAAGGTCTATGTAAACGGAAAGCTCGCCGGTTCCCATCGGTATGGATATATCGCCTTTGACGTAAATATTTCTGATTTTGCGGAATCGGGAGAAAACAACATCCGGGTAGAGGTGGACAATTCTCTGGAGCCTAATTGCCGCTGGTATTCCGGCTCCGGGCTTTATCGGCCGGTGCATTTGCTCATCCGGGAGCAAAATCACATTTCGCAAGTACATATGGAAACGGTTCAGATCCATCCCGCAAAAGTGCGGGTGGACGTAAAGACGACTCAGGACAGCGACATAACGGTGGATATTTACGAGGGGGAGAAACGAGTAGCCAGCGGAAAGCCTGGCATTTTGGAGGTGCCGGAGGCCAAGCTGTGGAGTGCAGAAAAACCCTTTCTCTACACGATCCTGGTCAGAACGGATACGGACGAGCGGGTGATTGCCTTTGGCATCCGTAAGCTGGAATGGAACGCTGAAAAGGGCTTGACCGTCAACGGTCAGCGTGTCCTACTTCGTGGCGGGTGCATTCATCACGATCATGGCGTGCTGGGCGCTTGCGAATTCCGGGATGCGGAAGAACGGCGTATCCGAATTTTGAAGGAAAACGGCTTCAATGCGGTGCGGATTGCCCACAACCCCGCCTCTCAGATCACATTGGAAACCTGTGATAAACTGGGTATGTATGTGCTGAACGAGACCTTCGATGGCTGGTATATCCCCAAGACCTACCACGATTACGCCCGCTGGTTTTCGGAGGATTGGAAGCAGGATGTTACCGCCATGGTGGAATCTGCACGAAATCACCCCAGCGTCATTCTGTATTCCCACGGCAACGAAGTATCCGAAACTGCAACCGAGCGGGGCACAGAGGTCTGCCGGGAATTGACGGACTTTATCCATAGCCTTGATCCGACACGGCCTGTAACCGCCGGAATCAATGTACTGCTGAATGTCTATGCCAATATGGGCCTGGGGGTCTACAAAGACAAAGGCGATTATCAGCCCAAACCCCTCCCCAGGAAGGGCGGCTACAAGGAGAAAAAGACCGGGTCGGCCTTTTTCAACGCCATGGCCCAAAAGCTGGGGCCGCTTATGTTCTTCATGAGCAGAGGAAGAAAAGGTGACAAAGCCTGCCTGGGTGCCGCAAATAGCCTGGATGTTCTGGGACTAAACTATGCTTCTTCCCGGTATGATGAGGATGTCAAGAAATATCCGGACCGACTGATGGTTGGCTCTGAAACCATGGTAGCCGATCTGCCCTACAACTGGGAACGGGTGCAGAAATATCCCCAGCTTCTGGGGGATTTTGTCTGGTCTGCCTGGGATTACCTGGGGGAAGCCTGTATTGGCGACTGGACTTACCATTCCTACAACGGGTTGCCCCTGCTTGCCGGACAGGGAATGATCGATATTACCGGAAAGCCCCTGGCATCGATGTATTTCATGCAGATCGTCTGGGGCCTGCGAAAAGAACCGTTCATTGGAGTACGTCCTCTGAATCACGCAAAGGAAGCGCCAACCACCGGCGCATGGCAGTTTACAAATGCCATCGACAGCTGGAGCTGGCAGGGCTATGAGGGAGAAAAAGCTGTTGTAGAAGTTTATGCGAATTCCGCATCCGTTCGCTTGCTCCTGAATGGCAAAGAGATAGCAAACAAGCCTGTCAAGAAGTACAAAACACTTTTCAAATTGCCCTATCAACCCGGAACATTGACTGCGGAAGCATTGGATGAGCGGGGCAATGTGATCTCCAGTCACAGCCTGACCACCGCAGGCGAGGAAACCGTGCTGAGAGTAACGCCTGACAAAATGGTGCTGTGTGCCAACAACCAGGCTCTTTGCTATCTGCCCATTGAATTCACGGACAAGGCGGGCAATCTGAAACCTTACATGGAGCAGCGGGTGGAGGTCGCGGTTGCGGGAGCGGCCCCCCTGGCTGGTTTTGGCAGCGCCCTGTGCAAGACCAACGAGGTCTTTGACAAACCGTATCATCATTCCTACCGGGGCCGCTGCCTTGCGGTGCTTCGGGCAGGCAGTACTCCTGGAAAGGCAAAAGTAACTGTAACATCAGCAGGCATGGAGCCTGTAACAATCGAAGTGGAGGTACAGTAAATGACGAAATTTCGCTTATTTGGCCGTCAGACAGATGAAGTGTCCGAAAGAGAATTGAGCCACAGGCAGCTTGCCCGTGAGGTGGCAGCAGAGGGCATGGTACTTTTGAAAAATGAGGGTGTCCTACCCCTGCAAAATAAGAAAATTGCATTATTCGGCGCAGGTGCCCGAATGACCGTTAAGGGCGGTACCGGTAGCGGTAATATGCAGGAGCGGTACAGCGTCAGCATTGAAGAAGGCTTGAAGAATGCAGGGTTTACGCTTGCTTCCACCCGGTGGATGGATCGTTTTGATGCAGCCTTCGCAGCGGAAAAAGAGGCATGGCGGCTGAGTATTGAAGCTCGCATTAAGGGCTATAAGCCCTGGGAAGTGCAGCGGATGTTCGACGAAGTCATTCATGTGACTCCACTGCGCTTTCCCATTGGCGACGAAATTCAGCAAGAAGACTTGCCGGAAGATACGGATACGGCCATCTATGTGATTGCCCGGCAGGCAGGCGAAAGCGCCGACCGCCGCTTAGAAAAAGGCGATTATTATCTGGCGGATGTGGAGGAAGCAAATATCCGCACCCTTGCTGAGCACTACGAAAAGGTTCTGCTGGTAATCAACTGCGGCGGAATTTTGGATCTGTCCATTCTGGATGAAGTTCCGGGAATCGGAGCTGTCCTTCACTTTGTGCAGGGCGGTGAGGAGGGCGGCAATGCCTTTGCGGACATCGTCAGTGGCAAGGTCACGCCCTCCGGTAAACTGACCGATACTTGGGCAATAGACTATTACGATTATCCTTGCGCCGGGGAATTTGGCATTCTCGGCGACGTTCTGCAGCAGAATTACCGGGAGGGTATCTATGTCGGTTACCGTTGGTTTGATGCCAATAAGATTGAACCCCGCTGGCCCTTTGGATTTGGGCTGAGCTATGCTGATTTTGAAATCACGGTCCAGAATACACAAATCGTCGGCACCATGGTAACCGTAACCGCTTGTGTGCGCAACATAAGCAGTTGCTACTCGGGTAAAGATGTGGTGCAGCTTTACCTCGCAAAGCCGGAGGGTAAGCTCCATAAAGAACATAAGGCGCTTGCTGCATTCCGCAAGACCGGTTTACTGGCACCCGGACAGGAGGAAATCTGCACACTGCAGGTTGACCTGCAGGAGTGCGCTTCTTATGACGAGGAAACTGCCTGCAAATTACTGGAGCAGGGCGAATACGGTGTTTTTATTGGAAGCGATTCCCGTAAGAACGCTCTGTGTGCTGTGCTGACGCTGGAAAAAACTGTAGTCACCGAAAAGCTGACCAACATTCTCCCGATTTCGAAGGAATTTGAGCTGTTTGTTCCTCAAACGAAAGCACTTGTTTACCCCGCAGAGGTGCAGCATCTAACAATCCAAATGGGTGCATTCGCCAAAAAAGGAATCCACTATGATGCACCCATACCGGTCATTAAAACAAAGCAGACGGGCGAATACCTGAAAACCCTTTCTGATAAGGAATTGATTGAACTGTGTGTCGGTGCCGGCTTTAACGGACTGGGCTATAATGTGACACCCACCACAGTAGGGCGGACCAGCACCAACCTTTTGAAGAAGGGAATTCCGAATGTGAACTTCTCCGATGGGCCAGCCGGACTGAATCTTTGCCCCAAAAACGCCTATACGAAGTTTGGCGTGCCGAACTACGTTGATGAACTTCCTCAGGACTGGCAATGGGGATGGATCCGGAAGATAGAACCCTTTGTCTTGGCAAAGCCCGGCAAAGGCTATCGGGTCTATCAATATATGACCTGCTTCCCGGCAGCGACCTTACAGGCACAGACCTGGAATCCCTCCCTGATTGAAGAAGTCGGTCATGCCATCGGCACAGAAATGATTGAGGTCGGCGTGACCCTCTGGCTTGCCCCCGGTCTGAACATCCACCGCAATCCCCTCTGCGGCAGAAACTTTGAGTATTATTCCGAAGATCCTTATGTGTCCGGCGTTATGGCAGCATCCGTCACGAGAGGCGTCCAGAGTCATCCCGGTTTGGGTGTTACCATCAAGCACTTCTGCTGTAACAATCAGGAAGACAAGCGGGAGACCGTTTCCGAGAATGTGCCGGAGCGCGCTCTTCGGGAAATCTACCTCCGGGGATTTGAAATCGCAGTTCGGAAGTCCAAGCCCTGGGCAGTAATGACGTCCTACAATCTTGTCAATGGTGTACACACATTTGCAAGCAATGATCTGTGCACCAAAGCGCTGCGCAATGAGTGGGAATATCAGGGGCTTGTTATGACCGACTGGACCGCCAGTGAGAAAAACCCCGGCGAACATACATCTTGCATCCTTGCGGGTAACGACTTGATCATGCCCGGCCACCCCGGCGCAAAAAAGGAATTGACCGCAGCCCTGAAAAGCGGTCAGATCAAACGTTCTGAGCTGGAAGTTGCCGCGGCAAATGTTCTAAATGTAATTTTCTCCAGCAATGTATGGAGTATAAATGAATAAAGAGGAGATATGGTTATGAAAACACAAGAGCAAATCGATGCAAGAGACCGAAAAGAATTAGCGCAAAGAAAAAAACAGAAAAACAAAAAAGCACTGAAATATGGCTTGCTCCTGACACTGCTTGCCCTGTTCCTTGCCAGCGTAACGGACGAGATCAGTTCTGCCATTGGTGTTCAGGTTCAGTCCAGCGTCGTTACGGAATTCTTTGTCAGACCTCTGAATGTTCCCTACAACGAAGCCATGGCAATGTTCAGCACTGCCACCACATTTTCCTATGCCTTAATGGCGCTGGTTCCTTTCTACAAGGCGCTGGCTGACAAGTTCGGCAGAAAGCCGTTCCTGGTTCTCAACACTCTGGGGATGGGTGTCGGCATGGCTTCGGCCTGGTGGTCTCCCAATATGGTTCTCTATTTCATTGGCTACGGTATGACCGTGTTCTTCGTTCAGCATGACATGCAGATCGTTTATCTGTACGAGATTGTTCCGAAGGAAAGAAGAGCTACCATCTACGGTCTGATCAAAGGCATCAGCACCCTAGGCGTCGTTCTGATCCCTATGCTGAGAAGTTCCGTCATGGGCACCGACACAACGTTGTGGAGAGGTGTGTATTTCCTGCCTGCTCTGATCGCCATCGCTGTTTCCGTCTTCTCTCTGGTGGTTACCCGGGAGTCCAAAACCTTCCTGGATCAGCGGATCTCTTATCTGGAGTCCCCCTATGAATTGCGTCACCCCGAAGTGAAAAAACTGTCCAGGGAAGAGGAGAAAGCGCAGAAGGCAGAGGTTAAGCAGCACAAAACCGGCGTGTTCCATGCGCTGGGTCATCTGTTCAAGAACAAGCAGCTGTTTTGGCTTGCCATGGTCAGTTCCGCATTCGCGCTGGGCAGCACCACCATCTCCGGCTTCTCCGAATCCATTATGACGGACTTTGGCATGACCTCCGAAGCCGTCAACGAAGCACTGCTGATCTATCCCTTCCTGTATGCCGTATTGATCGTTGGCGCAGGCTTCGTAGGCGACAAGCTGGGCAGAAAGACCATCGTCAGCGTTTGCGGTGCTCTGGCTGTGGGCGGCTTCATCGGCTTCAATATTTCCGCATGGCAGGGAGCGTCTCCCTATCTGGTGGGTATTTTCTACGGCCTGTATCTGGGCTGCTGGTGGATTACCCTGGACTATGTTGGCATGATGGTTGCAGAATCTGCTCCCACCTATAACCGCGGCTCCGTACTGGGTGCCGTGAATCTGATCACCATGGTAGGCAGCGGCATTGGCAGCGTGGTTCCTATTTTCGCGGTACTGCTGTTCGAGCGGATTGGCTTCGGCTATATGACCGCTGTTATGCCCTTTGCTTTCATCGGCGTCCTGCTGCTGATCTTCAAGGTCAAAGAAACCAAGGGCGTGGATCTTGACAAGGTTACCTACTAAAAGAAAGCGTTGTGAAGAAATATGGCAAATCCGTTTTTACCCTTAAATACCTATATTGCCGATGGAGAACCCCATGTGTTTGGCAACCGGGTATATCTGTTTGGCTCCCATGATAAAGCCGGCGGCGACACCTACTGTATGCGCAACTATGAATTCTGGTCCGCCCCTGTGGAGGATTTGGAAACCTGGAGCTGCAAGGGTGTGTCTTACCGGGCAGATCAGGATCCGCTGTATGGGGAAAAGCTGAAATATATGTATGCGCCTGACGTGGTGCAGGGGAATGACGGCAGGTTCTATCTCTACTATTGTATGTCCGGTGAAAAGGGCGCAGGCGGCTATGGCGAACCGATCAGCGTAGCCGTCTGCGATACCCCGGACGGGCACTATGAATACTATGGCTTTGTCCGCAACCCGGACGGCAGCCCCATGTTGAAATATGTCACCTTCGATCCGGCCGTGATCAATGATGCCGGCGTGATTCGGCTCTACTACGGAACATGGTATCCCTTTCATGAGTACGGGAAACTGCTGGAGCCCATTTTCCGCAAGGTTGAAAGCAAGCTGTTCGGCAAAACCGTCGCAGAGATTCGAGCCTGTCCTGACGGGATTATGGGCGCAAACCATGTGATTTTGGCTGACGATATGCTGACGATTGTATCTGAGCCATGCCACATATTGCCCAGCCGGGTAAAGGGGACCTCCTTTGAGAAACATCCTTTCTTTGAGGGAAGCTCCATCCGGAAGATTGGCAGTACCTATTATTTTATTTATTCCTCCAGTAAGGGCCATGAGCTTTGTTATGCCACAAGTCCTTACCCGGACCGGGCGTTTGTTTATGGCGGAACCATTGTTTCCAATGGCGATGTAGGTTATCAAGGTCGACGGGAAAGGGACAGGCTGAATGCCACAGGCACCAATCACGGCAGCATTGAGCGTATCAATGGGCAGTGGTATGTGTTTTATCACCGCAATACACATAAATCTGCATATTCCAGACAGGCTTGTGCAGAATCCATCGAGATACGGTCTGATGGAAGCATTCCTCAGGTAGAAATGACCTCACAGGGCATTGGACGCTCTCTGGAAGCAGATCGAACCTATCCTGCGTCCATTTGCTGCAATCTGTACAGCGGATTGATGCCCCACATCGGCAACGGTGTCATAAAGAAAAGCATTCCTTTTATCGCCGAAGAGGATGGTCGGCAAATCGTTGTGGCAACCAATAAAACCCGGATTGTGTATAAATACTTTGATTTGGCAGACGGTGAGTACATTCTCACCACGCGCTGCAAATCAGGCGGCAGTGGAAAATTAAGCGTACAAACAGGTCTTGATGAAGCGATTGCTTTGACAAAGCCATCCAAAACCTGGGACACCATGGAGATCCCCTGCTCTTTCCGAACCGGTATTCAGCCCTTGATTTTGCATTATCATGGCTCAAAGGAATTTAGAATTCAATCACTTTGCCTTCGCAGGAGGAAACGATATGAAAACGGAAATAAATAAAAAATACGGCATCGTCGCCTTGCCGTTTACCGTATGCAGCGCGATTTCTCTAATCTAAGCGGCTGCTTATTTGATCACGAGTGCGGACGGCGCGCTTTATAATGTCCTTGCGCTGGTATGGCTTGTGACGATTGCTTCCGGCTGTGTACTTGCAGTATTCTCCCATGGGCCCCGCTGGGTATCTTTTGTATACCTTTCCTGTGTGATCCTTTATGGACTGCTGCACATCGTGTCCTCCTATTTGCTGATGATCGCCATGGGTGCGATGAGCGCTGGCGGTATGGCCTATATCCTGCTGCGGGGGCTTCCTGTGTGTATGATCTTTGCATCAGGCTGCCTTATGGGCATTACGGTGTTTCCGAAGAGGCCTTCCTGGGCCGTCTGGACGAAATGGTGGAGCAAGCCTTCGACGACCAGTGCACCGGCACCAATCCCCGGTATCCGCTGATGAAGGAGATCAAAGAGATGTACCTGAACGCCTATTACGGCGGATAGGCAGACACACACTCTGCGGAACGGAACCATGGTCACCTGCCAGTTCGCGCCAATACCCTGCTTTCGTAGTCCCTTTTGAAGAGGCAGAAGAATACCTGATGTACCCGCAAGGGGGGTATGCCGCAGCCGTTGCCAGCTTCCGCTGGCAACGGCTGCGCAGTATTTTCTGCTTTTGGTGCTGAAAAGCGGGCAGAAAAGATCCACCCTTCAACCGCGCCGATGGCCTCCCAAGTACTTTCAGGCCGTCAGCTCACGAAAAAACTTATTCCCCTTCCTACATTTTTCCTGTTGCCGTCACACATATATACCGTTCCTATGATTTTAG
>ERZ857922.4570-NODE-4570-length-10245-cov-3.633072_pt1 | contig 10245 bp, 10 predicted proteins | sample MGYA00519579_ERZ857922 | MGnify/ENA primary metagenome ERZ857922 (study PRJEB31778, sample SAMEA3449375) | human gut metagenome | biome: human gut; feature: human-associated habitat; material: faeces | place: United Kingdom | collected 2010/2012 ... | reverse complement strand
TAGGCATATGACCATGCTTGATAAGATGGATGTGTGGTTTCACGTTCTCCATGTTGGAAACGGGTTTGTATAACTCCCGACTTTTGCGATAGTTTCGCTTGTTCCCATTGTTTAAGTTCTATTATGACGATGTTTGCACGTTGGTTTTCATCCATTCCAGAAATAATGAAATCAATCCGTTTTGACGTGAGTGGTATTTGATATTCAATGGCGATACTGGATGAGTCAGGAATATCAGGTGTGTTAATAACCTTGTACATATGCATCATGGAGTTCTTCCATGACAATTTTTCATTGGGAGAAGTGTGTCTTCCCAAGTGGACTATGAAAGCATTGTCAATATCATCGGCTATAGTGCCATTGAAAACATCATTTATGAATCCTTTCTTGCTTGCATGGTATACAATCATAATTCCGTGTATTTTTTAGCATTTCCTTTAGATTTATCAACGGGGTATTTTTCTGCATTTTTGGCCAATTTGGTGAGGATAATGTCTTTTATATCTAGTTGATATTTGTCGGCAATAAGGAAGGCGTAGTTCATAATATCCGCTAGTTCTTCCTTAACTTTTTCAATGCAGACATCTTCGGGTTTTTTCCATAGAAATGCTTCGTTTAATTCCGCAGCTTCTATAGACAACGCTAAAGCTAGATCTTTTCCATTGTGAAATTGATCCCAGTCTCTGTCTTGAGTAAATTGTACGATTTGTTCAATTATTTCTTGTATGTCGGATATATATTCTTTGGACATTATATTTGATTATTTATATTACAAAGTTATAATTTTAAATCTGTTGAAAGAAAAGAGAATATTTTTTAACAATGCTTTTACTACATTTATTTTTGTCATTCCTTTTGAATGATAGAATGGTAGATGAATATCCTCGTTTCCTTTCAAAACCATTATTTATAAAATATTTGTTTTACGTTCAAAGATAACGATTTTTTTGAAATCAAGATAAGCAAAAAGCAATATGGAAATGTTCGAATGGCTTATATATATAAATCTTCAAGAAGAAATTTGTTGTCCAAATATTTCAGTGTGGTAAATAGTAACAAAAATAGAAATGTAAATTATTGTTGTTTAATAAGTTGATTAGTGTTGTGATTTTTATCCGTTTATTCTTTTCTTTAAAGTTATCTATTGTAATTTTGAAATGTTAAATTTAGGATATGATTTTCATTTATTCAAAGTTCGTTAGTATTAAGTTTTTCTCCTATCTTTGTATTAAGTAAATGTAGCTAAGTTTTATGAAAGATCAAATTAAAATTATAAGAAATGAAGATTCTGAAAAGCAATTTGGAGTCGAAAACATTAATTATGGTTATAAAATTGAAGATGGATATGAAAAAAGTACTTGTAAAATCGAGATAATATGTGAACTTAAATTTATTGAAGATAAAAAATCAGCCAAAAAAAGTGTACGTTTTGCTTTTTCAATAATAGATGATCAAAATAGGTTAGTTGGAGCAGGATTTGAATATATATATGAGAAAAAGAAATTTTTTACTGAAGATATTTTTGTTGTTCAGATTGATTGTAATGTAAGTAAACAAAAAGTTAACACAATAAAAACATATATAAGTGAAAGATAATGAACATAATTGTCGGTTTCAGTGGGGAATGAAATTTTTATTTTTTGATGCAAAAACTTTGTTTTGTTTATATTATCCTGTAAATCAGTGTGATATATGAAATGTTGGAAGTTCGGCAACAATATAGCAACAAAGTTTTGATAACCCGGAGATAAATCTCGCAAAAGCCCGATTTTTGAGGCTCATTTTCCGATATATTATATGAATTACTTGTGATTATCAGGAATTTACATTTGGTTGGGTATATTATGGGTGTACTTCGTAATTTAAATCCCCCAAAAATAGTTTTATCACTGATATACGCATTTATTTCGCCTGTAATTTTGCCGAGATGATACGCAGTTTTAATAATATTTCTTCTATTAATCTTCCAATACTAAACTGCGGTTAGTATAATCTCTATAAAACCCTTAGTTCCGTTTTAATTGCTCAAAGTCAATTTCAAAATTATTATTTTTGGATTGAATATTGTTTAACGAAGGAACATGATAACCCATTAATTCTGCAATTAAACTCATAATCTGCTTTCGTTGATTGTTATTTCCCATCACATTCATATGAAAAAAATGACTTTTGATATTCGCAATAGCATTGACAAAGAAATATAATGAGCATTTACTTTCTGTATTTTCATTAATATTATTGTGTTGTTCATACTCATTGCTTACAATAATAAAATCTTGAATATCCCAACCCTTTTTACCCATGTGTATTGTTTGATGGAATTCATCAAAAGGATTTTCTACTTTTATCGTTTCTTTAAATAGCTTCTGGTATGCTTCGGAATATGAATGTAGCCAAACAATACAGTATTCTTCGAGAAATTTAGTTTTATCAAAAATGCTATCTTCAATTTCATGTAAGAGGAGAACCAATGCTAGCATTAGTTTAATACAAACAGGTTCATCGTTGAATATGAGAAATTCGAGATTTATTTTGCTATTAATTGTTGTTATTATGATTGATTCATCGCCTCTATTTCTTACAAAGAATACAGGAAGTTTCTTCTGAAGTTCTTCTAAAATTATAAATAAATCTTTATCTTCAAGAAGCCATCCGGATTGTTCAATTGCAATACCTAAGATACTGTAAGAATAACGAACTTTTCCTAGGTTGCCGATGACAAAATGCAATGTATCAACAAAATTTTTCTGTCCGACATCTTTTTCTAAACTTTTACAATATTCAATATATGATAAAATTTGAGGTGCAATATTGGTATGCGACTCTTTTGTGAAATAATTTTCAAATAATAATTGAAATTTTTCATTGCCACTTGTGTTATTTTTATTTTGAATTATTAGATCAACTAATTCGGCAGCATCTATATTTTCTGCATATGATACTATTAACTCATTCAGTAATTCATTTGCTTTATCATTTTTCTCTTCCTGAAAGTAAATATTGATTGCTTCAGATAATCTTGCTTGATAACTTGTTATAAAATGAGATATTTTCTTATAATACTCTGCGCTTTTCTCCAAAGCTTCAGCGGCTTCTATTTTCCGTCCTACCGCTACTAATGTTTCTGACATTACTCTGGAGGCATTTGCAACGCCATAGTCATAATTTATCTCTAAATTGATATCAACTGATTTTTGCGCATATTGTAAACTTAATTCAAAATCCAGTTTATCTCTATATAAATCAGCGAAAATCCAATAAATACGTGCCTCATCTTTTCTTAATTTATAATCTTTTGTATAGACTAAAGCCTCATTATAAGTTTTTATAGCAGTATCAATGTCCCCTTCATCTCGGATAACATTTCCCAAATTAATGAGATTTAGTATAACTTTATCCTTCATTTTTAATTGCTGGCAAAGTTTTACGACCTCATTGCCGTATTGTTTTGCTTCTGGAAATTTCTTCTTTTGACGGGAAATAGATGTTAATGCATTTAAAACAATAACTTGTACTGTTACCAATGATTCTTTCTTTGAAAGTTCAAGTAGTTTTAATCCGTAATTCTCAGCTTCATCGAGAGAATTGTCATCTTGACCTAAACTTGAAACCAAATTTGTTAGACTATTAATCATGCCTTCAACTATATTAAGTTCTTCAAATAGTTGATAAGCTTCTTTGCAGACTTTAATTGCTTTTGTTATTTCAAATGTATCAATATATATCTTAGAAATGTTAATCAGTAAATGTGCATGATGCAACTTGTTTTTAGTTGGGGTGATGGATGATAGTATTGTATCTGCTATTTTGATTCCTTCTTTAACGAAACCTCTTTCTACTAAAGTCATAGCTTTTGTCATCATAGCTGTATCCTGCCATTTTTTATTTCTAGACTTTTTAAAATGTTCAAGTGATTTGTCAATATAAGTCTGAGCCAGTTCTTTCTCTCCTAGTAAATGGTAGGTGTGCGATAAATGATAGTGTATATATCCTTTTTCGAGTTCCTTTGTCACGAAACTCAATTTCGTATTTAATATTTTTATGCTGAATTCTAATTCTCCTAATTCCAAAAAATGAGGAAGAATATCAAACAAATAATCCTTAATCTTCTCTGGGTTTGAATCTATTAATAAGTATGTTGCCTGAAGATAATCTTTCTGTTCAATGAAAAATTCTCCTAATATAGTTCGATAAATATCTTTTAACCCATTAGAAGTTATAGTATTTATAATATGCTCATTAAAAGAGGGATGAAATACATCCAAAACTCCATTGCTGTTTTTAATCAGATCAGATAATTTATCCAACTGATTAGCAATCTCAATAGGTGATTTATTTGGATATAACTTTGTTAAATCAGAAACTTCAAGACGGAAAAATGGCAATGATATGTATATGAGTAATTCTTGTTCTTCCGAGTCTAATATAGACCATATTGAACTCTGAATATCTTTTGGCAAAGGACTTATTTGAAACTGCGAGAAATAATACAGATATAATGGATTTCCTTTTGATGCCATATAGAGTTCATTGAAGCTTATAGTATCAAGAGCTATATCATTTAATTCTAGAAAACATTTAATTTCATCCTCAGAAAATGGAGATAAATTATGAGATTGAATGTTGCATGGTTTAAAGCTTTCAATTTGACGAGAGACAAATATAAACTTGCTTTTGTATTTTTCTAGTCCAATAAGTAATTTTGCGGTATCAATATCCTTTTCACAATCATCTATTATAAATAAGTGGTCGATTTTTTGCAACTCTGCTTGAAGAATATTCTTTGATGATTCTATATTGTTGATTTCGAGCATATCTTCTCCATTATATCCTCTGATTTTGTTTATCAGATAGGAAAAAATGCTCAATGGTGATTTGTTTTTTACGGAAATATAGACGACATTATTGTTTTTTTCTGTAAACTGATTTATTAATACCGTTTTTCCTATCCCGGGAACACCATAAATAATAAATTGATTTATCTCATTGTGTAATTTCTCAATTACAGATATTTCTTGAGAACGGTTAACTAAATTTTTATTGGACAAATCGTCTCTGATAATATCAATGTACGAGGTGCTATACATATTATTCAATTCCTCCTGTTGCTTTTTCTTAAGCAATTCTATTGTTTTAGGGGAATGTTCTAAACGTAAATCACCTCTTACATTATATATTGTCTCTGCGTATTGAGAAGGAATTTCCATCATTATTCTTTCTTAGTATTATAGTCTCCTTGAATATTATAAATTTCTTGTGCATTTTGAATGCCTATATTAAATCCGGATTCATTTTTTAAATCCATGTTCACACTTGAATTTATCTTGTCCTTATTTTCCAAAACCCATTTTTTTATGTCTGCAAATATTTCAGAATTGTATTTTGAGTTCGTAGTTTCCTCATAAATATCTTCAATATCCCTTTCTGGTTTGTGAGAATTAATAGAAGATTCTTCACATATTTTTCGAAGATATTCTTCTACTTGTTTCTCATCTATAAAGAATCGAGCTAACTTTTTCTTTAATGTTGAGAAATTAAATACTTTTTTAATTGTATCATAAGATGCACTTGCAATCACACTTGATGTAATTGCCGCATGATTTTCTAACAAAAAACCACATATTGCTGCTATAACTGTATTCATAATAATTATTTTTTCAAATATTCTTTCAATTCACATTGGTCGTTTTTAATTTGATTTTCAATTTTTTTCATAGTGAAAAAATCAGCTGTCGGAAAATAGGATGAAAAAGATTCGAAGGTAGATAGTAAATAATCCAATATATTAATAGGATAACCCGTTTTTGTAAAATCAGGGGATAAGTCTTTTTCTTGTTTCAACCGTTCAAAAAGGATTAAATTACATATTGCTTGTATAATTATATCTTTTTCGTATTTTTTACTTAGTTCTTGAACTAAATCACTTAGCCAACCTTGATTATTTAATTTGTTGTATGTTACAGGAAAAAAGGTTTTTATTTCCTCAAGCCTTCTTTTTGCAATTTCTCCTGTAGTTTCTTTTGGTGGTTTAGGGCGATTCTCTTTGTCAAAAGTTTTATCCTTTTGAATATAATCGTACATTTCAGCAGAAGAGTTTTGCGGCATCTTTCCTTTTTCATAAAACTGGAACTCAGTTTTTATGAAGTATTTATCGCTTTGCTTTTCTATCTTATTAGGGCTTCCGATAACATAGCCAACGGCGATTTTTCCTACTTTTTTATAGTTTGCCTTGAAAGCATAATAATTTGAACTTACAGAGTCAATTTCTTTGAAATGAGTTTGAGTCATCATTACAGGCGAGATTCTATCTTTTAAATGTTTAGGAACACACCTGTCGATAAACCTATTCATTTCAGGAAAAATTGCAATGGTATATCCTCCTTTATTATTTTCTATAAATTCAATTGAAACTGCATCCCCATCATTATTTGAACGTTCAATCCAGTTCATCAAACAATCAAGGAATTTTTTTGCAGGTCCTTCATTTTGAAACAGAAATGCAATTTGAACAGGAATTTGATTGTTCTTATTATCAAAACCGAATACATATATCAACCCAAGGCACTTGGCTTCGGAAAAATAATTAGAGAAATCAACATCTCCGATTAGTACCATATGAGGTTTAAGCCCATATTCATATCCTATTTTTGAAAAATCATTCATAACTTCTAAAAATAACTTATTTATCTATAATTTGAGTCCCGTTATATATACCTACATACAATTTTCCTGTTCCTTGTATTAAATGGATCTTAAATAGGATTATTGTCCTCTTATCAAACAACTCCACCCCTTTTTCACTTCAACTCCACCCCTCAAAAGAAGGATTGCTTTGCTATAGGCTGTTTACCTTGACTTTAAGAGCTTTCAACTCCACCTCAAACTATACTTATTATCCTAAAATACAAAAATATTAAATTAATCTGGGGTTAAAATGAAACTTATGAAATATCCTCAATAAGTCATCCCCAATTGCCACAATGGTACAATATTAAATATTCGCTCTCAATGTCGTCTTTTACGATATATCCATTCAGATACTCGAAATCTCGATTATGCTTGACATTTCCTTCGGCATCTACAATTTTCCCTTTATAATACTCAATATACAAGGAGAACTTTCCAGTCGTTAGCTTTTTCTTCTTTAGTGTGATTTTCATATTCGTTTCTATTTATGTAAGGTGTAAATTGGTACACCTCAAATCGAATATTGAAATGAAAGGTGTTCTTTTGATGGACAAAAATAGAAATAATTATCTAAACAAACAACAAGGAAAAGAAAGTTTAAACTTCTAAATGCGCAGACAATTAGCAATTTAGTTTCTTTTGGCAGGATGATATTTTCTTTTGATTTCTATATCTATTTTCCGATGCAGCATACATAGCTGCTTGAATGATAGCCTATTGCAATTTAATCGGTAGAAAAGTTGTTCTTGAGACCTCTGAGACTTGTTTTTGAGGCTGTTTTACACTCTTTCCTCAATGAATCAGAACCATGAGGAAATATTGTATCCTCAATGAAGTTCACCTATCTTCTATCCAGCTACAAAGGTACAAAATTCCGTGATGTTTTCACCGACAATGTCAACTAAATGCAATAGATTTTCATGGATATTGTTTGCTGACCAAAAGAGAAAAAATCAGTCGAAGCCTTTTCCCATTTTTCCCCTCTGTTTGGCTTGACTTTATTGCCCGTGTATATAATAACGGTCATTAAAGTCAAGTTGAGAGTGGAGTTATATCTTTTTCTTTTGGCAAGCAAAATAGTTCTTTGATATGATGAGTGTATGAGTAATAATTTGCATCTATATTATGAATAATATATTGTTTGTAGATAGGTGTATATAGCACTTACAAACAAAATTATGACATTTAGTTTTTGGAGTTTCTGCTCAAAAAGGGATATGTGCATGGTTAATTATTCAATGATGTGCATTTTCTATGTACAACACATCATTAAATAAATAAAAAGTATTACTTTTGCATATTATATGATAGGTTGGCTATGACAAAGTCATCGACATAGTCGCTTTGCACCTTAAATAAGAAAATATGGCAAAGAATACAATGGGTACAAAGTTGCCCCGAAAATTGGAGCAGAAGATGCAGATTGTAGGTGAGCAGATTAAGTTGGCTCGCTTACGTCGGAATCTGAGTGTGGCTCAGGTTGCTGAACGCGCCACCTGTTCACCGCTTACTGTGTCCCGAATAGAAAAAGGGATTCCTACTGTTGCAATAGGGATCTATCTACGTGTTTTGTACGCATTGCAACTTGACGATGATATTCTATTGCTTGCCAAAGAAGATAAAATGGGAAAAGCTTTGCAAGATTTGAGTTTGAAAACAAGAGAACGTGCATCAAAGAAAGAATAATCTATGAAAAAGTTGTATGTATATGCCGATTTCGATTGGCTCAAAGAAATGGAACTCATTGGCGAACTAGGCTATGAGTCTCTTCGTGGTGCGGACAGCTATAGTTTTACGTTCAATAATGAATGGTTAAGGCAGCACAGCAATCTGTTTTTGAGTGACGACCTGAATAATTACCCGGGACAACAATATACACAACCGGACAAGGATATATTCGGATGTTTTTCTGATGCTTTGCCGGATCGTTGGGGACGTACTTTGTTGTTGCGCCGTGAGCAAATTGCAGCGGCGGAAGAAAAACGACCAATACGGAGATTGTCATCCTTCGATTTCTTGACTGGTATTGATGATTTCTCCCGAATGGGTGGATTCCGTTTTAAGGAAGACCTCGATGGCGAATTTATCAATGTGAGTGAATCGTTGAAAATTCCACCTTTGACGGATATTCGGGAACTGATTGCAGCTAGTGCCGAGATAGAGAAATGTGAAGAAAACAATATGCTCCCTGATAGGAAATGGATTGCACAACTTGTGCAACCGGGAACATCGTTGGGAGGTGCAAGACCTAAAGCCAATGTAATAGACACGGATAAAACTCTATACGTTGCAAAGTTCCCATCACGTAAAGATGATTACGATGCCGGACTTTGGGAACATTTCAGCCACTTGCTTGCCACAAAAGCAGGGATAAACGCATCAAAAACCAAAGTGCTGGCAACAGGAGAAAAATATCATACATTGCTGTCACAACGTTTCGATAGAACAAACGATAGCAAACGTATTCATTTTGCATCCGCAATGACCTTGTTGGGGTTGAGTGATGGAGATAATGCAACTACTGGATACGGCTATTTGGATATAGTTGACTTCATTATTCAGAACTGTACCGATGTAGAGCGAAACCTACAGGAACTATACCGTCGTGTGGCTTTCAATATATGCATAGGCAATAGTGACGACCATTTCCGCAATCATGGTTTCCTTTTGACTGCAAAAGGGTGGACATTGTCACCGGCATACGATATGAATCCAACGCTGAATGAATATCAAAGTCTGCTCATCTCAGCAGATTCCAACAAAGCGGATTTGAGCATTTTGCTCGATGCTTGCGAGGATTATATGCTCAATCGAAAAACTGCTGAAAAGATTGTGTCGGAGGTAATTGATGCAGTGAAAAATTGGCGAGAAATGGCAATCCGATTGGGGCTATCCAAAAGAGAAATGGATATGTTTGCAGGAGTGCTGGATGAATGGTGTAAGTGGGAATAACTGTTTCAGTGAGCCAAATTACCAAATAAAAATGCACTAAATTTCCAAGAGATATGATGTTGATTTATATATAATTGAGTAGTGAAATGCGATTGAAGATTTGCATTATGCTGCGTGAACATAATGCTTGTGTAGCATAATTTTTTGAAAGGTGAAATTCATTGATGGAATAGATAAAAACGATACATGTGCTCTTTTGCATATCTTTATGCTAACTGTAGTTATTCCTTTAAATGATGTTTTTGTTGCTTATCTACTTGGCTATATGGGAAATTAGATGTATCTTTGTTTGCAATATAACGAGTATAATTTGAATACTGATGTCGAACAATCAACAAATAGTAATGAATAGAATTAAGGCGGTACTTGCGGAAAAGCAAAGAACGAATAGATGGTTGGCAGAGCAAATGAGTAAGTCTGAGAATACAATTTCAAGATGGTGTTCCAATAAGTCGCAGCCGTCTATTGCCCAACTACAAGAAATTGCAAACTTGTTAGATGTTGATATTCGTGTACTATTAAAATCACAGAAAGAGTAATATAAAATGTCGAAACGTATTGAATATATAATAGATGAAATTCTTGACCAGTATGCGTATGCTGATG
>ERZ857922.4562-NODE-4562-length-10267-cov-5.428907_pt1 | contig 10267 bp, 9 predicted proteins | sample MGYA00519579_ERZ857922 | MGnify/ENA primary metagenome ERZ857922 (study PRJEB31778, sample SAMEA3449375) | human gut metagenome | biome: human gut; feature: human-associated habitat; material: faeces | place: United Kingdom | collected 2010/2012 ... | reverse complement strand
ATCTGCCGCACCTCGCTCGCCGTATCGGCACTTAGAATTATGCGGTATTGCCCTATGTTTTCCCGCGCTGGACAGGGCCGGTACGGGGGTATTTTGATTTGACCTTTTAACATTATAAGGCATAAATGTGGAAAAATAAAGAACAACCGGTGGTCAAAACAGGTAAAATGTGTAGAATTGCGCAAAATTATGAGCATGGCCGCGCCCTGCCCTTGCACGCAGTGCGCTGGTTGGGTATAATGATAGACAGTCAAAATATTCCGTTAAGGAGAATGAGTACAAATGAAATTAGGTATCGGTGGATAATCGGCCTTTTCATATCTCAATACACCTTCATAAAGCTCAATATTTCCCATATTTACGAACTTTTCCGTTACATAAATCCATGCATCCACATATACTTTCATGACAAATTGGTGCGGAATTGGTGCGGAGTGTGGGATGCAACATTCGGGAAGCGGGTTCATCACGACAGATTATTTGTTAAAAATGAAAGCTGTAAGGAGATCAACACCGTGAGCCATTTACTATCCTGTGAGTTCAATATTGACACCGCTTGTGTCGAGTTAAAATATGCCGATGGCAGCATGATTTCCATTGATACCATCGCCGTAGAGAATGAAGTGGCCGACAATATGTATGAACGCTCTGAGCTGGACTGGCTGATTTATAATGCTCCGGCTGAGTATGCAGATTTGGTGCTGAACGGCGATCCCGTGAAGTATCTGAAAACCGTGACTGTATACAAGCCATTTGAAAATTAACAGATGAAACAAGGCGGGTAAGCACACAAAAATGCTTACCCGTCATTTTTATTGTCTCTGTACAAGATAATTACAGGTTTTTATTTGCTGTTTACACAGAAACAATATCAGCTCTTCTCATCATTCATATCCATTGTACTGTATTTCTTCTCTTGACACGAGAAGAGGCCACCTTTAGGTGACCTCTTCCGAGAGCCCTTTTAGAAGGAAAACACTTCTGCGGCTTCTGTTTAAAAAAGTTTTTTCTGAATGGCCTCGGTAATAGTCTGCTCCTCCAGACTCCTGCGGGTCAGAAGTCCAGAAATCCAGCATACCCCCATTACTAAAACAACTGCCAGGACAATGCTGCCCACTGGCAGACAGAAGGGAAGTTGGAATGCTCGTCGGATAGCATAGTATTCCAGGGCCAACACGCCCATTCCAAAAGGTAAACTCCAGCACAGCGCTTTGATTCCGTAGAAAAGACTTTCCAGCCAAATCATCTTACGGAAATCCACGGGTGTGATTCCTACGCTGCGGAGAATTCCATATTCCCGAGCACGCAGTTCCATTCCCGTAGAGAGGCTATTGTGAATATTGGCCATACATACCAGACATAGCAGCAGAACAAACCCGGTACATAAGATTTGTAGAAGCATTCCAAACCGCTGAAGGCCACCCATGGCAAGGGAATTGTAGTTTGCACTGATCACCCCTTGGGGCAGGCCATAGCTGTTGTTTAGGGACCATTCCTCCAATCCGCTGGTTAGGGCGGAAATACTTTCAGGGTGAATGTACTGCACCTGCCAGTAGTATGCACCGCTTCTGCCCAGGTCTGCCTGCCGATTCAGGAATGCTTGGAATACACTGCGACTGGTCACCAACTGTAAAGTAAGGCTTTCCACGGTGTTGGAGGTGACCGTGTTTCCGGAATAAGGGAAATCCTCCGCCAGTGCTGCTACGTGCCAAGTGTCTGCAAACCCGTTCTCTTGTGCAAACTCCATAGAAAATCCAGGTTGTAGATTCAGAGCATTTTTCAGCTGAGTGTAGCTGCCTGCATTATACAGATAGGTGCTGGTGATCATAACACAATCCAGATAATCCGAATTCAAGGAAACTTCCTTGCCTGCCCAGTCGGAAAACTCCTGGTCATCCATGACCAGCAAGGTGGGATAGACGGTGACATTTTGGCCGTCCTCAGAAGTATAATCCTGTTCATCTAAGAGACCGCTCTGGTTTTGAAACCATTTTATTGCGTCTTGGCTCATATCCGCCCAATTCAAAGTGAAGCTGCCCATCTCTCCAGCCTGCAAACCTCCGACCAACCGTACTTCCCCTGTTCCAGCCAGAGCTTTCAGATCATCCGTATAGGTAGCGGTATCCAAGGAAGGATCGTTGAAGGTGATGGTCGCCGTTGCTAAGGGACTGTCTGTCCCGTAACGCACTCCCATGGCACGGTTCACATAATAAGAAAGTCCGGTGCCAGCCAGCAGCATAATTACGCTGAGCGCCAGGGAAAATACAATTGCTCGATACCGTCCCCGGTTTCGCTTACAATTTTTGAGGGCCAAAATTCCAGGAAAGCCGAAAATCTTTCCAGTCAGTTTTCCTGTTTTTACATCATTGGAATGAAATTGAACCTGACCTTCTCCTTGGATGGCATCCATGGGCGTGATCCTGCCGGCTTTCAAGGCCGGTTGCAGTGCACTGAATGCCAGAGTCAAGGCTGCCAGCAGGGCTGCAGCGGCCAGGGGAAGAGGCCGTACCGAAAGATAAAGAGGCTGAGAAAATTGAAACAGTTCCTGTACCTGACTATTCAGGAAAACCAGTGTAATCGCCATTCCTCCACAGCCTGCAATCAGGCCCAAAGGGATGCCAATCAATCCCAGAATAAAGGCTTCATACAAGACGGACTGCCGCTTCTGCGCCCGGGTAGCCCCCACACTGGCCAACATTCCCAGCATTTGTGTGCGCTCCGTCATACTGATGGCAAAGGCGTTTCGAGCCAGAGACACAGCACCCACCAGAATAATGAGAAGTGTTACCGCCATCAAACCGTAAAAGGCAGGCAATAGAAGGCTGCCCGGATAATCTATGCCATAATAAAGCAAGAGCTGCCGGTTTAGATCGATGGTCCCCACGCCTCCAGCATCGACAGGCAAGTCTGCCTGCCATTCCTGGATACTTTCCAGCAGGTCATACAGTTCTCGCCCCAGCGAACTGACAGTATAATAAGCGCACCACAATCCATCCGGGGGGATCTGATCCTCCAGAACTGTAAAGCATGGTTCCCAGGCGAACACATTTTGATCATCAAAACCGCCTGGGTCCACAATAGCTGTAATCGTGAACTGTTTTTCCCCCACAGAACGGAGCATATAGCTGTCCGATAATCCCATGATTCCCGGGCCGCTGGTTTGCCGATAGATCATTTCCCCTGCGGAATCCACCCCTTGTGGGGTCCATACTCGTAACAAATCCAAAGAGACTTGGTCTCCAATCTTCCAACCGGTCTTTTTGGCGAGAGTCTGAGAAATGGCCAGTTCGTTCTCTGTGGAAGGAAGATTTCCTTCCAGACACTCTACCCTCAAAAGCTGGTAAAATGACTGGTTTACTCCATAGAGAGCGGCCCCCCACCTATTGCTGTCGTCCAAGGGAGACACTCCCCAACTGGCTGCCAGGCCCAGTTGGTCAATCCTGTCATCCTGGGACAGATTTTCTACCACCTGTTCTCCAGTCTCAAAGGCTCTGCCATGCCAGGTGCCGTTGTCCTGTGCTGCCTGTCGGTACAGAAGATTCAAAAAGGAATCAGCCCCCGCAAAAACTGCCGTGAGCATGGTCACCGATAAAACCACACCCACCAGAGTCACAAGAGTACGACGGGGATTAGCCCGCATCTGAGCGAGAGTCAAAGTGTGCACAATATTTTTCATGGCCGCACCGCCTCGTCCTGAGCAATATGCCCATCCTCCACAGTAATGAGTCGGTCTGCCTGACAGGCAATCCGTTCATCGTGGGTAATGACCAATAATGTCTGACCTTTTTTCTCATGAAAATAACGCAGCAAAGCCATCACTTCAGCACTGTTTTTGCTGTCCAGGTTGCCGGTAGGCTCATCTGCCAACAGAAGGGCAGGGCTGGTAATCAGGGCCCGGCCAATGCTGACCCTCTGCTGCTGACCGCCGGAAAGCTGATGGGGCAGATGGTTCATCCGATCCTGGATGCCCAGAATTTGGGCCAGCTGTTCCAACTGGTTTTTGTTGACATTGCGTCCATCCAACAGCAAAGGTAAGGTCAGGTTTTCCCGTACATTGAGCACAGGAAGTAGATTGTAAAACTGATACACCAGACCTATCTGGCGCCGTCGAAAAATGGCCAGTGCGTTCTCGTCCAATTTGTAAAGATCGGTGCCCTGTAACCATACATGTCCGGCTGTGGGCTTGTCCACCCCTCCAAGCAGGTGCATGAGGGTGCTTTTTCCACTGCCAGACGGGCCCATAATGGCGACAAACTCCCCTTTTTCTACGGAGAATGACACATCATCCAGTGCCTTTACTTGGGCAGGACCTTCCCCATAATAACGGCTAAGGTGTTCCACACGCAGTAATTCCATATTTCCCTCCTGGTATCAAGACTGGGCAACGCCTTTGTTGCCCCCACATCTTGAGTATACTGGCTGTTTCTTTCCTCTTGATGACTGTCTGGGTGACAGTTTTGTCACAAACTACCGGGATGTATGGGCAATTTGAGGATAAAACGAGCACCAGGGCCTGGGGTCTGATTTTCTGCCACCACACTGCCGCCTTGAGCTCGAACTAATTCTGCCGCCAAAGCCAAGCCGATACCAGCGCTGCCCGGAGCGGCATTACTGCCACGATAAAATCTCCGAAACAAATAGGGCATATCCAATTCCGGGATACCGGGGCCATTATCTTCCACTGTGATCCAAAGATTCAGTACATCCTTGCTCACGGAAATTTTTACCAAGCCTCCTTCCGGGGAATGCTCAGAAGCGTTTTTCACCAGGTTGGTTACAGCCTCTGCGGTCCATTTTTCATCCCCTTCCCACAGGAGGTCTTGAGGACACTCCACTTTTAAAGTCTGGCCACGCAGTTCCAGGGCCACCCTTACCGGAGCAGTAGCTCTATCCAGCAAAGATGGTAGTGAAACGGTTTTTCGTTCCAGTTCCAGGCACCCGGCATCCAACCGGGACAAGGTCAAAAGTCTCTCCAGTAACCATTGCATTCGTTCCAGCTGTGCAGTAAGCTGCCCGGTAAATTCCTGGCGCTTTTCCAGCGGTAGGTCTGGTCGTGCCAGCAAGTCCGCCATAACCAGCATTCCGGTAAGAGGGGTGCGCAGTTGATGGGAAATATTGTCCAGAAGCTGCTGCAAAAATTCCTTGTCATGAGCCAGCTGGGCACTTTGCTGACGAAGGGTAACGGTAATCTTGTGCAGATCGTTCTTCAGAAGGCTCAGTTCTCCTTCCCGATTGTCACGAATATCCAGAAGTTCCCCGCCTGCATATACCGAAGCCAGGTATTCTCCTAATTCCTGCAGCTTTTTATACCGGCTCCATGTTGTGCTCATCCAGAGCAGTGTGGTGAGAAGAACGGACCCGCTCCCTGTCAGTGCTGCCCAGGGGCCACCCAAAAAGCCACAGAGCAGCCCCGAAACAAAAGTCAGAGCCATGCTGAGGGCGATAGGCAGATATAATTCCTTATTTCTTGTCATGGCCATCTACCTCCAGCCGATAGCCCATTCCACGCACAGTGGAAATGAGAGGGTGTCCTGGCATTTCCAGCTTGTCACGCAGTCGCTTGATATACACAGACAAGGTGTTGTCATTGACAAAATTTCCTGCCACATCCCAGATTCCTTCCAACAGTTGCCCCCGGGTGAGAGTCTGTCCAGGATGAGACAGAAAAGTAAGCAGTAATCGGTATTCCAGAGCGGTAAGCAAGATGGGAGTTCCGTTACGGGTCACTTGGCCTTTCTGTGTATCTACCGCCAGTTCCCCCAACCGAACCAACTGCTCCCGCTCTCCGGCCGCTCTGCGTAGTACGGCCCGGATGCGGCTGGCCACTTCCCGCAACCGAAAGGGTTTAACGATATAATCGTCAGCCCCCATATCCAGGCCCAGTACTACGCTTCCCTCATCCCCTCTTGCAGTGGCAAAAATCACCGGAATATTCCTGCTTTTAGCAGCAGCACACAGATCGTAGCCGCTACCATCAGGCAAACCGACATCCACCAATAGCAGCTGGTATTCTCCAGTCTCTAAGGCGTTTCTCCCTTGCGCCAGAGTGCCCTTGCAAGTGACACTCCACCCCTCCTGTTCCAGAGAATACGCCAGCCCGGCTGCAATAGTGGAGTCATCTTCAATCAACAATATCCGAACCATTGGGATGATTTCCTCACTTCAAATGTTTAATGTGCCATATTATTTTATCACGGAATAGTACTCTGTGCGTGACTGATCTGTCATCTGATATGTAATCTTCCTGGTAAATACATTGTTTCTGACAACTTTGTCACCTTCCAAGTCATCGAATAGAAAGAAATGCCTCCTATCTTATATGTCAAGAGAGTTTAGGAGGCTGGCCATGAAAGAGTTCAAACATCTTCCCGGTCTGGATTTGATTCGGGTATTCGGAATCTTGGTGGTAGTATTCTATCATTATCAGGTAGAAACCGCCGTTCGGGGACTATGTCCAGCAGATTTTCTTCCCGCTATGGAGCCGCTGGTCCAAGTGGCGGTATACACCATGACTCTCCTTTCTGGATCTTGCTTGTGCTGGCAGGAAAAAAGCCGCAGCTGGTCCATGAAGCGCTATCTTTGGGGACGTTTTCTGGCCATTTACCCTCTTTTCTGGCTTTGCTTTTTTCCCATTTTTTTTACAGCGATATTATATGTGGCAACAATGAAGGCGTAGCTCCGTGGAAACTGCTTCTCTCTATAGTGGGAGTAGATGGATATTTTCAGTCTTTCACGCCTACGTTTTACAAAATTGGAGAGTGGTATTTGGGTTGTATTCTGTTCCTTTACGCTGTTTTTCCTGTACTTTGGCGCATGATTCGACGCCGGGGAGTTGTTCTCGCCGCCGTAGGAGCTCTCTTTGCCTGGTTGGCTTGTTGTTTTGTGGAAAATCCGGGGCAGCTTTATCCCACATTGATTGGCCAGCTGCCGTTGTTTTTCATGGGGATCTTTTTGGGCGGGTGTCTCCCATCCCTTTGGATTCCAGGAATTTTAGCAGGAATGACCACTTTGGTACTGTATGGCCTTGGGTGTCCTGAATATTGGATTGTAACCGCAGCCAGTATTGGAGTGTTTGTAATGATGTTTTATTTAGGGCAGTTACTCCTGTTTTGTGGTCCGTTTCTTCAAAAGGCTTTGCATTGGTTATCCCGTCGCTGTTTTGGAGTCTTCCTTGTACATCACTTGGCTATTACCTTGGTGATAGTCCCCGTTCTTGTCAACCACCGTGTAACGCCTCTCTACTGGGTTGGCGGGCTGTTACTTTTAACAGTAGGCAGCTTCGTGATTTCCTTTTTGTTGGATGGATTAAGCAGAAGCATCATAAAGTTCCTCGCCGAAAGGGTTGTCACATAATTTACGCATAAATCTTTGTGCCAATGTGACTTTCCGGTGTCATGAATAATATAAAATCCCGCAGAATTCATCCTTATACCGGGTTGAAATCTGCGGGATTTTTTGTGTTTTCTGAAGTCGTAAAATATACAATACGGGGAAGGTTTGTATATACACCAAAAAACAAGGGTATCAAAAGTGTCCCCATTAGTTCCGGGTTCCGGTGGGGCAAGAAGTATCCTGATTAGTCCTTTTCTCCCTTGGATTTCTCACGGCTCTTGTAGACATTGTACTGGTTCTTGCACCGTGGACTGCAAAAAGCGGCGTTGGACCGGCTGCCCAAAAACACCTTATGGCAATGCTTGCACAGGCGCAGGGGCTGCTCATCGTCCACCAGCATGAAGCTGAACATCATCTGGATACCCAGCAGCAGGGAATGGAAATCCCAGTAAATGGTAGGCTTATCCAGCAGCTCGATGTGGTAGCTGGGAGCGATCCCGCCAAATGCGGCCATAGCCTTACGATTCAATCCCCGTTCGTCCTCGCTCATGAAGTCATAGTCATTGTAGTAGAAAAAGGTGTTGGTCAAGGTAAAGGCCCAGTCTTTGAACTGCTGGGCAACCCAGTCGTAAGGTTCCGCATATTCCCGCTGGAAGCTCATGGTCTTGGCCATCGGTTCGTCCATGAAGGTCATGGTCAGGGCGATCATGGCCCGATCTCCAGATACATTCCATATGGATTCGATCCCCTTTTTCACCAGGTCTAACTTGTCAAAGGGGTAAAACAGGGACAGATATTCGTCTGTTTCCTTGGATTCCTCTTTGATAAAGTGGTTTTTGGGCAGGTAAACCGCCTCGTACTCCATAAAGGTTGGTGTGGTGGGCAAGGCGGTCATCAGACCCAGCAGGCCGTACCGAGTGACAAACTCCATCACGGCCTTTTCCACTTCTGCCTCCGCTTTACGCCCCATCAGCAGCATCCCCACATTCAGTGCATCCAACACAATGTTCGGGACCTCTTTCAGCGGATTGTAGACATCCGGCTTTGCGTTTTTGCCGGGGGTGATGTACCGCTTGCCATCTTCCGCTGTTTTCAGCTCATAATGATCGTAGCGCACCCAATGAGAACGGGATTGTTCAAATAGATTCTTCATTATGCGTGCCCTTTCTGTTTCATCGCCCCTGCCATCAGGGGCGTTTTTTCTTCTTTCTGCGCTTGGTCTTGTTTTCCCGCCGGATCACGGCGTCCTTGCCCTGTTTCTTTGCGATTTTCGAGTATTCCTCCAAAAACTGACGTTCCCGCAAGGTCAGACTATGTTCTGGTTTGCCGCACAGATGGTCATACATCTGGCGCTGCAATTTTTTACGGATAGTTTTCCGCAGCTTGCGGATATTGCGGTCAGACTCCCCACGAATGGCAGCAAGCCGGGTGGTGCTGTAGAGCCGCAAAGAGAGAAAATACAGGACTTCCTTGTGTTCCTCACTGAGATTTTCGATCATGCCGGAGATAAATGGGTCGGCGCTCAGCTGGTGCATCTCATAGGGGCAGTCAAACAGGACATCCAGAAAATCCCCGGCCATCAGCTGCCGGTATGCAGGGTTGTTCATCCATCTGGGGATGAGCTTTGGCTCCGGCACCACCTGGTATTCCAGCGGCACATCTCCACGGAGATTTTCGTGGTCCCGCTCCCGGCGTTCCCTGTTCCGGTCCAGCTTGTTCCATTCCTCCACCACCGTCCAGAAATCCTTCTCCGTGCGGGCTGCTTCCTCCAGCCGACGTATAGATTCGGCCCGGATCTCCCGCTTTAGCCGCTTATCGCTGACCGGGGCCGCTTCTTCCTCCTCGGTCTCCAGCTCGGCATCATAATTAACGGGATGCTCGTCCTGCTCCAGCTCGCTTTCCAGCTCTGCCAGGCGTTCTTCCGCAAGGGCCTGTTCCAGCGTTTCCTCCGTCGATCCGGCGGCTGCGTCCTCATTCCATTCGGTGAAGCCATCTTCGGTATCCAGAAGCTCATCAGCTGTGAGATACGCCATGACTCCACCCCCTTCAAAAATTTTTTATGATTTTTCAAAAAATGGTTCCGTTTTACACCCGGGATTTCTCCTATTAATGAAAGGATAATCTGAAAGCAGATTACTTTTTTCGGAACTACACCAACATTATACAACAGCTGCGCCGGAAGCGCAAGAAAGAGAGGTTCTATGGAAAAAACGGCATCCAATCATTTTTCAGAGGGGAGGGAGCGAAAATGACGCTGTTTGAGCTGGTGAAGCAAACGATTCAAGTGCGGGATGCAGCGGAACATTACGGCTTGCAGATCAATCACAGTGGGATGTGCCGCTGTCCATTCCACGAGGACCGGCATCCCAGCATGAAGCTGAACGAGAGGTACTTTTACTGCTTCGGCTGCGGGGCCACCGGCGATGTGATCGACCTTGTGGCAAGGCTATTTGGCTTGAGCAGCTTCGAGGCGGCACAAAAACTGGCCCAGGATTTCGGGATTGACCCGGATAAGCCTCCGGCGGCCATCGCTCTGCCCAAGCCGAAACGCCCCCTGCTGACGGCATACCGGCAGGAGGAAATGCGCTGCCTTCGAGTGCTGTGCGATTATCTGCATCTTTTAGAACGCTGGAAGGTACAGTATGCGCCCAAGGTGCCGGAAGATGCTTTGGATGACCGGTTTGTGGAAGCCTGCCAGATGCTGGACTATGTGGAGTATCTGGCGGATTTGCTCATTGCCGCCGAACTGGAACAACGGATAAGAATCGTAGAAATGTTAAACAAAGAGGACCTGATTGCCACCTTGGAGGAGCGGCTGGAACGACAAAAGAAGGAGGAAACGCCCTGTGAAGAAAAACAATCCGCCTGACGGAGTGAACTGCACCCCATTTGTTAGACAGTATGATATACTATCTAACAAGTGGGGTGTTTTGCT
>ERZ857922.4556-NODE-4556-length-10276-cov-2.570492_pt1 | contig 10276 bp, 6 predicted proteins | sample MGYA00519579_ERZ857922 | MGnify/ENA primary metagenome ERZ857922 (study PRJEB31778, sample SAMEA3449375) | human gut metagenome | biome: human gut; feature: human-associated habitat; material: faeces | place: United Kingdom | collected 2010/2012 ... | reverse complement strand
CGAAGGCGAGTTCGTACCCGGCAGGAGCCCAATCGGTCGCCTCGGCGAGACGCTGGGACACTTCAAGCACCAGCTCATCGGCATTGGCGCGATAGAGATCCACCGGCCATTCGACATCGAACGTGCATGCTGAATCGGCGGGCACGTCGAAGCGACGCTCGGACTGCCACACCGGCTCTCCGTCAGCGAGGATGCGCAGCACGAACTGGTATCCGCCGGTCGAGATGAACAGGTTGTCGTTCTTGATGGACACCGAGCGATCGGTCACGTCGATATGGACGTTGGAGTACAGCTGCTTGACCTCCTGGGCCTTCGGCGTGGGAGTGCGGTCGGCGAAGACCAGTCCGTTGCCGGAGAACTCGTAATCGCTCGGACGATCGCCGAAATCTCCGCCATAGCACAGACGGGTGGAGCCGTCCGGCTGGGTGGCATAGATCGCCTGATCGATGAAGTCCCAGATGAAGCCGCCTTGATAGTGCGGGTAGCGCTCCAGTGCCGTGTATTCGTCTAGATTGCCGACCGAGTTGCCCATTGCGTGCATGTACTCGCAGGAGATGTACGGCTTCTGCGGATCGTTCTTGAGATATTCCTCAACCACATCAGCATGCTCGTACATGCGGGTTTCGATGTCGGTAACGTCGTCGTAGTCGCGGTTCTTCGTCACGCCCTCGTAGTGCACGGGACGGTTCGGATCGATGTCGTGCACGTGCTTGTACATGGCACGGAACACATCGCCGGTGTAGGACTCGTTGCCGAGGGACCAAATGACCACGCTCGGGTGGTTGTAGTCGCGGCGCATCATGCTGTTGACACGGTCGACGCAGGCGCCTTCCCAATGTGCCTTGCTTCCTGGAACCGCGGTTTCGGCGGTGACCACGTCGCCGGGCAGGCACCAGCTGCCATGAGTTTCGAGATTGGTCTCATCGATCAGGTAGATGCCGTACTCGTCGCACAGATCGTACCAACGTTCCTGGTTTGGATAGTGCGAGGTGCGGATGGCGTTGATGTTGTGACGCTTGCAGAAAATCACATCATCGATCATGTCCTGCTCGGTGATGGAACGGCCGCGCTTGGCGTCGAACTCGTGACGGTCCGCGCCCTTGAACACGATGCGCTTGCCGTTAAGGGTCATGATGCCGTTTTCGATGCGGAAGCGACGGAAGCCGACCTTCTGAACGGCAGCTTCGACGATGTTGCCGGCCTGGTCGATGACGTTGACTTCAAGTTCGTACAGAGATGGGCTTTCGGCGCTCCACGGCTCGAGGCCCTGCAAGGAACCGCTTGCGAACGTGGTATTGGCGTCGGCGTTGGTCGAGGCCTCCCATACCACGTTGCCTTCGGAATCCTTCAACGTGGCCGAGATGGTAGCGGCATCGGAGGCGTTGCGCACGGACAATGCGGCATCAAGAGAGGCGGTGCCGGACTCGGCGTCCCAATCGGCTTCGAGCTGCATGTTCTCAACATGGACGTGGGGCTGCGCCGTCAGTTCGACGGAGCGGAACAGACCGTGCAGACGCCAGAAGTCCTGGTCTTCAAGCCAGGAGGCGCTGGAATACTCGTAGCAGGCGACCGCTACGACGTTCTCTCCGTCATGCAGCAGGTCGGTGATATCAAACTCGTTGGGAGTGAATCCGTCCTCGCCGTAACCTGCGAACAGGCCGTTGACCCATACGTAGATTGCGGTTGCCATTCCATGGAAGACGATGGAGACGCTTCCTTCGGACTCCTTGGTGTCCGCAAGACGCTTGGACACAACGAACTTCCTGCGGTAGAGCGCCACGTGATTGTTTTCCGGAACATTCGGCTCCAGCGGATTCTCGTGGCCGTCCCACGGATACTGGATATTCACGTACTTGTTCTTCAGCAGGCCCGCCATCTGCAGATGGCCCGGAACCTGGGCGCGGCAGAAAGAGGAATCATCGAAGTTCTCAGCAACGAATGGCTCTTCATTGAAGTCGATGTCGGAAGCCTGTACGATTTCGACGCGCCATTCTCCGTCAAGGCTTTGCGTGAGATCGGAGTGCTCGCCACTCTGCGGATCATGCGTGAAGCACTTGTGGTTGGAATGTGCCGGCGTGCGGTTGACTTCGAACACAGTCGCGTCGGTCAGCCACGTCTCGGATGCGTGCTCAACACGATTGCTGTTTGCCATGTTTCCTGCTTTCTTTCATTACTTCGTTGTGAATGATGTGGAAGCTAAACTTCCTTTACTGGTCATGATAAATGTTTTTTACTGAAAAAGCAAATCGTATTTACCGCCACGGTTTCCTCTGTTTTTCAAGCACTCTCACAAATATGTTTAAGCCGGTGACGGATAGGTTTTGCGTTATGGAAACTGCTGCAACACGCCGGTAAAAGCCTTGATTACTAATGTTTTTTACTTCCGTTTATAAAACGGCGTATAGTTGCAATACAAGATCAATGGGTGATCTAAGCTCTAACTATCTTAGAGGAGAAGAAAAATGAGCAACGCAACAGCCACGGACGGTGGAGTCCGCAAGGGGAAGCTCGGCCAGCGCATCGCCTACGCATGCGGTAACTTGGGTCAGTCTGCCTTCTACAACGCTATGAGCACGTACTTTGTTGTGTACGTGACCAGCTGCCTGTTCTCTGGCGTCGACAAGGCGTTGGCGACCAAGCTTATCGGCGTCATCACCAGCCTTGTGGTGATTATCCGTATTGCAGAAATCTTCATCGACCCGTTGCTGGGCAACATCGTCGACAACACCACCACCAAATGGGGACGCTTCCGTCCTTGGCAGTTCATCGGCGGTGCTGCCTCGGCCGTGCTGCTCGCCATCGTCTTCAGCGGCATGTTCGGTCTGGTGAATGTCAACACCACGCTGTTCATCGTGCTGTTCGTCATCACCTTCGTCGTGCTCGACGTGTTCTACTCCCTGCGTGACATCTCCTACTGGGGCATGATTCCGGCGCTGTCCTCCGACTCCCATGAGCGTTCCACCTACACCTCTCTGGGATCTTTCACCGGTTCCATCGGCTACAACGGCATCACTATCGTCGTCATCCCGATTGTCACCTACTTCAGCTACATGTTCACCGGCAAGCATGCCGAAAGCCAGAGCGGCTGGACCGCATTCGGCATCATCGTTATGCTGCTCGGCATCATCACTGCTTGGACCGTTGCCTTCGGTACTAAGGAAAGCACCAGCGCCCTGCGCGCCAAGGCCCAGAAGAACGGCAACCCGCTCGAGGCGTTCAAGGCACTGTTCCAGAACGACCAGCTGCTGTGGGTCGCCCTGTCCTACCTGCTGTACGCCATTGCCAACGTGGCCACCACTGGCGTGCTCCTCTTCCTGTTCAAGTTCGTGCTCGACAACCCGGCCGCCTACTCCGCGACCGGCGTCATCGCACTGGTGGCCGGCCTCATCATGGCTCCGCTGTACCCGATTCTGAACAAGCGCATCCCACGCCGCTACCTGTACATCAGTGGCATGATCTCCATGATTGTCGCTTACGTTCTGCTGGGTCTTTTCTCCACCAACATCGTCGTGGTGTTCATCGCACTGGTGCTCTTCTACGTGCCGGGCACGCTCATCCAGATGACCGCCATCCTCTCCCTGACCGACTCCATCGAATACGGCCAGTTGAAGAACGGTAAGCGTAACGAGGCCGTCACTCTGTCCGTCCGTCCGATGCTCGACAAGATCGGTGGCGCTCTGTCGAACGGCATCACCGGCTTCATCGAGGGCGCGCGCATCGGCGCGAATACGGCAAACACCGGCTTGAACTATGAGCTGGACGCCATCGCGGCCTGCGTCAGCGGCAGGTATGCCCGGCAGCGCCACTGCAGCCGATATGACCCCTGCGAACATCCACACCTTCGAAGTCTGCGCCTTCTATGTGCCGCTCGTTCTGATTGTGCTCAGCCTGCTGGTGTTCACCTTCAAGGTGAAGATCAGCGAGAAGATGCACGCCGAAATCGTCGAGCAGCTCGAAGCCAAGCTCACGGCCGGTGAGGTCTCCGATGAGGAAGCCAAGACGGTCGAGACGGTTGAAGCCGTCAACGAGAAGGCTAAGACTCTGACTGAGTAATAACCAATACTTGCCACTCCTTCCTTTCTCTCTGATGGAGGCCCCAATTTCGGTTGGGGCCTCCATTGGTATATGCACTGTTTTATAACCGCTCAAAGTTTGTCAAATGAACAAAACGACAGATGCCCCGGAGCATAATGCAACCAATGTTGTTTCGCTTTTTCGCTCAAGGCATATCTTGCCATGTTCTGAGGTGCACCATGTATTTTCGTGAATGGCCAATCGAAGAATCGAATTAGATTTCATTGTTGCGGATGAGAAGGTCCCAGCTTTACAGGGGGTATTAATGACATTCATCTCACGGGCGGCGCGCTATGTGTTCAGAAAACGAGTGCGTACCGCGGTGCTGTTCATTGTGCTGACCATCATAACGGCGAGTATGCTGTCCGCGACCGCAGTTTCTCAGGCAGCTCAACATGAGGCTGGACAGATTGAGAAACAGGCGGTTGGCGGATTCGTGCTGGCCAGTAACCTGCAAGGCAGCATGCTGACACCTCGCGGAGGCGGAATGGTTCGTCCCGCTGATGTGCAACGAATCTCGAAGATGTCCGGGGTTGACTCGTACATGGTCAGGCAGAACGCCACCGCCGATCTCGTGGGAGCCAGCGTGGTGAAGGTCCCCGGCGGCGATGATTACGATGCGGAGAAAGAACAGCAGTTTGGTAATACGGCCAACGTCATAGGCACAAACGATTCGTCGAAACTCAATGTGTTCACGTCTCACACGCTCGGCATGGTCGAAGGACGTCATCTAAAGGCATCCGATAAGCATATGTCGATGGTCCATGAGGATCTCGCCAAAACCAATGGGCTTAAAGTCGGCGATACCCTCACGCTCAAGGCCAATCCATATGATGCCGACAATGAGTCGCATTCGACGGCAACTGTCAAAACCACCATCGTTGGAATATTCAAAGGGGACAGCGACAGAAAGGTATCCAGCCGCGCGGAACTCACCTCCAACACTGTGTACACCGATTTGGACACTACAAGTACTCTGTACCAGTACAAGGCCGGCAAGGAAATATACCAGGATGCCACTTTCGTTCTGGACAAGGGTGTCGACGTGGAGAAAACCATGGAAGAGGCGAAGAAGCTTCCAGTGGATTGGAACAACTACCAGATCACGCGCAATGACCAATATACGTCGAGCATGCTGAATGCCGCCCGAGGTGTGCGTTCCATGATGCGCAGCGCTTTGATCGGCGTGACTATTTCGGCCGTGATAGTTCTCAGTCTCATGCTCTTACTGTGGATGAACGACCGACGCCAGGAGATGGGCGTATTGGTGTCCCTCGGCATCGGCAAGCCATCCCTGATCGCCCAGTATCTAACCGAGATGATTCTGATTGGCCTGCCGTCCCTGGTCCTCGGATGGTTGTGCGCACGAGGAATGGCTCAATGGCTTGGCACTTCGGCCCTCCGTTCCGTGAACGCCTCCGCGGCGAAGGAGCTGAGCAGCATGGGACAGGTCGGCGGCGATCTCGAGTCCAATATGTCGGTTCGCACCTTGGATTCGCTCACGGTATCAATCGACACAACCGCCGTACTGTATGTATCGCTCGGACTGCTGGCGGTGATGCTGGTATGCGTTGCCATATCGTGCATACCGATGCTGCGCAAGTCGCCACGAAGTCTGTCGGAGCTCCGATGATGGGCATGAACGTGTGGAAGCGTGCCACGCTGGCAATCGTACGTAAACCGGTACGCAGCGGAATCATCGGACTGTTGATGCTGATGGTTTTCACCAGTCTTGTGGCTCAGGTCGGAGTGTCAACGGCGCTTCAGGAAATGTCCGACGATATCGGCAGAAGCATGGGAATAGGTTTTACCGTCGACACAGGCGAGAATCCTGCAAGTCTAAAGGAAGCGAGCCGGTTCTCGCGCATCCCCGGCGTAAGAAAAACCGTTTACGAGCGTAAGACCCTGGCAGGGGTGGATGGCGCGCATCCGGTTGTCCCCGAACATGGTCCTCGATTGGATTCCGGTCTATCCACGCAGGTCAGCGTGCTGGGCACCACTGACTCCTCGTTGTCCGAAGAGTTCCAAAGCGGTCTGTACCGGTTGGAACAAGGACACCACATTTCAGGTAATGGCCGGAACGTACTGATTCACCGGGATTTCGCACGTGAGAATGGACTATCGGTGGGATCAACACTCCAGCTCAGTCAGGAAGACCGCGATTCCACCGTTCGCGTGGCCGGAATCTTCTCTGGCAATGTGCAGGCACAGAGCCCTATGCCATCGGACGCGTCGGAGAATCTTATCTATTCGGGCGTTCAAGTGGTTTCCGCGCTGACTGGAGAGGAACGGGTCGGCACGATCCGGTGCCTTTCGGATAATCCGCAGACGCTTTCCGCCGCAATGGCCCAAGCAAAAAAAATCGCTGGAAGCAAGTATGGCGTCACCGATGACTCGGCGCGGCTTTCCGGCGTGCTGCAGTCAGTGGAAACGGTGCGCGATCTGATCCGCATGGTGCTGTTGTCCGTTTGCCTGGCTGATGTGTTGGTACTGGGCATGGCGCTTGTTTTCTGGATCCGCTCACGTATCCATGAAATAGGCACCCTTCTGGCTCTCGGCATCGGCAAGATGCAGATTATCGCCCAGTTCGCAATCGAAACCGGTCTCATGGCTGTGGTCGCCGCCCTGTGCTCGCTGGGCACAGGCTCCCTATTGTCTGGTTACGTGTCCTCGCTCCTGCTGCACGATTCGGGAGTCGCGCCTCTTGAATCATTGCAGGTGGAGGCTCTGCCGCCAGAACAGACGCTGCTCATTCTGCTGCTCGGATGCGCGGTCATCGCAGTCGCGCTTGCCGTGTCGTGTGCCGCAGTGCTGGCCAAATCCCCGAAATCCATTCTTTCCTCTATGCGTTAGGAGATATTAATCATGACTATCTGTCTGCAATTGGACCACGTCAATTACTCATATGGCGCGGCGAAGATTCGCGTTCTTTCGGACGTGAACGCAGATTTCGAATCCGGAAAGATGTATGCGATAACCGGCCCATCGGGAGCGGGGAAGAGCACTTTGTTGTCTCTGTTGGCCGGTCTGGATGCCCCCTCTGATGGAGTGGTTCGTTTTGAGGGCAAGGATATAGCTACGACGGGTTACTCAAAGCACCGTCGCGAGCACGTGTCCTTGGTGTTCCAGGACCATAATCTGATCGACTATCTCACCCCCGAAGAGAATCTTCACCTGGTCAATCCCAAGGCCGATATGAAGATCCTCGAGGATCTGGGGCTGAGCCGTGAGGAATCGAAGCGCAACATCATGCACTTGTCGGGTGGCCAACGCCAGCGGGTGGCGGTCGGCCGCGCCCTAGTGGCGCCCGGCCGTGCGATTCTGGCGGATGAGCCGACTGGCAGCTTGGATCCGGAAATGACTGACGAGGTGATTGATCTTTTGCGGCAGGCCGCTCATCAACTCGGTAAATGTGTCATTGTGGTGACGCATTCCAAGCGTGTCGCCGATTCCGCCGATGCCGTTTACACTCTCAGACATAAGAAGCTAGCCAAGGCATAGCTCGCTTGCATAGACCGTGTCTTCCGTCCGAATAGCGATTCACCATCGATGGCCTCTCGGACTTCCATCGCGGCAGGGGCCCTCTTGACGCGTGGCTGCTGCGCCACGCAATGAACGCGTTGGGCTGCGGCATCGCCGCCGTTGCCTACGTGTCCATGGGCGGGGCGGCATGCTGGCCGGCTTCTACTCGATGTCCGCGAACAACGTGGGCTGAGGCGACGTGCACGGCATCGTGGATGGTTCGTTATTACAACGGCAGTTCTCGATAAACCAAATCATCACGGACTGCAAAGCCTTGACGTTCCCAGAAATCGTTGCCGGCATCGTTGTCTGCGGGCACTCCGACAGCGACTTTCGGCAGGCCGATCGCACGAAGCGTTTCAATCACGCGGCCCACCAAAATCGAGCCAATGCCTCTACCGCGCGCGTCGGGGTCGACTGCCGTGTGGTAGATGCGCGACCGTCTTCCGTCGTGGCCGGCAAGAATCGCGCCAATGATCCTTCCGCCATCGTCCTCGGCTACGAAACAGGTGTTGGGATTGCGTTCGAGAAACGTCTTTATCGCATCCTTGCAATCGTCTATATCTCTCATAGTGAAACCTGTGCATCGTATCCACAGTTCGTATACCAGCGGATAATCCTCGATTTTCATATGGCGTATGGTCATTGCTATCGGTTCGGTCATATTTCCTTCTTTTTTCTTGAACGTCAACTCCGATTCTCGCATCGTTCGCGGTATTTTCTGTGCGGGTATGCCATATTTGCGTTGCACGGCCGTTTGCAGCGCGCGTGTCAGGGAAGCCGTGGAAGCATCCTGAAGGGATAATCCGCCGATTTTCGGGGATATCCCGGATGTGAACACATGGCGACGGCACAGTGAACTGTGCTTAACTGGAATTATGCATATGAAGAACGGAAGTATCGCGAGGGCGGCGGCTGTGGTAATCGCAACCGCCATATTGTGCGGCATTGTGCCTATGATTGGCGTCGCGCTACGCGATTCTGCAATCGCAACAATGCGTGAAACCAATATTTTGCAGGCTTTAGCGGCGCTGCCAGAAGGGTTGCGCGACTGCTCCACGATACTTGCGTACTTGTTTTCAACGGTAGGCTGCATCGCAATCGTCGCCGCGCTCGCCGCTGTCGATTTGCGTATTACCGGCAGCAGGCACGTCGTCATCCGCGATGTCGCCGTGTCGGCGGCGCCGATACTGTACGTGACCGGCGTCAAATGGCTGGTCGAACGCCCCCGTCCGATCACGTCTGTCGGCAATGGTCTGTTGCCAGGCGATCCAAGTTTTCCGAGTGGTCACACGGCAGCCGCGGTGATCGTATCGGTCATGATGATTCTTACCGTGCGTAATTTCGCGCGCAAATGCTTCCCCGACGGAGAAGATGACGGGCGTGCAAACAGAAGACAGGTGTTTCTCCGCAGGACGATCATCGGCGCTGTCGCGCTTGTCGTGGCGGTCGCCTGTTCGCGATTGCTGCTCGGCTTGCACTATCCGACCGACGTGATTATTTCCGCCACCATCTGTCCGCTCATTTCCTACGCCGTATGGTGTGTATGGAACGCATGCGAAAGCGCGGGGGAGCGGTAAAAACGTATCTGCCATGTGAGTTCCTTTGATTCCGAAATCAGTTTAGAAATATCCGATTGTGCGGGCAAAACGACAGGTTGTGTAATACAGCGGTGGTGGTGTGGCGAAAGCTGGTTCAATCAAACTAGCGGCGAAAACCTGCATGCGGCACGGCATGATGCGGCGCGGTGCGGCAGCGGGAAAATCGCAAGAAAAACCACAGTGGAGCCAAGCAATACAGACTTGGCGAAGCGGGTTTGCGACGTGCTTAGTGCAAGGGAGAACCAATGGAACTCGAAGAACTTTCGGTCGTTAAAAAGGCCGCAATGCTTTCCGGTGGATCCGAATGGGATTCGCGGGGCAACGACCGCGCAGACATCCCCAGCTTCGTGATGAGTGACGGCCCTCACGGTGTGCGCCGCCAGCTCGGCGAAGGTGACCATCTCGGCATTGGCGCATCCAAGCCGGCCACCTGCTTCCCGACCGCAGGAACCGTGGCTAATTCTTGGGATCCGGCGCTCGCCGAAGAAATGGGCGAGGCCCTCGGCAACGAAGCGCACGATCTTGACGTGAACGTGCTGCTCGGCCCGGGCTTGAACATCAAGCGCAACCCGCTGTGCGGACGTAACTTCGAGTACTACTCCGAAGATCCGATTGTCGCCGGGCGTATGGCAGCGGGCCTGATTCGCGGCATTCAGAGCAACGGCATCTCCGCATGCCCGAAGCATTTCGCAGTCAACAGCCAGGAGCTGCGCCGTCAGGCGAGCAACTCCGTGGTCGACGAACGCACCATGCGCGAACTGTATTTGACCGGTTTCGAAATCGCAGTGCGCGAAGCCAAGCCGCTGACCATCATGACCTCCTACAACGAGATCAACGGCGTCTACGCGCACGAAAACAAGCATTTGCTGCAGGAGATTCTGCGCGACGAATGGGGCTTTGACGGCATGGTCGTCTCCGATTGGGGCGGATCCAACTCCGCGGTCGCAGCAGTCAAGGCCGGTGGTTCTCTGGAAATGCCGTCTCCGGGCTTTACTTCCGTACGTGAGCTGGAAGGTGCGGTCAAGGCCGGGACTTTATCTGAAGCCGACATCAACGCTCGTGCCGCAGAAGTCGCAAAG
>ERZ857922.4552-NODE-4552-length-10291-cov-3.894002_pt1 | contig 10291 bp, 10 predicted proteins | sample MGYA00519579_ERZ857922 | MGnify/ENA primary metagenome ERZ857922 (study PRJEB31778, sample SAMEA3449375) | human gut metagenome | biome: human gut; feature: human-associated habitat; material: faeces | place: United Kingdom | collected 2010/2012 ... | reverse complement strand
GCTATGATCTGTTCTTTTCCTTTGGATACAGAATCTTTGTAGAACTTCAATGACTGCAATGGATATCCGTTAATATCAAACAGTGCCTGATTATCCCAGCTTGTTCCACCCCATGCTGCTTTTCCTTTGTAATACATTTTAGAATCTGGAAAATATCCAAGTGCACCTTTCGATGCCCATCCTGTACCATACTGATCTGCAATCTGCTTATTATATTCCCAGTTTGTCCATCCTGCTTTTACCGGAATCCATGCACCTTCCCAATAGAATGTACCTAATCCATTATCCTGTGATAACACGGTATCATAAAGATCTGTAAGTTCATTTACCTGTCCTTGTGGTCCTACTTCATATGCACCTGTATTTGTACTGTCTCCGATAGAATTTGGTGTACCGTCTCCATCATTTAAACTATTAACCCAGCTTGTCTCAAATACTGCAAACATCTTTCCATAAGAAGCTGCCAGTGTCTGCACATCTTTTAATGTCTTTGGCGTATTTGCTTTTGCTGCAATGGACCAGAATGGATAATACGAAGATCCTAAAACATCATAGTCCACATTATCTCTCTTCCATGTATTCATGATCGTTTTGTATTTCCATACATTTGGTGTTTCAAGATGTAATGCAACCAAAGCCTGCGGTGTATATTCTCTGACTGCTTTAATTCCGGCTTTTAAATATTTATTTACTTCTGTTGATTTCTTTTTATCTCCCCAGATGACATTAAAAGATTCTCCTTTGTCTCTGTTAGAGTATATTCCAAGAAGTCCGTTGGTAATTTCATTTCCTACCTGAACCATTCCAATGTTTGCCCCGGCATCTTTAAATTTCTGAATAGATTCTTTGGTGAAATCATATACATCTGAACACATCTTTTCTGTATTATTTACATCCTTTTTCCATGCTTTTGGAACTAACTGAACCGCTGGTTCTGCCCAGAAATCCGAATAATGAAAATCAAGCAGAACTTTCATATCATATTGGGCTGCCTCTTTTGCGATCTCTACACCTGTGGAAACATCATTTCCACCACCGCCATAGGTTTCCCCATCTGCATTAAACGGATCATTCCAGATCCTGATCCTGATATAATTGATTCCATTATCATGAAGTACTTTTAATAACGGTGTCTCATTTCCTTCATAATCATAATATTTCACTCCTGCTTTCTTTAATGCAAGATAAGATGAAATATCCATTCCTCGGATAGAACTCTCAGACATTCCTTTGACTTTTTTGATCGTTACTTTTTGATCTTTTAACCCTGTATCTCCACCGTATTCCCATGGATCTTTGTAGCTGCTTACATCAACCTGATTTCCTTGTGCATAAGCAAAGATTGCAAGTGAAGACATTGCTTGTCCATTTTCATCAAAGAATGAGTCCCATGCCCCGACAAAATCTGCATCATCATAGATCAATCCACCTGCATTTTTCTCATCGATCGTTGCCTGAAGATAATCATAAATGCTCTTTGTCTGTGTCGTTATACTGGCTTTTCCTTCTGAATCTTTCCATGGACATTTGACACTGGAAATGATCATCTGCTTTCCTGCTGCCTTTTCTTCTACTGTATTCTTTAATGTTTTTACATAATTGTCATTATGTGTATCCGGATAGATGTTTACTCCAATATAATCATATCCTGCACCCTCATATTTTTCACAGGCATATCCGAGCTGTTCTATAATATATTGGATATCAGAAGCCTTTCCTGGCGCTGCAAAACTAAATGCGGCTTTTATTCCAGCATCTTTTACAATCTTTGAAATCTCTGCCATCGCACAATATCCGTCCCAATTGCTCAAAGTCAAGAAATTATAGTTTACTTCATTTCCGATCGTGATCATCGTTGGGACTGCATCTGCTGCCTTCAATTCTTTGATGACGTTTTTTGTATACTCCATTGCTTTTTCTTCTGCTGAATCAGTATCCCAACCATCTGGTAATTTCTGCACCCCTGCATACGTCATATCATCAGAATATAACAATGTAACATTTGTTTTTAATCCTGCTTTCTTGGCTTCTTTTAATGTCTTCTTAGCGTTTTCTAAAGACAGATAGCTTTCATTACCCTCTTTATCTTTTGTTGGATTCACTGCAACTTTCACAGAAATCGTATTGATTCCCTGTGATCTTACATATTCAAACACATTGGAAACTTCGATTCCTTTGTAATTTTTCCAGACTTTTTTCCACGCATTTTTTTGCAGTTGATAATGGGAAAAATCTGCTCCTAAAACCGTCTGAATGCTGATTCCATTTATTTTCTTATACTGTGACATATCATTCGTATCACTGCTTATTGTTTCTGCCTTTGACTCCGCTTTTACGTTATGTGCAAACATTGGCATGGATGTTAATCCTGTTGAAACAGTTAATGTTGCTGCCATCAATGTTGTCAATATCTTTTTAACTTTGTTCATTTAACTTCTCCTTCCCTATCCTTTGTTATTTTTTCTTACATTTTAACGCATGTAAATCATAAATGTGAATAAATCCTTCTGAAATTGTATTCCTTTTGCACTTTCATATTTCCATGCCTGTCCTGGCACTCCATAAATATAATATGCAGATGATGTCAACCCTCCTCTCTCTAATCGTTCTCTCTTAAACCAGTTTCCAAAAGAGCTGGTTGGTCTGCTCTTGATCGGATGAGAATCTAAGACCAGATATTTTTTTGTCTTGGGATTAAAATCAGCAACTGTTACATAATGTCCTGGTACATGCGAGATTGCTACACAACCTTTTTTCAGATATTCTCTTACTTCTGATGTACTGTAAGTTGTCTTAATATAAGTGAACCCATATGTGTCTCCAAATTTCTTCGCTGCCGCCTTAAAAATCCCATCATGTGTTCCGGCACCTATGATCCTGTAATGTTTCTCCACTGCATAATCTGCAAACAACATTGGATCAACAAATTGTCCATTCAATGCATATACTGCATTTGTGATCGCCACAACTCCGCAGCCTGCTGCTGCCATTTTCCCACTGTAATCCGAAACATTTCCATAATCTTTTCTGGCCCATGCAGGATCAAACTGCATAAAATCACGATACGGATATACATTTTTATTGTTAAGACGCATTACCTGCCATTGATAAGACTTCTGTGCCGCTTCTTTCTGTGGTTTTGTGAAACAGTTGTTCATATCTTTTATTTTACCGTCTGTCAAGGTACCATTTTCATCCATTGACAGATATTTTTCATTTTTTATATTTTTGATATAAAAATGATCGTACTCACGTATTAGTTTCCATGTGTGATCTTCTTTGCTTTGATTCAAAATCGAAACTTGATATTTCTGATCTCCCAGAAAAATGATCTGTACACGAATTCCTTCTCCAGAAGCTTTATTTTGTATCCAATAAGTTCCATTTCCTAGCAACTGTTTTTCATTCCCATTATATGGAATAGCTTCCTTATGATACAAACCTCTATCAATCCATCCAATTCCATATGCCTTCTTTTTCTCATAGATCACCTGAACATGATCGGATGTTTTACTAACCACGATCACTCCTGAATATCTTGGCGCTACCCCTATCTTTTTACTTCCTGAAGATGTTTCATACACATTCATCTTTTTTTTCAAAAATGCATAACTCTTTTTGAATGAACGATCATAAATCTTCCCAGCAAATTCATCATAGACCGTCTGGGGATTATCAAAATATCCTGGCTGTGCTGCCTGTATTTTGATGCCTGAGATCATGCAAAGAACAAGGCATATCACTACACAGATTCTTCTCTTATTTTTCCTGTATTGTTTTGTCATTTGATTTTCCTTTTATTTTGTTAATTCTATTGACAGTATATCATTTTCATGATAAATTATTAATCAGTTCTGCTGCTGTGGCACAGGAGGTAGCGCACCTCATTGGTAGTGAGGAGGTCACGGGTTCAACTCCCGTCAGCAGCTTTATAAAGAAGACTTAAAACATCTGTTTTAAGTCTTCTTTTTATTTCTCTTATCTTTACTTTAATTATCTTTACTTTAACTTTCCTGATCATTTCTGATCTTCCTGCGAATCCTCTGAATCGCATTATCAATGGACTTATCACTTTTTCCAAGTTTTTTTGCAATCGTTGTATATGTTTCTCCATTCAGATAATGATACATCACCTGTTTTTCGAATTTACTTAAATTCTGGTCAAGCATTTTGTAATAATCATTTAATTCTTCCTTTCGAAGCATCATCTCCTCCGGAGTTTCCTCCGGAGTTTCTAAGATTTCATCCAATGATAATTCTTCTTCCTGATTCTTTTGTTCAAACAGAGAGATTGCTGTATTCAACGGAATATGTTTTTTTCTGTTAAATGCAGTGATCGTTGTATAGATCTGTCTTTGCACACACAGATAAGCAAACGTTGAAAACGAAGTGTTTTTTTCTTCCTGATAGGATGTCACTGCTTTAAAAAGCCCGATCATTCCTTCCTGGATCAGATCTTCTTCATCCCCACCTGCAAGAAAAAAGCTCCTTGCCTCTTTCCTTACCATATCCCTGTATCTCTCTAACAGACATTCCATCGCATCATCATTACCGCTTTGGATCTGTCTGAGCAATTTCTCATCAGAAATTGTTTTTAATTCTTTCATTCTTTATTTTCCCAGTCGTTGTCTTACAACTTCAAACGCCAGAACACCTGCTGCTACAGAAGCATTCAGTGAATCAATATCTCCTTTCATTGGAATAGATGAGATAAAGTCACACTTTTCCTTTACCAAACGGCTCACACCGCTTCCTTCATTTCCAATAACAAGCCCGATCGATCCTGTCAGATTCTGACGATAGATCACTTCTCCATCCATATCTGCACATGCAAACCACATACCACGTTCTTTTAATTCATCCATTGTTTTTCCAATATTTGTTACTTTCACAACTGGTGTATAATTGATCGCACCTGCAGATGTTTTTGCTACGGTTGGTGTAATTCCAACTGCACGATGCTTTGGAATGATCACTCCATGTGCACCTGCAAGATTTGCTGTACGAATGATCGCCCCAAGATTATGAGGGTCTTCAATCCCATCTAACAGGATAAAGAAAGGATCCTCACCCTTTTCTTCTGCTCTTTTAAACAGATCCTCAATTGTTCCATATTCATATGCTGCGACAATTGCAACAACTCCCTGATGATGTTCATTTGTCAGCTGATTCAAGCGTTCTTTATCTACAAATTTAAGAATCGCATCTGTTTTCTTTGCCTCTCTTACGATCGTACGGATCGGTCCATCCTGACATCCATCCAATACAAAAATTTTGTCGATTGGTTTCTTTGCTCTTAAAGCCTCGATCACGGCATTACGCCCTGCGATCAGATCTTCTTTATGATTCATGTTCTTCTCCTATTTCTTCTTTTTTATTCAAATCAAAACCGATCCCGATCAATTCGATGATGCGGTCCATATCTCCTGCCAGATATAAATATCCAACCAAAGCTTCCACTCCAGTTGCTTTTCTGTAATCCATCATAGATGCATTCTTTGCAACAGAACCTGATTTGGAATTTCTTCCACGTTTATAAACAGCCATTTCTTCTTCTGTCAAAAATGGCTCGATCTTTTCAAACACTTCTTTTTGTGCAGAAGCTTTGACCATACTGCTTGATTTTTTGTGATACTTATTCACACTCATATTCCCTGCAGACATAACGATCGTTCGGATCACGATCTCATAGATCGCATCTCCAATGTAAGCAAGAGATAATGGAGAGTAACTTTTAGGATCCAATCCATCAAGATACAATCCTTCTTTGATCTTTTGAATTAAGCTCTGCTCCATTTTACACCTTCTCTTGTATCTTTTAATACGATACCCTGCTCTAATAACTGGTCTCTGATCTCGTCTGCTCTTGCAAAATCTTTGTTCTTTCTTGCCGCCTGACGTTCTTCGATCAGTTTTTCGATTTCTTCATCTAGGATCTCTTCTTCTTTTGTTGTTTCAATTCCAAGAACGCTGCAAAGATCTTCTAATACTTTTAGTACTTTCTTTGCATAGTCTGCACTGAAGTCTTTCACTGTTGAGTTTGATTCACGCACGATCTCAAAAATAGCCGAAACTGCATCTGCTGTATTAAAGTCATCTTCCATTGCATCTTCAAATTTCTTTACAAGTACTTCTATATTAGCAAAATGTTCTGTTTCTTCTTTGCTTAAAGAACCTGTTTCTTCTTTAGCTGCCATCTCTCTGCATAGATCGATCGCTGTCAAGATACGGTCTAATCCTGTTTTTGCACTTTCTACTAAAGTATCACTGAAGTTTAATGGGGTTCTGTAGTGTGCACTTAACATGAAGAAACGGATCACCTGTAATGGATACTTTTCTCCAATTTCACGCACTGTAAAGAAGTTTCCTGCTGATTTAGACATTTTCTTATTGTTGATATTTAAGAAACCATTATGCATCCAGTAATTCGCAAACTTCTCCCCATTGCATGCTTCACTCTGTGCGATCTCATTTTCATGATGAGGGAAGATCAAGTCTTCTCCACCTGCATGAATATCAATTGTATCTCCGATATATTTCTTAGACATCTCAGAACACTCAATATGCCATCCTGGTCTTCCTTCTCCCCATGGAGAATCCCATGCGATTTCTCCTTCTTTCTTTGGTTTCCATAATACAAAATCAAGAGGATCTTCCTTTCCTTCTTCTCCTGTTACCTTGATCTCGCGATGTCCTGCTTCTAGATCATCAATATTTTTCTTGGAGAGTTTTCCATAATCTTTAAAAGATCTTGTCTTAAAGTATACAGTTCCATCTACTTCATATGCATGCCCTTTTTTGATCAATGTCTGAATCATTTTGATCATTCCACCGATTTCTTCTGTCGCTCTTGGCTGGTGGGTTGCAGGTTTGATATTTAACGCTTCCATATCTTGTTTGCATTCCTTAATATATCTTTCTGCGATCTCTGTTGCTGTTACACCTTCTTCATTTGCCTTCTTAATGATCTTGTCATCGACATCTGTGAAGTTTGAAACATAATTTACTTCATATCCTTTATATTCAAAGTAACGACGCACCGTATCAAAAATGATCATTGGTCTTGCATTTCCAATATGAATGTAGTTATACACCGTTGGCCCACAAACATACATTCCAACTTTTCCTGGATGCACCGGTACAAATTCTTCTTTTTGTCTTGTCAGTGTATTGTAGATTTTCATTTTTCTTTTTCCCTTCTGATTGCTTCTGAATTTTGATAATGTATAATAAATGTTTCCAGTGCATGTCGTAATTCAGCATTCTCTCTTGCGAGCTTTTCGATATCCATATCGACTGGATTTGGAAGATCGATCTGGTCAAGCACAATACTCTGAATGCGATTGACTCTCTCTCCATCCTGTTTAACTACCTTACCTGGAACTCCGACAACAGTAGAATTCGGCGGTACATCAGATACAACAACACTTCCTGCACCAATCTTTGAGTTCTTTCCAATTGTAATAGATCCCAAAACCTTAGCACCTGAACTGATCATAACATTATCTTCGATCGTTGGATGACGTTTTCCAGTTTCATTTCCAGTTCCACCTAATGTAACACCTTGATATAAGGTCACATTATTTCCGATGATCGTCGTCTCGCCAATGACCACTCCATGCCCATGGTCAATAAAGAACCCTTCTCCGATCTGTGCACCTGGATGAATCTCAATTCCAGTTTTTCTCGCCCATTTCTGAGAAATCTTTCTAGCTTTGTAAAACTCTCCTTTCTTATATAATTCGTGTGCAACACGATGCCAATACAGTGCTTTTACATAAGGATACAAAAAAACTTCTTTCTCTTCCCTTAACGCAGGGTCTCTTAGTTTGATCGTATCATATTGGCTTTTCGCAAATTCTCGAAAACCCATCATAATTTCTAAACCTCCAATATATAGTATGTAATTTACAGGACTTTTTATATCATAGAGGATTCCATCAAAATTTTCTATAATACAAAAAACTCCGTCTCTAAATAAAGAGACGGAGTATATCCGCGGTTCCACTCTTTTAAAAGTTCCTGATCTTCTTATTATATATCTGACTAATATCACTTGATCAGGATACTTCCACTCGAATCCGTTAACGCCGGCAACGTACAAAACTACTTTATTCATCTTGTCTGCTCCCAGATGCATTCCAGACATCTTCCCTCAAAGCCGCTTCCAGCCGATGGCAGCTTCTCTCTGACAGTTCCAACTTGTCTGTACTAATTCTGTTCATTGCATTTAACTACGAATAGTTTATGCTTTTTCATCCAAAATGTCAACAGATTCTTATTTTCAATGCAAAGTATTTGTTATTTATTCTGGTAAAACTCTCGCCTTCACAACAGCCTTCTTCACTGCACTTCCTACAATGATCGCGATCACGATCTTTGCCGCATCTCCTGGAAGATATGGAATCACACCTGCATATAATCCCTGTACAAATGTTAAATGCATCTGTGCACACAGCCAGATCGTTCCAAATGCATATGTTACTGCTGTTCCAAGTACCATACCAATTACTGCCATCACTATGTTCCCTGAGAATTTTTCTACAAAGAATCCACTAATCAATGCCAAAAAGATAAATCCAACCAAATATCCTCCTGTTGGTCCTGCAAGTTTAGCAAGCCCACCACTAAATCCTGAAAATACTGGAAGTCCTACTGCTCCGATCAGAAGGTATACAAGATAACTAATCGTTCCACGTTTCATCCCAATAACCATTACCGCAAAATAAATCACCAAGTTCGTAAATGAAATCGGTACTGGTGTAAATGGCAATGTGATCGACATTGGTCCTAAAATACAAGTTAATGCTGCCATTAATGCAATCAGTGTTAAATCCTGAATTTTCATTGTTTGTTGTTCCATAATAAATTTCTCCCTCACTTTTATTATTTTCCTGTACTGACTGCCATTATATATCATCAATCCCTTATTGTCAACTTTATTTTTTTGAAAGTTAACAATAAGGAATCTTTTGATCATCCTAAAAAAAGAAAGGCACCACCGATGCCTTTCTTAATCTTCGTTCTCTTCTTCTAAAATCCCAAGTTCTTTGATCCGCTCCTCAATCTTCTTTAAAGATTCTTCATAAGTTCCTTCTTTTGTCTCTTCCCTCTCCTGATTCATTCCATCAAGTAATTCGTCAATATTCTTACTTAATGGATTGCTGTCCGTTTTTCTCGTCAATAATCCCATATCTGTCTCCTTCTTCCGCTTCTTTGATGATCCTGCATGGATTACCTGCAGCAACTACATTGGCTGGAATATCCTTTGTTACAACACTTCCTGCACCGATCACACTATTGTCGCCGATCGTAACTCCAGGAAGAATCGTAACCCCTCCGCCAATCCATACTTTATCTCCAATCTTAACTGGGAGGGCCCATTCATATCCCTTTTCTCGTCTCTTCACATCTGCTGGGTGGTTCGCAGTATAAATTCCTACATTCGGACCTATAAAAACATGATTCCCGATTTCAACTCCTCCACCATCTAAAATCGTCAGATTAAAGTTTGAGAAAAAGTCACTTCCAATCGTTGTCCTATATCCATAATCCAGATAAATGGGTGCTTCCAGATGAACATTCTTCCCAAGACTTCCAAATATCTGTCCTATCAGATAATTCCGACGTCCTTTATCTTCCCAATGTTCATTAAACTGTCTGGTTAGAGATTTTGCATGGTTCCTCTCTTCTATCAGAGCTTGATCCTCTGCATTATATAAAATTCCCATCAACATTTTTTGTTTTTCCGTCATCTTTTTCCCTCCGTTGTCTTATATTTTATCATACTTCTTTTCTGTTATCTATCGAATTTGACTTTCTATCAAAAAAATTGTAGGATAAAAGAGATTTAACCATTAAGGAGGTTTAAACATGGATACCAACTTTATTATTTCTCTTGATTCCATTGCAGACGTGAATGCATTTGCAAATACGATCGCACATTTTAAATCTGAGATTGATCTTTCTTCTGGAAGATATATCGTAAATGCAAAATCGATCATGGGAATTTTCAGCCTTGATCTGACAAGACCTTTGACTTTAACCGTACATGGTAAAGATGAACTTGAAGAAATCAGCTCTGCAATTGCACCATACTTGAAAAAATAAGTTTACTTGTGATCAATGCGAGCATTTGAAGTCTCTGTTTTTAGAGGCTTCTTTTATTTTGTGAATTTTATTTAGTAAAAGAAAAAAAGCATGATCTAAGTTCATTCTTAAATCATGCTTATTAACTGAGCGTGCGGGGATTCGAACCCCGGACAACTTGATTAAAAGTCAAGTGCTCTAC
>ERZ857922.4546-NODE-4546-length-10306-cov-13.402010_pt1 | contig 10306 bp, 8 predicted proteins | sample MGYA00519579_ERZ857922 | MGnify/ENA primary metagenome ERZ857922 (study PRJEB31778, sample SAMEA3449375) | human gut metagenome | biome: human gut; feature: human-associated habitat; material: faeces | place: United Kingdom | collected 2010/2012 ... | reverse complement strand
GCACGCAGCTTTTCCTGGTCCTGCTCGCAGGGCTGGGTGTACAGCGGGGCCAGCGCGTCCGCACGCAGGTAACCGGTGCGGCCATCCGGCAGCGTTACGGCCTGCCAGCCGTCTTCCGGCTCCCCCTGCACGGCCACGCGGGCGCCCAAGGGCAGGCCAGCAGCCACGCAGGCCCCCTGCACACGGGATTCCGCCAGCACATCAGCCCAGCGGGCTATGACCACCATCTGCGGCTGAACCAGCCATTCTTCCGCCTTGGGGCCAGTCAGCAAAGCATCCTGTGCTACCCAGCCGGTATAGCCGTAAAAGGTGCGTACCGGTACCATATGCTGTTCGGCTTCGCCGGTAATTTCCACCGGCATGCCCAGCAAAAGCTCATCCACCAGACGGGATTGCTGCGGGTTCTGCGCCCAGAGGGCCGGGTTTGTGGTAAGCGGCGCTATGGCCACGTTGATTACTGCCTGCATTGTTATTTCCTCACTGTGTTATCTCAGTCCCAGTTTTCGCCCGCGCGGTGGCAGGCAACCATACGGCCATCCCATTCCCGCAGCTCCGGAACCTCGGTGCGGCAGCGCTCCGTTGCGTAAGGGCAGCGGGTATGGAAGCAGCAGCCGGACGGCAGGTTGACCGGGCTGGGCACTTCGCCCATCAGCACACGGCGGTGCTGGTTGCGGCGGTGTGGATCCGCCTGCGGGATGGCATCCATCAAAAAGGCGGTATAGGGGTGCATGGGGCGGCTGTAGAGCTCTTCCTTGGTGGCAACCTCGCACACATGGCCCAGGAACATTACGCAGACGCGGTCCGCAATAAAGTTGATGACAGAAAGATCATGCCCGATGAAGAGATAGGTCAGGCCGTACTGCTTTTGCAGGTCCTTGAGCAGGTTCAACACCTGGCTCTGCACCGAAACATCCAATGCGGAGACCGGTTCATCGCAGACGATCAGGTCCGGCTGCAGCGCAATGGCGCGGGCAATGCCGATGCGCTGGCGCTGGCCGCCGCTGAACTGGTGCGGGTAACGGTTCAAAAACTCTGCCGGTACACCAACAGCCTGCATCAATTCCAGCACGCGGTGGGTGGTTTCGGCTTTGGTTTTGCATACATGATAGGTTTCCAGCGGTTCGGCAATGATATCCCGCACCTTCATGCGCGGGTCAAGGCTGGCATACGGGTCCTGGAAGACCATCTGCATCCGGCGGCGCAGGGGGGCAAATTCCTTATCCTTCATGGCGGTGATGTTCTGCCCCTCAAAGGTCACGCTGCCCCTGGTTGCGGGCAGCATGCGGATCAGGGTGCGTCCCAGGGTGCTTTTGCCGCAGCCGCTCTCTCCCACCAGGGCCAGCGTTTCGCCGCGGTACAGGGTCAGATCCACATTGGTCAGGGCATGGACGGCCTGGTCTTTTTTGCTGGTTTCAAAGTTTTTATAAATACCTTTTGCCTGCAAAAGAACTTCGTGTTTTACCTCGCTCATTGATGTTCCTCCTCACAGCGGAAGCAGCGCACCTGATGATCCGGTGCAACGGGATGCAGCTGCGCTTTTTCCGTGCGGCATTGGTCGGTGGCATATTCGCAGCGGTTGCTGAACGGGCAGCCCTGCGACAGGTGCAGCAGGTTGGGCACCACACCGGGGATGGTGTGCAGCCGCTCGGCGTTCTGGCCAATGCGCGGGATGGAATCCAGCAGGCCCCTGGTATAGGGGTGCATGGTATGGTCAAACAGCTCAAAGGTTTCGGCCTGTTCCATGATCTTGCCTGCGTACATGACATACACATAGTCACAAATTTCCGCCACAACGCCCATGTTATGGGTGATGATCAGCACGCTCATGCCGGTTTCGTCCCGCAGCTCCTTCATCAGGCGCAGGATCTGGGCTTCAATTGTCACATCCAGTGCGGTGGTGGGCTCATCGGCAATCAGCAGCTTGGGCTTGCATACCATGGCCATGGCAATCATCACGCGCTGGCGCAGGCCGCCGGAAAGCTCGTGCGGGTAGCAGTCATAGCGCTTTTCCGCTTCGGGGATGCCAACACGCTGGAACATTTCCACCACGCGCTGCTTGGCTTCCGCCTTGCCCATGGTCGGGTTATGCACCAGCAGCGTTTCGCGCACCTGGCGGCCCACCTTGAGCACCGGGTTCAGGCTGGTCATCGGCTCCTGAAAGATCATCGAAATATCATTGCCGCAGATCTTGCGCAGCTCTTTATCCGAAAGTCTGGTCAGGTCCTGATCTTCAAACCGGATGCTGCCGCCCGCCACGCGGCCAGGGTATTTCAGCAGGCCCATAATGGATTTGGCGGTCATGCTTTTGCCGCAGCCGCTCTCCCCCACCAGGCCGATGATCTTGCCCTTGGGAATATCCAGGTCCAGGCCATCCACCGCCGGGGCCACGCCTTTTTCGGTAAAGAAATAGGAGTTCAGGCCGCGGATTTCCAGAACATTATTATTATTTTCCATCTTTTACTTCTCCCCCGCCGTTACTGGTTCTTCATGTAGGGGTCCAGCACATCGCGCAGACCGTCACCCAAAAAGTTGAACGCCAGCACCACGATCATAATGGCAATGCAGGGTGCCAAGGCCAGCCAGGGCTGGGTGAACAAAAACTGCTTGGACTGGTTGACCATCAGGCCCCAGGATGCTGCCGGGGGCTGTGCGCCGATGCCCAAAAAGCTCAGCGAGCTTTCAGACAGAATGGCAGAGGGAACATTCAGGGTAAACAGAACGATCAATGAGGGAATGCAGTTGGGCAGGATATGCTTGAGCATGATTTTGCCGTTGCTGACGCCGATCGAACGGGCAGCCTCAACATATTCGCTCTCCTTCAGGCTCAGGGTCTGGCTGCGCACCACGCGGGCCACACTGGCCCAGCTGGTGAGGGAAAGCGCGATAAACAGGTTGACGGTGGACTGGCCCAGGGTGTACATAACCACCATGGCCAGCAGCAGGGACGGGATGGACAGCATGATATCCGCCAGGCGCATGATGACATAATCCACCCAGCCGCCAAAGTAACCGGCCAGCAGGCCAAAGAAGATGCCCACCACCAGCGAAATGATGCTGGGCAGAATGCCGATGGTAAGCGAGAGGCGCGAACCATACAGAATACGGGAGAACACATCGCGGCCCAGTTCATCCGTGCCAAACCAGTGGGCAGCGCTGGGGCCCTGCAAACGGCTGATCAGGTCCTGCTCAGCCTCACCATAGGGGGCCAGAACGGGAGCAAAAATAGCTATCAGGATGATAACCAGAATCAGCACAGCCGAAAAGGCGGCCAGCTTGTTCTGGCGGCACATGCGCAGCAGCTGTTCTTTCAGGCCGTCCTCTTCGCCGATCTGGCTTTCCAATTCCTGCGGCTGGGCATTTTTCAACATTTCGTCTGCCATGGCTTATGCCTCCTTTCTGATGCGCGGGTCCAGCACAGAATACAGCAGGTCCGCAATCAGGTTTCCTGCAATGACCAGCACGGTGGTAAACAGCACGGTCCCCTGCAGCACCGGCATATCACGGTTCTGGATTGCTGTGGTGGCAAGGCGGCCGATGCCGGGAATGGCAAAAATGCTCTCGGTGATAACCGCGCCGGACAGCATGCCGGAGAACTGCAATGCCATCATGGTAATGACCGGCAGCATGGAGTTTTTGAGCGCATGGCCCAGAATAACCGCCTGCTTGCGCAGGCCTTTGGCACGGGCGGTATCAATATAATCCGCCTGCATCACTTCCAGCAGACTGGAGCGCGTCATACGGGCAATGCTGCCTGCGCTGTTCCAGCCCAGGGCAATGGCGGGCAGAATCATGGAAAGGAAGGTACCATCCAGCGTAAGCGGGAATGCCTTGATTTTGAAGGCAAACAGGTATTGCAGCAGCAGCGCCACCATGAAAATAGGCATGGAAACGCCAGCCAGCGAAACGCCCATGAACAGGTGGTCCACAAGGCTGTTCTGCCTGATGGCTGCTATAATACCGGTGCCAAGGCCCAGCACCCAGGCGAACAGCGCCGCCAGCAGGGCCAGTTCCAGCGTGTAGGGGAACGCCTCTATGATCATATCGGTAACAGCGCGGTTATATTTATAACTGATGCCCAGGTCCCCATGGATTGCCCCGGCCAGATAGTCAAAGAACTGCACGATCACCGGCTTATCCAGCCCCATCACTTCAGTCAGGCGGTCAATGGTGGCCTGGTCCACATGTTCACCCAGCAGCATAGCCGCCGCATTGCCGGGAACAATGCGCAGCATGATGAAGATGAGCAGTACCACGCCGATCAGCACCGGAATGGTGCCCAAAATGCGCTTTATCACGCTTTTCACACGGAGTCACTCCCCTTTTGTCCCTCACAGCCGCTGTTTTCAAGCTGCCAATCGGTTAAAACCATGCTCTGTGCAGGTGAACATCATTTTCCCTGCAGGCGTTGCTTCGGCACAGCGCTTTTATAAAAAGCGCTAAGGCAATACCGCATAATTCTAAGTGCCGATACGACGAGCGAGGTGCGGCAGATGCCAAGCCAAAAGCGCAGATAATACTGGATGCTGCAAAGGTGAGCGCCGCCAGTGGCGGAAACAGCGAACCGAAGCAGGGGCAGCGGTCGCAGAGTGCGAGGGGCTTTTGCCCCCGAAGCACGATGCGGGTACCGCAACCCGACATTATCGAGCATTTTGGCAACGCAGATGCCGTGCCGCAGCTACCGGAGCGGTGCTTAAGCCGCAAGGCGGGAATTGTGCGGTGTTGCCCTAAGTTTTCAGGTTCGTGGGCGCACAATGTGCGCCCTTACGGTCCCTGCCAGGCAGAATGCAGTTTTACCTTATGGACAGTCTGTTTGAGCGACTGTATATTTTTACACTTTTATGCTGTAAAATATACAAGCATTAAAATTATAACATAAAAAATGCAGGCTGCAACCTGTGGTCGCAGCCTGCATTGCATTATTTGTAACTTTTTTTGTCCAAAAATTACTTCAAGGTAACGTTGATATACTGGGTATCGTTATAACCGGCCCAGTGCGGGGTGAAGGAGGCGACCCGGTCGCCCTTAACAAACAGGTGGGAACGGCTGAACATGGGTACCCATGCAGCGTCCTCTTCCACGATCTGCTTTTCCAGCGCGGCGTACTCGGTCAGGCGTTCGGTGTCGTCCACAATGCCGCGGGCGGCAGCAACACGGCTCATAGCGTCGGTGTTAAAGTAGTTCAGGCTGCGCACATTGCTCTTTTCGGGGGTACCGAAGAACGTGTAAATGAAGTTATCCGGGTCGTTATAGTCGGCCGTCCAGGAGCTGACAAAGCTGACCATATCGCCGCTCTTGCGCAGATCCAGCCAGCTGGCGGGGTCATAGCTCTTGATCTCGGCGTTAATCCCGATCTGCTGCAGGTACTGCTGCACGATCTGGATGACCAGCAGAGTGGAATCGCTGCTGGAGTTATCGGCAGCAATCTCCATGGTAAAGCCATCCGCGTAACCGGCTTCGGCCAGCAGGCTCTTGGCCTGTTCGGGGTCGTACTTCAGCCAACCCTCGTTGTCCTCGGTGTAGCCGATCAGGCCTTTGGGGTAAATGCCGTCCACCAGGCTGCCATCGCCGTTATACACGGTATCCAGGATGGTCTGGCGGTCAATGGCCATCTGGATGGCCTTGCGGACCTTGACATCGTTCAGCGGCTCCACATTCTCGTTCAAAGCCATGTAGGTGGTGCCCAGACGGTTGGAGGTTACGATATCATCGGCATACTGGGTCTTGTAGGTAGAGTTGACAACGGCAGCGTCAATGTAATCGCAGTCCAGGATATCCAGCTCACCGTTCTGGAACATCATGCTCATGGTGGAAGAATCCGGCACGATGGAAATTTCCACGTGCTGCACGCTGGGCTTTTCGCCCCAATAGTTGGGGTTGGCATCCAGCACAATGCTGCTATCGCGGGTCCAGCTGGTGACCACATACGGGCCAGAGCCGATGGTCTTGGAGCAGTCCATACCAAACTGGTCGCCTGCTTCCTCCACGTTCTTCTCGCTCATGATGGAGCAGGAAGCGGTTGCCAGCTCATACAGGAAACCGGCAAACGGATCCGACAGGGTAACGGTAAAGTGGGTGTCATCAATCACCTGAATGCCTTCCAGGTCGGTGGCGGTGCCATCCATCACAGCTTCCGCACCGGCAATGGCAGAGGCATAATCCGTCTGCACGCTGTCCGGCAGGGCCAGCATACGGGTAAAGGTATACTTGACATCGTTGGCGGTCAGCGGGGTGCCGTCAGAGAACGTAACACCGCTGCGCAGGGTGAAATCATAGGTCAGGCCGTCGTCCGAAACGGTGTAGTCTTCCACCAGGCTCTTCTCCAGCTCAGTGGAGCCGTCCGCATTGGTTTTGATCTCAAACAGGCGGTCAAAGATATTCAGCGGCACCATGTAGTCGTTGTTGGTCTTGTGCACATCCATCGTCTGGATATCGGTGTTCATGGCAACGTGCAGCGAACCATCTGCTGCAGCCCCGGTGGAAGCGGCAGCTTCGGTGGAAGATGCCCCGGTATCGGAGGATGTATCAGCGGAGGAAGCCGCTGGGGTGGTGGATGCGGAGCTGCCGCAGGCAGCCAGCATGCTGGCCAGCAGTGCAGTGCTCAGCGCAACGCAGGCAAATTTTTTCATAATTCTTTTCCTCTCTTAATTGGCGCAGCCATTCTGCCGCGCCCCTGATTGTTTTGGGGCTGAGTCCCCGGCCCCAGGCGGTTAAAACGCACAATGTTACCGCCTGAACCCGCAAAAGTGCAAAAAAAGGCAGCTGTATTGGTAGCTGCCCCTTTGCATCTCATGTTGGTTATAATACCACAAATCCTATCAGATTGCAAGCGCAAATTCTGCTGGCCGTGGTGCCCCAACCCGGAACAGCTTAAACATTGTTCGGGTTGTTTTTCAGGATAACGTCATGGCTGCCGCCTTCCACAATGGAGGTGGAAGAAACGACCGTCAGGCGGGCTTTCTGCTGCAGTTCCGGGATGGACAGCGCACCACAGTTGCACATGGTGGAACGCACCTTGTACAGCGTGGTCTGCACGCCATCGGCCAGCGGGCCGGCATACGGAACGTAAGAATCAACGCCCTCCTCAAAGCTCAGCTTCTGGGCACCGCCAAGGTCATAGCGCTGCCAGTTGCGGGCACGGTTGGAACCTTCGCCCCAGTATTCCTTCACATAGTTGCCGCCAACGCGCAGCTTGTTCGTGGGGGATTCATCAAAGCGGGCAAAGTAACGGCCCAGCATAACAAAGTCAGCGCCCATTGCCAATGCCAGGGTGATGTGGTAGTCATGCACAATGCCGCCATCGGAGCAGATGGGGATATAGATGCCGGTCTGTTCATAGTATTCATCGCGGGCTTTGGCAACCTCGATAACGGCGGTTGCCTGGCCGCGGCCAATGCCCTTGGTTTCGCGGGTGATGCAGATGGAGCCGCCGCCAATGCCGATCTTGACAAAGTCTGCACCGGCTTTTGCCAGGAACAGGAAGCCCTCGCGGTCCACCACGTTGCCTGCACCGACCTTTACCTTGTCGCCGTAATGCTCACGGATCCAGGCGATGGTACGGGACTGCCATTCGCTGTAACCTTCGGAAGAGTCGATGCAGAGCACATCCACGCCGGCATCCACCAGGGCGGGCACGCGCTCGGCATAGTCGCGGGTATTGATGCCGGCGCCGACAACATAGCTCTTGTTGGCATCCAGCAGCTCATTGGCATGTTCCTTGTGGGAATCATAATCTTTGCGGAAAACCATATACTGCAGGTTGCCCTGCTCGTCTACCAGCGGCAGAGAGTTGATCTTGTTATCCCAGATGATATCGTTGCAGTCATGCAGGCTGGTGTTGGCCGGTGCGGTAACCAGCTTGTCCAGCGGGGTCATGAACTCAGTCACTTTCAGATCGGTGCTCATGCGGGACAGGCGGTAGTCACGGGATGCCACAATGCCCAGCAGCTTGCCGTGGGGGGTGCCGTCAGCCGTGATGGCAACGGTGGAATGGCCGGTACGGGTTTTCAGGTCCAACACATCAGCCAGGGTAGCCTCCGGCGGCAGGTTGGAATCAGAGGTAACAAAGCCCTTTTTGTAAGCCTTGACACGGCGAACCATATCAGCCTCGGACTGAACGGACTGGGAGCCGTAAATGAAAGAAACGCCGCCCTGCTTGGCAAGGGCAATGGCGAGCTTCTCACCGGAAACGGACTGCATGATAGCCGAAACCATGGGGATGTTCATGGTCAGGGGGCAGGCTTCTTCGCCCTTGCGGTACTTGACCAGCGGGGTTTTGAGGCTGACAGCCGTGGGGATGCACTCCGAAGAGGAATAGCCGGGGACGAGCAGATACTCGCCGAAGGTACGGGACGGTTCACTAAAATAATACGCCATTTCGCAATTCTCCTTTACCCTTTTCGTTGCCTGATTTGCTTATTGGTTATTGTACCACATTCGCGTACAATATGCAAAATTTGTTGCATTAAATCTTTTTTTGGCCTTTTGGGTAAAAGTTGTATAAACTGCACCATGGCCAGGCGCAAGAGTATGACTAATCAAAACATTTTGCACATCGGCACCCGTCCGCCGTTTGGAACGGGCTCCAAACGCGTTCCGGCATGCCGCACATGTGATGCCCTTTTCCCCGCTCATTCCTCAAAGTTCAGGGTAATATCCCCCAGCGCGGCATCTAGAATCACAGCGTTGGCTGCTTTGCTGTTGGCGCTGTAAGGGCTTGCCTGCTTGGCGCCGCTTACCGTAATGCTGCCCAGGCCGCATGCAGCCTGCACGCTGTAACCGTCTGCCTTTTCCCCCAGGGTCAGGGCAATATTGCCCAGCTGGTCGGTTACCTGCACCTGGCTGGCCCCCACCAGGCGGCTGATCGTCACATCGCCCTGGGCGTTTTCAATCGTCACGCGCTCTGCCTGCACGGTGCCAAGCTCTGCACTGCCCAGGGCAAGCGTTGCATCCAGCTGCCCGGTTTGCAGCTCATCCGCATACAGGCTGCCGAGGGCAAGGTCTGCCTGTATGCTTTTGGCTTTCAGTGTACCAAGGTCGGCGCTGCCCAGGTTCAGATTCAGCTCTATCTGTTCCAGTTCTATCTCCGGCAGGGCGATGCTCAGCGTGGGCGTGGGGTCACTGCCGGAAATATAGCCTTTGGGTATTTTGTACCGCACGCTAAAGCCGCTCTCGTCCACGGTACGCTCCAGCCAGTCGGAATAGAAATTTTCAAACCGGAGTGTTATCTCATCCGCTGCATTGCTGCGCACAAAAGCAACCTCACCGCAGTCCAGGTCCAATACCATCGTTTGGGCCTGCTTTGCATCCAGCGTCATCGTGCTGCTTTCCAACCGGTTGGTGCTTTCGCTTTTTGTACTTTCCTTTGTGATGGCTGTTTCGGTATTTTCATCCGTGCTTTCGTCCATATTTTCGGTTGCTTCCCCGGTGGTTTCCTGCGGGGGAACTTCTTCTGCCGTTGCGCTCTCTGCAATGCTGTACTGATATTTTGTCACAATTTTGAAAAAGCCGTTGAACACCAGCAGCACAACAATCAAAATTGCAAGGATAGCCAGCACAATCCACACCGGGCTTTTTCTGCGCCTGCTGCCCTGTTCTGGCATGCTGTTATCCGGCATCGGCGTGCCGAACTGTGCCCCGGTACCCTCCCATATCTTTTCCGCCACATTCTGGGGGCTGCCCAGTTCCTGGATGGTCTGGGCCTCTTTTTCGGGGCCTGCAGCATCAAAGTATTCTTCGTAATAATCTAGGGCATCCCGGCGTTCGGCTTCCGGCATTGCGGCCAGCAGAGCTGCCAGCTGCTGCATATATTCCTGCCTTGTCATTTTGCATCCTCCCCAAAAATATGGTCAATGTTAGCGGCGTAAACTTTCCACTCTGCCTTGTAGCCTGCCAGCTGCTGCCGCCCCAGCGGGGTAATTTTGTAATAGCGGCGGTTGCGGCCATTGAACGGTTCATCGTAAATGGTCAGGCAGCCATCTTTTTGCAGCCGCCGCAGCACCGGGTACAGTGTCGATTCGCTCAATTCCAGCGCCTGCTTGATCTCCTGGGTGATCTTGTAGCCATAAGTACCTTCTTCCTCGCGCGATACGACCGCCAGCACCACGGCATCCAGCAGCGCCGCGCCTGTGGTAAAGCTCATGTGGGTGCCCCCTTCCCTGTTGTATTAACCCGGCAGTGCCGCTGCGTGTGGCGGCGGCTCTGCCGGTATTATTTTGTTCTATATATTATATATCATATAATATTATGTCAGTCAATATATTTTATCTGGTTCTTTCCCACTATTTCAAAAATGGCAGCAAAAATGCCG
>ERZ857922.4541-NODE-4541-length-10318-cov-2.630712_pt1 | contig 10318 bp, 3 predicted proteins | sample MGYA00519579_ERZ857922 | MGnify/ENA primary metagenome ERZ857922 (study PRJEB31778, sample SAMEA3449375) | human gut metagenome | biome: human gut; feature: human-associated habitat; material: faeces | place: United Kingdom | collected 2010/2012 ... | reverse complement strand
GCCTTACCTTTCTTATCGGTAGCTGTAACTTCTTTTTCGACCTCATTCCCTTTTATAGCCTTGGCTGTTGCATAGTCATCTTTATATTCATTAAATCTGGCCTGAGCAATCGCTTTAAATATTTCCTTATAAGGCTTAAAACCATATTTTTCAGCTGCAGCATCCATTAAATCTTCGAACTGTTTAACTTCGTCTGATAAAATTGCCTGACAAAAATTACTTATCTCTATCGTTTCATACATTCCTTCAAAGTTGTTCCAGTTTGTTGATGAATAAAAATTCTTCATATCTTGCGTTACATCATCGTCATTATTCCATAATAATGGTTTTTTTGTTTCACTGTTACGCATCGTGTAAAGACTTTCAGCCATAGAATACGCCAATGTGCCAACACTGACTGACCCCGGCCATTTATAAGCCTGAAAATCAAATTTTGATAATCCAGGCATAATACTTTCCATTGCCTTCTTTTCCTTAGCTGTTGGAGTTGGCGTTGGGGATTCTACTGCCCCCAATGTTGGGGTTGGTTCAGTACCTGTATTGCCTGTATTACCAGTGTTTTTGTCTGAATCTGTATTTCCTGAGCCTGTATTATTTTTATCGTCTTTTTTATCATCTTTATCATCTTTATTCCAACCGTCAGGAAATGTAGTCTGTATGTTTTCAGCATATACGTTTTGAGTCATAAAAGCCATAGACAGAGCAACATCAGAAGCAGGTGTCACAACCGTACACGCAATTGCCATTACGACTGATAAAATTTGATTTTTTTTATATTTTTTTTGCCGCTTACGCGGAGACATGTTTGTCTCCGCATTGTGGCATGTTTTTTTGTTATACATAATCGCCCTCCTTATAACATACTTTCAATAGTTGCAATATCTTGATTTAAGGAAGCTTCTCTCTGCGCTTCGTACTTAGCTGCCGGGCGTTCAAAGTATTTAAGGAAATACCGTCCTGCATCATAAGCGCTTGAGCACTGCAGAAATCCATTAACGCCTGAATTTGTCCATACCGCGCTCGATGAAAATTCATATTCAAGGAATTTACATTGACCTTCCAATGTATTGTATTTTACGCCATTGTTATTGCACCATGTGACAAGGTTAGTCCTTCTTCCGCCTGTCCACTGTACAAGGCCATATCCTCCGCTTCCATCAGAATGCTCTGTTGCCGTATAATTAAAATCACTCTCATGCATAATATTTACTAATACGCCAACTGCCTGTTCTTTTGTAAGCTTAGGGGTCATGTCTTTTGTCAAGAACTTATAAACATGTCGGCAGACTTCTTTCTGTGATTCAGTCATTACCCCAGGGCTAAATGAGCCTGAGCTCGTCTCACCACTATCTGAACATGTTCCGGGAATTCCCATCTTAAATTCAGGTTTTTTAATTCGCTGAGTTCCATATTTAAGAACTGATTCTTTTGCCTTATAGTTTATGTCTTTTATCTTATCGCTTGAATAATTTGGATTTTCTTTATCAAAATCGTCAACTCCGTAAATGTTTTTATCATACCATCCCTTGATATCAAGCAAACTGTCAAAATGTAATGTAATAACCGCAGTACTTGTCTTTTTATGTCCTGGACATGCTTTATATTTAGTTTCAAACACCAGGTCTCCATTTGCATCAGTTTTTTGATGTACGTCCGGAATCCTTGTTGTTGTTCCGTCTTTATATGAAACAAGTCTTGTGTCATAAACCATTACCGGAACCTGATATGTCATACCATCAGTATTTGTTTCGTCAATTGCCTTTCCATTTTTGTCGTATGTAGGCAATCCATCAGGACCCTGATGATACTGAGTTACCGGAGTCCATGTGATAATATGTGACGCGTTAAACAATGCTACTAATGTTGAATATCTTAAATCATCATATCCACCAATAGTATAGTTGGTCATGTCTAAGCCATACTTATCAAAATATGCAATCAATTTCCATGTATCGTCATCAATCTTATTTGTAACATCAAGTTCATGAGCTTCATCTGCAGCTTCCTCGTTAATTCCTGACTTATCTGCCTTTGCAAGAATTGTTTTCTTTACCGATGTTACATCATTTATATCAAAGTCATACATTGCAAGAACCATAGAAATAAGTTCCTGGTTGTTATTGTAAAAACCATAAACAGCGCCCTTTGCAGTAGTTTTATCATATCCTTCCGGGGTCGGGGTCGGAGAAATTCCATCAGGGGTTTCCTGGTCTTCTGGGAATGTATAATAAATATTATTTTTCTGGTCAATGATATCTCTGTATACATCCTGGTCAATTTCCTGTCTGTAGAAGACGTCTGCACTGACACTTGTTGATAAACCTCCACCTATTGTTGCAAGGTCACACGTTCCATCTAAAACACTTCCAAGATTTGTTGCCTGGACAGGAAGATAATGCTTTCCATTCATATTTTCAGGCATTCCGTCCTTTCCCATGAATTCAGCAAAGTCTCTTGTATGTGCTCCTTCTGGCATATGATGGCCATAAACTCCTTCTGGTTCTGCTGGGTAGTTGGTATCTTTATGTGCTTTTGTATCAAACATCATCATATAAATTTCTTTCGATGCAGGTTCTCCACCTAATGATATTGGCTGATTAAACTCAACTTTAAGCACATCACCTACTTTTCCCCAGAATGTGCCAAATGCTGCCAAAAATACAGTCTTATCTCCATATTTAGCAACAGCATAGCCATTACGGCTTTCCAGCACTCCGTCTGCTTCAAGTTTCTTTTTTAACGTGTCACAGTCAGAACCAGCGCTCCAATTAATATCAATTGAATTTTCTCCTTCTGTATTCCACCATGTACCATGTGTAACATCGTATAAACTATTTTTTGGATTGTCTGGGTCTCCGACTTTAGAAGAATCTCCCTTTTGCATCTGCGGGCCTCCATCAGGGTCTGTTCCTGATGCTGCAGTTCCACCGCCGCCACCACCGGATAATGCATTCCTAAATGACGCATGGCACAATGTAAGCAAATCAACCATTTCCTGTGCTGCTTCTGTAGTATCTTCATCACCGGCATCATAATAAACTTCATCGCCTTCATTACTTATAAAGGACAATATTGAAAAGATTAATATAAGTACAAACAGTAATATCAGTAATATCGGAGCCATTGCACTAAGTATTGCAGTACCAAGCATTGTCAATAATCTGATAATGATTTGTACCATGGTTTTTAACGATTTGATTGAAAGGTTTTTTATGCCATTTCCAAGCATCTTAAATTTTCTGATTGCACGCTTACCTCTTCTTTTAACTGTAAACTTGACACCTTTTCTTTTTACAAGCCTTCCGGTACTCATTGTAAATCGGGCTCCATATGTAAGCGCTTTTTGGCTGGCACGAAACGCGGAGGTTGATACTTTAGCAACAGAAATCGCGGCTTTTCGCGTGGCATCAACTGCTCTCGCGAACTTCATAGGTACACTTCTTACAAATTTTATTGTCCTGTAAGCCTTCATCGCTATAGACCGAACCTTTCCGGCTCCTCCAAGCATTATCATAAGACCTCTGAATGTATAATCTGACCCCATATACTTATTTAAAAAGTTCTTGGATTTACGGTAAGCATTTACACCCGCTCTTTGAAGCTTATGAGCCTGTCTTGCAACAAAATTTCGTATTCCATTGATTCGGTTTATCTTAAGCATATTTTTTATAATTGCTTTCTGTTCTTCTGTTACATTGCCGGTCTTTAAAAGCTTTTTTAACGCCCTTCTGTTTGATGGAAGATTGTTTGCTTCTACCAGCATTGCCATTGAGGCAGCAAAGAAACCGTCTTCAATTACACCTCTTTTAATCTTTCCATTTGATGCGTCTATGTATGACTGTACAAGCTTCATGCTGTCTTCAGGAATTGCATTTTTGTCCATCATTGTCTGAAGCATTTTGACATTCGTCGGGAGACCGGCTACCTCAAGTTGAAACTTCAAATAAGCACTGTCATCATAAGCGAATATTCCATTTTTTATGATAGTTTTTCTTGTGTTTTCAAATACATTTATATAATCCTGAGCCAGTCGCGCACTTTCTTCATCAAGGTGCCCTGCTTTCAGCTGTCTTTTTAACTTATCAACATTGCAAGACATTTTTTTGTCAGCAAGCTGTGTACGCAAATCAAATAAACATTCCTTTTCAATGTCACTTAAGTGCCTGTCTTCAAGAATACTGTTGATTTTTGCAATCTTTGAAGCCGTGTCTGCATTTACTGAGATAATCTTATTGTAATTTTGTGCGATAAAATCAATACTTTCTTTACTGAAAGTGATTTTTCTCATTTCATTTGATGCATAACGTGTCATCATAACATGCATGATGCGTCCTTGACGGTCTATCGTTCCAGATATCTGATGTCTTCTCAACAGATTTGATAAGTTTCTATCTCCAAAGCGTTCAGTTAACTTATTAGTCGCAAATGAATCTCCATCTTTCACAAAATCATCAGCAGAAATTGTTTTGTTAACTATCGCAGGAGCAAACGATGCTGCAATTCCAGATTCAACAAGTTTTTCTCCAATTTTATTTATGTCAGTTGCGTTTAATTCTTTATTAGAGAGTGACAAATTGAGTTTTGTTCCAGTTATAATTGAGTTTCCGTCTGACCCAATCTGAAATCTAACATTATTAGATGTTATAATTTCATTGCCATTAACGAAAGCATCCTTCCATCCAACAAAAACCAAATTGCTTCTCTCTGTCTTATAGACATTTAGCAATACACCATCAACATTAATAGTGCCATCAGACCTAATCGTGAAAAACTTCATTCGGCCATCAATTTTAAGGCCAACTTCATTATTTTTAATAGCACCAACAAGGCCTACATTTTTAACTCTTGATGACGCATTATATATATCAGCTCCGATTTTGGCTGCTGCAATACTGTTACCGATTGAACTTTTTGTAGCGTTTTTTATAGCTTCTGCTGTGCCATTAGTTGAAAATCCAGCACCACTTGCCGGCGAAAACCCAAAGCTAGGGTTATTATTAAATTCAGCAATCATTTTCGCCGTCTCAGCATCAATCTGACCAGCCATAGCGTATGAATCAGCAATCAATTTATTACTTTTAGAGGTTAAGTCTTGGGTGTTGTTAATTGCCTGATTCCACAGCTGTGATTTATTTTTTTGCTTTACTACGGCTTCGCTTACATCCTTTACTGTATCTTGTGATATAGAAGTATTAGCGCTCGCCGCTATACTTTTATTTTTATTTGTTACTCCACCAACAGCAGCAGCGGCAGCGACCTGGCCGGCAACAGCTTTTGAAACATCTAATTTTGAGCTGCCAGGAGTTTTAATTACGTTATCAGCCGGACCACTTATCTCTTTTGATACATGCCCGTCAACAACCTGCGCTCCAGCTTTGTTTATTTGTACATGGTTATTTTTATTTCCATCTTTTGCAGTATAGATATGTTCTTTATTTTCAGAATCAATTATTCTTGAGCCTTCTTTTGCCAGTTGTTTTTTGCTATCTTTTATATTTTTTTCTAAAGCAGATTGATTCAAATCTGGCTTGCCGAAGTTTTCGCTTGTCTTCTGTCCTGCCATTTCATACGAATCTCTTTCGTATACATGTTTCTTAGAATGAGAATCAAGACCAATATTCTGAGTTGAAGCCGAAGAACCAGGCTCTCGAGCGATGTTATCAATCTTGGATTCGCCGTTCTTTTTTAACTCCACACTATCTTTATTTTTAAATATCGGCTGAACTGGTGTTGTTGTGGATTTATTACCGCTTGAATAATCTTTTGCCTTAATAGCATTCAAAGATTCTTTTGCAGTAGAACTTCCACCGTGTACACTGTCAATCTTTTCCGGCTGTGAAGCATTTTTTCCTGCCTCTGATACAGTTCCTGTTTTAAATGTTCCATCAATCTGGCGTCCCGGCTGCGTATTGTAATTATTATCAATACGATGCTCTGCCGGTCTTTCCTGATTCTTTTCTGGACTTGTTACTCTGTCATCACGACGGATATCCGCTTCACGCTGGCGCCTGTCCATTTCCATGCGGATTTCTTCACGCATTGCATCTTCAGTCCGCCGTTCCGGTTCATACTTTCCGGAAGTGCGGTATTGGTCAGTTTCAACTCCTCTCTGTTCTTTTGCAGCCGCCTCTCTTCTTGCCATTTCTGCCGCTGCTGCAGTCGCTGTTACTGTCGCTGCTGTAGCTGCTGCCGCATCAAATGCGTGCGTCCTTCCACCGATTACATTTGTAACATCACCGGCATTTGTACTTCCATTATGCAGATTTCCAACCTGTTCAGACTGCATGCTGTTTCGTGTTCCGGCATTACCGGCATCATGTACTGAACCTGTCCTTGAGCTGCTGTCAACCTGTCTGTCACGGTTTGAGTTATAGCTGTTATCAACTCTGTTTCCGGTTCTGCTTTCGTCACGCTTTGCATCAGTTTCACTTCTGCCTGTCTCAGCATTATGGTATCTGTCAGCTTCCTGCTGGCGTCTGTCCATCTCTCTACGGGTTTCTTCACGCATTGCATCTTCAGTCCGATGCTCTGGTTCATACTTGCTTGAACCATTATACTGGTCATTCTTATCAGTCTCAGCATTACGATAGTCGTTGTATCTGTTCGCTTCTGCCTCTCGCTGACGTTTTTCCATTTCGCGTCCTGCATCGTAATCTCTTGCGGCAGTATCAGAATTATAAATATTCGACCTTCTATCTTCATATTCATTGTAGCTATTGCTGCCATTTCTGTTTCCTCGGTCAGCCTCTCTCTGCTCTTTTGCAGCCGGCTCTCTTCTTGACATTTCGTCTGCCGCTGCCGTAGCAGCAGCTGCCGCTTCAGAAGCATATGTTTTACCACCAACTACATTTGTCACGTCACCGACATTTGTGTTTCCATTATGCAGATTCTCAACCCGTTCAGACTGCATGCTGCTCCGTGTTCCGGCATCACCGGCATCATTTACAGAGCCTGTTCTTGAACTGCTGTCAATCTGGCTTTCCCGATTTGAGTTATAATCATTATTAACTCTGTTTCCGCTTTCGCGTTCACTCTTTGTGTCAGTTTCATTTTTGTCCGCTTCAGCATTGCGGTATTTATCTGCTTCCTGCTGACGTTTATCCATTTCACGGCGGGCCTCTTCACGTATTGCAGCTTCTGCTCGCTGTTCCGGTTCATACTTTCCTGAACCACTATACTGGTCACGTTTACCAGCTTCAGCGTCATGATACCTGTTCGCTTCCGCTTCATGCTGACGTCTTTCTATTTCACGCTTTGTATCTTCATCTCTTAAAGCAGTATCAGAGCCATAAGAATCGGTTCTTCTTTCAGCGCGTTCCTGACGTTCCCTTCTTTCTTCCTGCTCCCTTCTGCTTCTACGGTCACCTTCAGCTTCTTTCTGTTCTCTTGCAGCAGTATCTCTTCTCACCGCCTCATCGACTTCTCTTCTTGCATCTGCGGTTTCCTTTGATGTTTCATACTCCCTGCTTTTTACCACATGAGTAACATCACCGGCATTGGAATCACCGTAATGAGTGCTGCCAATCTGCTCTGACTGCTGATAGCCTCGTTTTCCGGCATCGCCAGCATCATTTACAGAACCGGTTCTTGAATTTCCGTCAATCTGGCTTTCAGCTTTTGAACTGTAGTTGTTATCAAGTCTTGAGGACTCTTCCTGGCTTTTACTGGCTTCTCTCTTATCAGAGTCATACTTTTCAGCGTTACGTTTTTCTGTTTCCGCTTTTGAAGCAGTCTCTTTATTCCCGGTATTACCATATCCAACCTGTGCTTTTGCTGCAGCTTCCCTTCTGGCCATTTCCATAGCTGCGGTTGTTGCTGCTGTTTCAGCAGCAGTTTCAGTTCCGTATGTTTTACTATGGATTGCATTGCTTACATCACCAGCATCATTAGCTCCGCCGTGCATGTTATTGACCTGCTCTGACTGCTGATAGCCTCGTTTTCCGGCATCACCGGCATTATCCACCACATCGCTTCTAAAAGAAGAGTCAACCTGTTTATCAGCATTTGTTGAATAGTCTTTATCTATCTTTGCTTCATCTTTTCTATCTTCAAAAGACTTGCTGCGGTCGGTATCTTTTTCTGTATATCTTTCCGCCTCTTTTTCACGTCTTGCTTTTTCGTCAAAATCAGTTTCTTCTGCTTTTCTTTTATCAAAGAACTCCTGCTCTCTAAGCCTTGCTGCAGCATCCTCTCTGGCTGCAAGTTCACGCTCTTTGCTCAATGCCTCATCTGCTTCAAGGGCTCTTCTGATAGATTCTTCCCTTTCAGCATCAAGCTTCGCTCTATATTCGTCTTTTTCTACATATTTTCTGGAGTCGCTCTCCTTGCCTGTATGTTCACCCTCAACGATATTCTTTATTACAGTATCTCTTGTTGAAAGCGGTTCCGGTGCGCCCTCTTCAAGTTCTTCCTCTATTTCTTCCTCGGCTTCACCAGCCTCATCTTCACGGACACGTTCAGGTTCATCGTTCTCCCTGTCACGCTGCAGGCTCTGCAGATAATCAAAGAATTCCGGATATTTATCCTGAAGTTCAAAGTCTCCGGCATTTTCATACAGTTTATCTAAATCTACTCTGTCAAGAGCAGCATCAGCCATATCATAAATATGTCTTTCGTCTTCCGGAAGGTCTATGTTGTCTCTGGCTCTCGTCACATCAACAAGGTCAAGAGCCATACCATTCTGAAACAGATTGGCAAGCAGCTCTATTCCATCTGTTGAAGATAATATGTAGTCAACATTTTTCTTATTCACTTTTTACACCTCCTTTACTCATGCTCTGTTGTTGTCGCTGCCATAATTAATTCAGACGGCCGTACTACATGTACAGACCTTGCTTCAAACACAGCTGCTTTTCTCGGGTCATCAATAAAAACATCCATCTTATTCATCATAGCCGCAATCACAGCAAATCCTTCATCCTTAAGCATCATCTGGTTTTGTTCAAGAATGCTTCTGATGGCAATATCACTGGCATTATACTCAATTTCTTTCGCAAATTCGTTAAAGCGTTTCAGTGCTTTTATATCAAGATTTTTTACGAAAAGCTGGTAGATGTCCGGCGTTAAATACACGTCTTCATATAATCCAGTAATCAGATTTTCATGTCCTGTTAATAAAAATGTTTCAAATGCACCTTTATCGGCTATAAGAACGGATTTTGAATGTGGTAATTCTCTGTATTTCTTTATTTCCATCAAAAAATCCTCCCTACGTATAGTTATCAATTTAAGGCAGAATCCTGCCGCATATTTAATATGCTAAATTTTTCCCCGAATAATACATTTTTTACAAAAAAAAGAAGGATTTGGTTTTAAGCCAAATCCTGCTTTCTTTTATCGAATAAATCTTTATTTTTTGCAAGCGAACTATCCACGATTATTGACAGTAATTCTCCCAAAATCAGCATTGTCGCCATAAATATCACTGCACCAAAATTTCCAAACGCACATAATCCGGCGCATACAAGTACCAGGATTCCATGCAGCTTTTTACCTTTCAGCAGCAATATGACACCAAGCACTATAATCAAAGCAATCGGAATCAGCATTGCCACGCCCTGATATACAACGCCAAGTGTCAGATGGATATCACCAACTTTTAAAATTTCATCAACCGCCTTTTTAATTTTGGCGAAATACCACTGAGAGCCACCTGCATTATCGTATACCTTCTGCCACTGATTGTTGTTTAAATACATTGCAATCTGAAACAATCCATTATTATTTGTGGTATTGTCAGGCAGCGACAGGGCGTTCAAAAACAGCTTTCTGTTAGCCTTGAATGACAATACATAATGGAAGTTAGACATAACTCTCTGAAGCTTACTGTCCCACGTATAAGATAATGCTATCAAACGGTTCATCATATAAGAGCATACAACCGTAAAACCGACGTACACCGGGAACATGCTCAGGCCATTTTTGCATTTACCACATTCGTTATTACCAGTATTGTCAGCACTAACCACACTGGCAGCCTCATCGCTATCAGTTATGCCGTTTTTGCCGCCGCTTTTACTACCGCTTTTTTTTGCTTTTTTTGTACTTTTACAACAAGATATAATTTCAGCAGTCTTCATAATCACGACCCCGACAATCGCACAGCACCCGGCCATAAACAATATAGACCATAATATAGAAGTAATGCCGAAATGCTTCTCAATAAAATATGAAAACTCTGCAAGCATACTTTTTAAGATTTTGTACATAATCCCGCCTCCTGTATGTCACGGTATATTTTCTTTATGGAGTCGAGACATTTGCCGGAAGGATGGATGTTTTTGAGATTGTCAAAATAAAAATTTGACATTTCAATCAG
>ERZ857922.4536-NODE-4536-length-10329-cov-2.995620_pt1 | contig 10329 bp, 7 predicted proteins | sample MGYA00519579_ERZ857922 | MGnify/ENA primary metagenome ERZ857922 (study PRJEB31778, sample SAMEA3449375) | human gut metagenome | biome: human gut; feature: human-associated habitat; material: faeces | place: United Kingdom | collected 2010/2012 ... | reverse complement strand
GGGATTGAATAGGCTTCTGAACAGCCATTTCAGTCCCTATTTCACCGCAAGTTATTGAGGGGATGGGTTGAAAAACATTTGAATTGACACCGAAATGAAAAAAGCCGGGGGATGTCCCCCGGCATTTTTTATGCGAGTCAAGACTAAATACTTCTCGGGAAAACGCCGGCCCATTGCGTCAGCAATTTACGAGCCGCTCCACCCACCTCTGGACGGCTAAGGACTTTCCGCAGGTAGTTTGACGAACATATGTTTGCTTATTATAATATTACTTGAAAGCACCCCTTATCTCATGGTATAAAGAATACGGTTCCCTCCAAAAGAGGGGCCTCCAAGAGCCGGGGTCTTACCCCCGGCATTTTTTTGCAAAAATGGAGGCCCATCATGAGCGAACTCTCCGTCTTCGTTGACGAATCTGGCGACCTCGGAGGCGTCTCCAACTACTACCTCGTCACCCTCGTTTTTCACGATCAAAACGATGCAATCGTTGAACGCATTGACCGCTACGAGCGCGCCCTGTCGCAGTCCTCACTTCCCAATACGCCTTTTCATGCAGGACCCCTACTGAATGGAAACGGCGACTACAAAGATCTTCCCAAGGAGCAGCGAAGGCACATGTTGAGCGCATTTCGCGCGTTCATTCAGCATCTCCCCATACGCTATCTCTGTCTGCAATACCGAATGAGCGAATTCGCCGGCAATCAAAACGGTCTCGCGGAGAGAATGAGGCGAGACCTCACAGTTGAACTTTTTGACCATCTGGAATTCTTCCAGCGATACGACACCGTTAAGATTTACTACGACAACGGCCAACCGATTGTAACGGAGGTCATTCATTCTGCGCTTGAGTACGTTCTAGCAAGGGATGTCATCGTATACCGAGAAGCCACACCACGAGCCTACCGGCTATTCCAAGTTGCTGACTACATCTGTACGATCGAGCTAACGGCTATCAAGTTTGACAGCAAGGAAGATACAAAGACTGATCGGCTATTTTTTGGAACCCGAAGGACGTTCAAAAAGGGATTTCTCTTATATCTCAGGAAGAAAAGGATGAACTGACCCGGGGTCACCAGTCGTCAGACGCTCCGTAGTCGTCATCGACGGCAAAGTCTCGGAGGTCGAGGCCTTCGCGTTCGGCTCGATCTAGGAGTTCTTGGGGCGACTCATCCTCGATATCCACTACGTCGAGCATGGCGGCCGGAAAGCCCACGCCCGCCGCACTCCCCGCACGGTCGCGCAGGCTCTCGCGCAGCTGATCTACATCAACTTCGATCTTCATGGTGAAACCTCCCGCCAAACCAGGCCCTTACTCATCAGCGCCGAACGCATCCACGGCGGCGACAAAAGCTGCCACCTGCTTGTCGTCCATCTGCGCGGCCAGGCGCCCCACGGGCTCATCGTAGGCGAACTGAACCTTATCGATAAAGCAATCCCAAGCACGCTCGTCCACATGCACGGCTGCCTCGCAATACTGGCTGAGCTTTTTGAGTCCATACCAAAACGCATTTACATGGCGAGCAGGATCCTCATCCAGCACACCATCGTAGCGACGCCCATTAAACTCGCGCATGCGCGCCACGGCAACCTCGAGCGTGTCGCCGCCATCAGTCGAAGCCTCATCCACAAGCTCGGGAATCGGAACCTCACGCCGAACATCGTGCCTGGTAGCGCCGTCGTACTCGCCCACCAGCACGTCTTCGTCAAGCCGCGAGTCATAGTCGAAATAGCTCGAGCCCCTGCAAACCCCAGGCGGCGAGCCAGAGCCAAACGCACAGAACAACCCGCCGTCGGCAACAACACGACGGTAGGTCTCAAACGACTTCTTAACCTGATCGAGCAACTCGGAAAGCTCCCCGGCATCACACGCCGTCTCGCACGCAACGCGCGCAGACTCGGGCAGCAATACCGGATCCACCGTGCTCCCCGCAACGCGAGCGGCGCGCTCGGCCCGATACGCCTGCGCCGCCAAGCGCACTCGCTGCGCAGCGCCGCGCACGTTGGTAAGTTCACGCTCCAACGCCACGTCACCAGCAACATCGTCAGCAACATCGCTCGCAAACCCGCCGGCGCCCTGCGACCCTGTCGCACTCAGCTCGGACTCAAACGTCGCCGTGATCATACCCGCAAGGTCCGTCGCGTCGGCGGCACAACGCAACTGCTCCAGCTGTGTACACAGCAGGTCGACATCCAGGGGCACGGCATCCACAACGCGCACGTCACCCAGGCGCGCCACGTCCTGCAGCACCATAGCCCCCGCAGCATCGTACGTCGCGTGCACCTTGTCCGCCGTATTGGCACGCAGTTTTACCTCGATAAACGCAAACGTCTGCTCCAAACGGGCCAGCAACTCGACTTTATCCTCCATGCGCAAAAAGGCAGCATAGCGACGCTCCATCCGTAGCGGACCAACAACACCCGCCTGTTTGCGAGCGCGTGCAAGCGCAGCGCCCTCAACACGGCGAACATACCCGTCAACAGCCCGCACGGCAGAGTCGCGCGCAGCGTGCTCGGCAGCTTCGACGCCTCTAAGCACACCCAGCAGCTCACGGGAGCGCGCCTTGCGCACCAACTCCCCGCGATCGTACTGCTCAAGAGCCGTCTGGCGCTTGGCCACCGACTCAAAGCCAAACAGCTCGTCGAGCAACTCGTCAACAGAACGCTCGCCCGCCATGGCAAGGCCTCCCTACTCGAACACGCCAACATGCTCACGGGGCGCCCGAACACCGGACGCCCCGCTCGCCCGCACCCCTACAGATCCAGAGCCTTTTTCGCGGCGTCGACCGGGTCGCCATCCATGTAGAACACCGGGCTCAAGCCCGAGATAATCTCAGACGAAACGCTCTGTAGGCCCGCAATGGCGCTCAGCGGCAAAATCACGCGCTTGGCGCCGGCGTTTTTGGCCACGCGCATAATGTCCTCGAGCCCGCGGATCTCGTCCATAGAGCCCGACATGCGCAAGATTCCCGGAATCGCCAGTGCGGGCATCACCGGACGGTTGCACGCCGCGGAGCACAGGCCCACAAACTCGGCGAGCGAAACTTCCTCGGACAAGCCCTTGCTCTGCAGGTCGTTATAGAACAGCAGATAATCCTTGGAGCCAATGTGCATGCCCGGCGCCACGCGGTTCGCCAGGTTCACAAAGTTGTCAAACGCGGCTTCCAGCGTATCGCGCACCGGCTTGTTAAAGGCCACGCCCTCGTGCTTAAACTTGCACTCGCCGGCAACGGCCTTGTTCTCCAGCTTGTACACGGCGACCTCGCCGCCCTGCGACCTGCCCACGCCAAATACGTGGCCGGACAGCAGAGGCCCATCGGGAATCAGCGTGTCCTCGGTCTGCTCGGGCACGCGCACAACGTGCACGTCCTGCGGGTTGTCGGCATCCATATAGCCCAGGTTGACGTCGATAAACTCGACGCCCGCCATAATCTTGAGCTGTTCCTTTACGCGACGACGGCCCTCGATGGCGTAGTCCAGCAGCCAGCGCACATCGTCCTTGTCCATGGCCTCGTCGGGGAACAGCAGCTTGGCCAGACCGCTAAAGGTCTTGCGCACGGCGATCTCGTCGCGCTTGTTAAAGTCGCTGTTAAAGCGGAAGTAACGGTCGATATGGTGCGTAAAGTCCTTGCGGCGCATCTCTTTGCAAAACTCCGACAGGCAGTCGGTGATCAGACCGTAATGACCAGTCAGCAGGCTCGAGCGCATCTTAGGAATCTCCCAGCCCGGCAGGTAATAGTGGATACGGTCAAAGAAGGCCGAATCGTTGTTAAACTCCGGCGGGAACGGATCAAACAGGTGCGTAGTCTTAAGGACATTTTGCACGGTGTCGTTGATGTTGCCCTCAAAGACCATGGAGGCATCGGCGTTAATCTGGTCGCGGCCGCGCGCATAGCTGCCGCTCGCCATGTAGTCCTTCATGATCTGCACGGCGTTGGTGTCCTTAAAGCGCATGCCGGCGACCTCGTCAAACGTCACGCAGTCCCAGTGGCCCACCAAGCCCACGCGATCGGCGCGCATGGAGTTCATGCGGCCGAACAGGTTGGCCGTGGTGGTCTGGCCGCCCGAAAGCAAGATGGCGTAGGGCGAGACCTCTTTGTAGATATGGCTCTTGCCGGTGCCGCGGGGACCCAGCTCGCACAGGTTGTAGTTGCGCTCGATCAGCGGCACCATGCGCTCGATAAAGTGCAGGCGCTCTTTCTCGGAAAGCTCGCTGGGTTCGTAGCCAGCCGAACGCAGCAGCATGTTGAGCCACTCGTCGCGCGTAAAGTATTGGCGCTGGTCAATCATGGCATCCAAGTCCAAATTGGGCATCTGGATGGGCGTGAGCGAAGCCACGCTAAACGGAGAATCCTCGGGTCCGCGCTTTTTGCGCTTGGCCTTGGAGCGGCGCGGCGCATCGTCGCCAAAGACCTCCATGCCAAACTCGTCCTCCTCATCCACGGGATGGCGATACTCGATGCTCATAATGCACCAAATACCACCCTGCAGAATCTTAGAATAGTCGCGCACGTACTCGGCCGGCATCACAAACGGCTCGATGGTCAGGTTGGCAAACGAGGCCACGTAAATATCTTTGTACTCGTCGAGCTTGGCCGTCACCTTATCGATGATGGTAAAGCGGCCCAGCTCGCGAATCTTGGACTTAATGCGCTCGGACTCGTCGGGGCGCACGTAGTTATCGGTAAGAATCCTGCGAATGCGGTCAAGGCCCTCCGCCACGGCTTCCTCGTCATCGGTTGAGCAATACATGCCCAGCAGGTACTCCAGCACAAAGGTTGGCACGTTGGCGCCACGCTTCATAAGGGCCGTCAGGTCCTTGCGCACGATCTTGCCAGCAAAGTGCTCGAGCAGTTTGCCGTCAAGGCCATCCATGTCGTAGCCGTCGTCCTCGGGAGCCTCGTCAACAGCCTGGTCATAGCCATCGGTCGAGGATTCGTCCTTGGTGGTCGCCGCAGACTCAACGGGCACAGCACCCAACGGCTCCGGGGCAGGCACGGCCTCCTCCACGGGCACATCCACATCAATCGAGGGGACTTTCCACAGATCGTCGTCATGGCTATCAAACATAGGGCACACTCCTAAAAACCAAAGTCAGCAACAGGGGCAAACGAGACGGCAATGGTATACGTCTCGCGCCAAACGATCTTGCCCGTCTCGCGCTCGCGGCAGACCAGATAGTACGGACCCTTGGCCGAGAATCCATCCGCTGCATGCAACGCAAACTTGGCATGCACTACGCGCTCCTGCGAATTAACAGAAGTCTTGTTAGCATGCGCCTTGACCGTATCGCTCACCTCGTTGCCGCTTGCATCGGTAAACACCAGCTCGTATTCGCACGGCAAAACCTTGCCTTGGGCGGGTTCTTCCTGGATCAAGTTGACCGAGAAGAGCGAGTTGGTCACTCGGCGTCCCTCACTTAGTACGCGCAGCGTCGCCACGCGCGTGTCGACAAAGTCCTTGGAACCCGAGCGCGCACGCCAAAACCCGATAACGGGCACGCAGAGCTCCTGCAGGCTCATGCCGCCGTGGACGTAGTTGTTAGTGCCGCCGGGACGCTTGAAGTGCACATTCTCGCGCGGGGCAAACCCCTCAAAACCGGCGCCTAAACGTCCCATGTCAACATTAACAAACACCCCGCGTACCTCGTCCGAAAGCTCACCCACGGCCTCGTTGGGCACCACCAGATGACGCTTGCCGCACATGACGGGAGCGTCAAGGACGGGAAGGTCCGGCTTGCCGAGCATCTGGCACTCGCTGAGCTCCCGACGTGTGTAGATAAAGCCGTGGTCCGCCGTTATAACAACACGCGCGCCCGGGGCGTCGGTGCACACGCGACGCGCCAATGCAGCAAGTTCCTCCACGGCGTCCGCACAGGCACCGAAGACGTCATCCTGCGTAGCGGCCTTCTCGCCCGTGGCATCGATCTTGTTGTGATAGAGGTAGACGAGTTTTGAGTCCTTGAGCAGCGTCTTGCGTTCGGTTCCCGTCATGTTGAGGTATGTGCTCGAGCGTAAAGCGCGGGCCGTGGGCTCAACGTGGGCAAGCACGGCCTCGCGCTGCGGAGTCGTGGCAGTGGGCATGCCGTCAGCCAACACAAACGAGCCATCCGCTGCAAGCTCAAGCGCTTGGTGTGGCAGCAGCGCGGGCATGCCCACCTCAGTAATGGAGGGAAAGACCGCCTGCATGCTAGAGACCTTGACGTTGCCGCCGCGTTCGCGCTCGAGCAGCGCCACAACGTCGCAGGCAACCTCATAGCGCAGCGCATCGCTCACGATAACGACCGTTGTTTTGGCAGAACCCACAAAGGCGGGTAGCACATGCCAGTAAAACTCATCCTGCCGTGCGGGACCATCGATGTAGCCGCAATCGGCCCACTCCCCTTGCGCAGCAGCCGCCCAGCAGGCATTGGCATCCGCCAAGAACCAGTTGCTGTAGAGATTCTCCGCCCAGTCCGCCACGGCGCGGGCAGGTTCCTCGAGCGCATCGCACTCGACGGAGCGTGCCCGCAGATACGCGGTGCACATATGGCGATAGGCAGCGTCCATGGCATACCATTCGGACGTATAGGCATCCCACACCTGCTGGGACTGCGCCAGATGGAACCCACCCGCGTGCGTCTGCCTAAACGCGCACATATCGGCCACAGCGACAAGCAGGTCAAAGTAGCTCTCGACACGACGGTACCAGCTTAGGTCGCAACGGCGCGCAGCAAAGGCACGCGCATCCTCAACACGGTCTGCACCTTGCGCAAACGAGCAGAACAGCTGCGAGAGCACAACCTCGTTGACGCACGGGAACACATCAAGCGAAGCCAGCGCATCGATCGGCAGGGTCTCGAACCGTGCAAAGAGCCCGCGGGCATCCTCAACTAAACGACAAATCTCAAATAGGTCCTCGCTCGATGCCCGGGCATCGGCGGCCTGGTCCCACGTACGCACCGCCTCAAGGCAATAGGGGCCGTAGGCGGGAGCCATATAGTTTTCGAGCCCCTTGAGCGCTCCCTCGGGAAGTGCGGTGGATGCCGCCGTAAGAAGCACATGGGATGCAAGCATAAGCAGTGAATCACGCTCGTGCAGCGGTCCATCAAACCCATAACAGCGCAGCATAAAGGCAGCGAGAACATCGCGCACACAGTACTTATCCACTAGCGCGGCCAGCGCCTCGGGACCCTCGTGCAGCAGCGTGGCCATGCAGCCGCGCAATACAAACGCGGGCCGCGCGTCGCCCGGTTCCTTGCCGCCAAAGATCACCGTAAGGATTCCGAGCTCGATATCGGATGCACCCGCGGCATGTGGAACGCATGCGACAAACTTAGCGCAGCGGGTCTTGGCATCAAAGAACGTCTTGTGTGCTCGCAGGCTCTCGCGCACGGCGTCGATATTCTCGATGCCCAGCTGATCGGCCAAAAGCGAAAGATAGTCAGCCTGGAACTGATCGGCATACAGCTCAACATCGGCAAGCCAATCACCCTCAAGCCTGCCGCGCGGGCAACGGCGATACAGCAAGATATCGCTCGCAAGGTCATCGCGGTTGATGAGCTTCTTGACGGCAAACATACGGCCCTCGCAGGCCTCAACAAAGCGCACCGGGCGCTCAAAGTCACCGTGAGCAGGCATTACGCCGGCATCGGCCCCCACGCCGTCGAAACCCTCGGCAGCCAATCGCTCAAACTCAGGAGCAAACTCGCCGTCCGCATCGTGCCAAACCACAACACGGCGCGGCGCGCATGAGGACAACGGCTGCAAAAATCGCAGCTTGAGCTGTTCTTCTACATCGATCTTGGGCATGAATATCCTTACCGTATCTGCAGTTACTTAATCTTCGCCAGCACATCCTGAAACTTGGTGTAGTTGACCTTGACGCCGTCATCCAGGTCGATCTTAATCATCTGGTCTGCCAAGTGGTGCAGTTTCTCCTCGTAGGCAATGGTCTCTTTGAGCTGGTCGTTGAGCTTTTTGATGCGCTTATCCAAGCGCACGCGCTCGCCGCGCTCGGCACTGACAAGGGCATCGTTGGCATACCCAATCTGGGCACGGTAGCGCTCCTGCTGCTCATGCACATAGTCGGTGCGGATGCGAGCCAACAGGTCAGGCTGGTAGCGATGCATGTAAACAAGGCACTTGAAGCCGTTCTTCTTGCCGCTGTCGAACAGCCAGTAGATGGGGCGTTTCTTATAGGTCTGGCAGTGGTCCTTATAGAAGTCCTTCAAAAAGTAGGTGCGAATCACCTCGCGCGAGGTGCCCTTGCCGCCGAGCGCCTCGGCAATAAAGGCCAGGTTCTGTTCGAGTGTCTCCTCGCCGTACGCGGTGCGCACAAAGTCGATAAAGTAACGCACGATGTCGTCGTCAAAGTACTCGTCGTCGGTGATGGGCAGCACGTTGTCGGCATCGGGCATAAAGGTCACGTGATCGGGATCGGGCACCTTGGCCAGATAGTCGTCGACCGTGGCGCCCTGGTCGGCCAGAACCAGACCGTCCACATCCAGCGAATAGCGACCGAACATGCAGCCCACGGCATAGCTTATGAGCGAGGTGGTCTCGTCGCGCTTGGTGCGCACGTACTTGTTGCCCTTGTAGCTCTCAGGGATCTCGTCGGCGGTATCAAAGATGCGCGCCACCGACACGTACTTATCCTCGACCTCGATGGGCACCTCGCCCTCCATGTTGTAGATCTTGGCAAAGATTCGGTTGAGCTCCTCCTCGTTAGCGCGAAGCTGCTCAAAGCGAGCGTTAACCTCGGCTTTGCGAGCCTCGTATTTATCGGCGAGCAGTGTTGACATGGAACGCCTTCCAGGTAGTAGGGGATTAAAAACAATGATTCAAAGGGGCATTTTATGTGGTAGTCAAGCTTTTCTCACAGCACCCAGGAGGGTCCGTCCAACAACCGGGCACCATCTTCCTCGAGCGTATATTCACTCATCCAAGCCTTACCCAAAATGTCATACATAAAGAGCCAAAGGCTTACCCCATCGCGAAAGGTCCTCGTTGAAACAACGTAATTGGAGCCCTCAACCTCGCCTTCATACGACTCACACGACTCAAAACCGATGTAATCAAAACGACAGGTATCTCCAGGCTCAAGATTAGATACGACTGGCTTTTCCTCCACAATAATTGACGGAATTGGCCGGGGACCTACATTGGTAATCGAAACAATGAATCCGTAATCTTCCTCGAAACTGTCCACCTCAACTTGAGGCTTAGCCTTTTCGCTCCGAGACCTCTCTTCTTCTTGCTTCGTTTCTATGTCGTGCTGATACGAGACCACTGCAATAATGACTGCCGAAAACGTCCCGACTCCATTTAACAAATCCCCCGACGATAAAGAGTTGAGCAACGGAAGCGAGCAAATGCCGGATAGAAATCCAAGAAGAGCTCTAAACAGTAGCGTGAAAACCACTAAGCATGGAATTGAAACAGCCAAAGAAATAAATAGTCGGCGAATGTACCTCATGCTGATCACTCACAATAAGGGGTGACGTTTAAAATCCCAGGAGGTTTCAAACGAGTCCCAGTCGGTTTTTGACAGTTCGATAGCCAGTTCAGCCATGCTAGAGATACGGCCCTCTTCACCAAGGCCAAGAAGCGGCAGCCTTGACACAACGCCCGCATTACAATTAAGAGTTGGGTTAATCATTCTGAGCATCACAGATGCTGCGGATGAATTCAGGTAGGCAATTAGCGGAAGTAGGTTGTCATCTGCAATAAATGCGCAACTTCCAGCATGCTCAAACAGACTGTGTCCGCCGTTGACTCTAAACGAATTGCGATCGGACGTAACGTCTGACCAAGAGATCGACGGCCTAAATTGATCATCAAGGCTGACGGGGCGGAATCCTGACTGTTTTTTCATCTCCAGTTGGCCAGTGACTGAGAAATTCATAACGTTATCTCGGTTGCCATACCACTTGCGATAGCTACCACCTTTGTTACATGGATACCAACACGTTGTGGTTTGGACCTCGTTAATCGACGAGCACTCCCTATCAAACTTTGATAGTTGGACCTCCCACCAAGCTCTAATGAATAAGTCATTGTTTCCCGTTGTGATTCCAGCTTGAAGCGACGCGCGCGTACCAACAGCTGGATTTGATTTAAATGCAGATAGTATTCCGCCCCCAGCCCAGTAGGCTATTGGGGCGCCGGGGATCTGCTTGAAGATGTCGGCGTCGCGGCGGTAGAACCAGCCGCAGTCGGGATCTCGGATCGCCTCGAGCAGCTTGAGACGCTTCGCCTCACTACCGTTGATGTCGACGAGGCGCACGTAAGCGCCCTCGTATGCCGCGCGGCCGTTGTAGATGACATCGGCGGTTACGTTGACGACCTCGCC
>ERZ857922.4535-NODE-4535-length-10331-cov-3.279973_pt1 | contig 10331 bp, 10 predicted proteins | sample MGYA00519579_ERZ857922 | MGnify/ENA primary metagenome ERZ857922 (study PRJEB31778, sample SAMEA3449375) | human gut metagenome | biome: human gut; feature: human-associated habitat; material: faeces | place: United Kingdom | collected 2010/2012 ... | reverse complement strand
GGTGAGCAAATCCTGCATGAATCACCGGATGCGCAAGCTAATGGAGGAGGCCAACGATGTCCATGAATAAAACCCAACGATGCCAGGCCGCTATGGACTACCGGCGGCAGGGCCTGAACTGCAGCCAGTGCCTGCTGGCCGCCTTTCGGGACCGGGCGGGCCTGACCTTGGAGCAGGCTATGGCCCTGGGGGCCGGTATGGGCGGCGGCGTCCGCTGCGGAAGCATCTGCGGCGCGGTGTCCGCACCGGTGATGCTGCTGGGGACCGCGTGCCCCGACCCCACCGACCGCCCTGCCGTCACCGCCGTGGTGAAGGAGTACCAGCGGCGTTTTCTGGAGCGGTTCCACCGGATGGACTGCCGGGAGCTGCTGCGGGCCCAGGATCTGGAGCCGTCGGAGCTGGCCCTGGAGCTGGCAGGCGGCGACCACTGCGGCCGCCTGATCGTCACGGCGGCGGAGCTCCTCACCGATATGCTGGAGGAGGCGTGATATGGCCTTTGCCCATCTGCACGTCCACACGGAGTACAGCCTGCTGGACGGCGCCTGCCGCATCCGGGACCTGCCGAAGCTGGTGAAGGAGCTGGGCCAGACGGCGGTGGCCATCACGGACCACGGCGTTATGTACGGCGCCATCGACTTCTATCGAGCCTGCAAAGCCCAGGGCATCCATCCGGTCATCGGCTGTGAGGTGTATGTGGCCCGGCGCACCCGGCTGGATAAGACCTATGAGCTGGACGCGGAGTCCCGGCACCTGGTGCTGCTGTGCGAAAACGAAACGGGATACCGGAATCTGTCGTACCTGGTGAGCCAGGCCTTTGTAGACGGGTTCTATATCAAGCCCCGCATTGACCTGGACCTGCTGCGCCGGCATTCCGAGGGCCTCATCGGCCTGTCGGCGTGCCTGGCCGGTGAAATTCCCCGCCGCCTGGTCGGCGGCGACTATGACGGGGCCAAGGAATATGCCCTGACCATGCAGGACATTCTGGGCGAGGGCAACTTCTATCTGGAGCTTCAGGATCACGGCATTCCCCAGCAGACCACGGTGAACCGGGGCCTGCTGCGCCTGCACCAGGAGACGGGCATCCCCCTGGTCTGCACCAACGACGCCCACTATCTCCGGAAGGAGGACGCCGAGAGCCACGACGTGCTGCTGTGCATCCAGACCGGCAAGACTGTTGACGATGAAAACCGCATGCGCTATGAGCCCCGGAATTTCTACATCCGCTCCACGGAGGAGATGGAGGAGCTGTTCGCCGGTTATCCCGACGCCGTGGAGAACACCCAGCGCATTGCCGACCGGTGCCAGTTTGACTTTACCTTCGGCAAGTATCACCTGCCGGAGTTCCAGCTGCCGGAGGGGTACGACTCCCCCACCTATCTGCGGGAGCTGTGCCAGCGTGGCTTCCGGGCACGCTACGGCGAAAACCCCGCCTATCACAGGCAGCTGGACTATGAGCTGGACATGATCGGGAAAATGGGCTTCACGGACTATTTCCTCATCGTCCAGGACTTCGTCAACTATGCCAAGGGCGCGGGGATCCCTGTGGGCCCGGGCCGCGGCTCCGCCGCCGGCAGCATGGTGTCCTACTGCCTGCGCATCACGGACATCGACCCCATGCAGTACAGCCTCTATTTTGAGCGCTTCCTGAACCCGGAGCGTGTCTCCATGCCGGATATCGACATGGACTTCGGCGACACCCGCCGGGGCGAGGTGGTGGACTATGTCCGCCGCAAATACGGCGACGACCATGTGGCCCAGATCGTCACCTTCGGCACCATGGCCGCCCGGGCCGCCATCCGGGACGTGGGCCGGGTGCTGAACATGACCTACGCCGAAACGGATACCGTGGCCAAGCTGGTGCCTACCGGGCCTCACATCACCCTGAACGATGCGCTGAAGCTGTCCAAGCAGCTGTCGGACCTGTACCAGCAGGACCCCCGGGTCCAAAAGCTCATCGACACCGCCCGGGCCCTGGAGGGTATGCCCCGCCATGCCTCCACCCACGCCGCCGGCGTGGTCATCACCCGGAAGCCGGTGTACGAGTATGTGCCCCTGGCGAAAAATGACGAATCCGTGGTCTGCCAGTATATCATGACCACACTGGAAGAGCTGGGCCTGCTGAAAATGGACTTCTTGGGCCTGCGGAACCTGACGGTGTTGGACGATGCCGTGAAAATGGTGCAGACCCGGCAGCCGGACTTCACCTTGGATGACATCCCGGAGGGGGACCCGGAGACCTACAAAATGCTCTCTGACGGCAAAACCAACGGTGTGTTCCAGATGGAATCCACCGGCATGACCGGCGTCTGCGTAGGGCTGAAGCCCCAGAGCATCGAGGATATCACCGCCATCATCGCCCTGTACCGCCCCGGCCCCATGGACTCCATCCCCCGGTTCGTGGCCTGTAAGCACGACCCCAAGCTGGTGACCTATAAGCACCCCAGTCTGGAGCCGATCCTCTCCGGAACCTACGGCTGCATCGTGTATCAGGAGCAGGTCATCAAGATCTTCCAGGAGCTGGCGGGCTATTCCCTGGGCCAGGCCGACATGGTCCGCCGGGCCATGTCCAAAAAAAAGGCCAAGGACGTGGAGCGGGAGCGGGAGGCCTTCCTCCACGGCGACCCCGCCCGGAACATCCGGGGCTGCGTGGCCAGCGGCATCCCCGAGGCCACGGCCCAGGCCATTTTCGACGAAATTTACGACTTCGCCAACTACGCCTTCAACAAGGCCCACGCCGTCAGCTATGCGGTGGTGGCGTATCAGACGGCGTACTTCAAGTGCCACTTTACCCGGGAGTATATGGCTGCCCTGCTGACCTCGGTGCTGGACAACTCCGACAAGGTGGCCGAATACATCGCCGAGTGCAAGGACTGCGGCATCGCCCTGCTGCCGCCGGATGTGAACCGCTCCTATGACCGGTTCACCGTGGAGGAGGGCGGCATCCGCTTCGGCCTGGTGGCCGTGAAGAACATCGGTCGGGGCTTTATCCAGGCCGTGGTGCGCCAGCGACAGCAGGGCGGGCCCTTTGCCTCCTTCCAGGATTTCTGCCAGCGGATGTTCGACTGCACGGACATGAACAAGCGGGCTGTGGAGAACCTCATCCGCTGCGGTGCCTTCGACAGTCTGGGAGCCAGACGCTCCCAGCTGGTGGCGGTGTACGAGCGGGTACTGGACGGCATTGCCTCCTCCCGCCGGAAGAATGTGGAGGGGCAGATGGACCTGTTCGGCATGTCCACCCCCTCAGGAGCCGCCGTGTCCGCAGTTCCCCTGCCGGATATCCCGGAGTTCACCGCCGTGGAGCGGATGAATATGGAGAAGGACACCACGGGCCTGTACCTGTCCGGTCACCCGATGGAGGACTACCGTCCCCTGGCCAAGCGGGCCGGGGCCGTGCCCATCCACGCCATCATGTCCGATTTCGAGGGCCAGGACGGCCCCAAGCGCTTTGCCGATGGCCAGAACGTCATCGTGGCGGGGGTCATCACCGCCAGCCGCACCCGCACCACCAAAAACAACACCCTTATGGCCTATGTGACCATCGAGGATGAGCTGGCGTCCATGGAGCTGCTGTGCTTCAGCCGGGTCATTGACCAGTGCGGCAGCTATATGCAGGTGAACACCCCGGTGCTGGTAAAGGGACGCCTGTCCGTCCGGGACGAGAAGCCACCCCAGATCATGTGCGACTCTCTGTACCCTCTGGAAAGCGGACTGCCGCCTGCGGCGGCGCAGCCCGCCCGCCGTCCGGCTCAGAAGGAGAGCACCATCTATCTCCGCTTTCCCAGCGCCGACAGTCCCGCCTTTCGCCACATCAGGCTGGTGATGACCATGTTTGAGGGAGGCACCCCGGTAAAGATCCGCCTGGCGGACACCGGTAAGCTGCTGGGCACCCACTGCCTGAATCACCCGGCCCTGCTGCAGGAGTGCCGGGAGTGGCTGGGCAGCGAAAACGTCGTAGTCAAGGAAAAATAAGCTCAGCCCCCGGCCGCACGGCCGGGGGCTGTGACATGTTTGCCCGTCAGTGGCAGGCGCAGTAGCTGCGGGTGCTGGCATAGTCCTTGGGCATTTCCAGGGTGCTGGGCGGGAAAAACTCCCCGATGGGGAAGGCCACGTTGCGGAACAGGCCGCAGGGGTCCTCCTGGTCGCCGCAGCTGCACTCCGACTGGGGGATGCAGTAGTCGTACACCGGGATCAGCAGCTGGGTGTCCCGCTCCAGCCGCACCAGGGTAAACTGGCCCAGGGTCACATAGAACCGGCGGCGTCCGCTGTCGTCGAACACCAGCTCCTCGCCGAAGCTGCGGGCGATGAACGCCGGAATTTCCGTCAGGCCGCACTCACAGCACCGGGGCTTGCAGCCGTCGTCCACCCGGGTGTCCAGAACGATGGGATCCACGGCCTCCACCACGGCGGTAGGCAGGTTGGTACGCATGCGGCCGGGGATATCCAGCTCGTCAATGACTGTGTCGGAGGAAAAGATCTTGGCGCTGCCCTCGCTGCCGAACAGGATGCAGCGCTTGTCGAACACGCACAGGCCCTCGGCCCCGGTGCACCGGGGCGTTCCGGTACCCACCTGCAGGGTCACGCGGTAGAAAAACCGCATATCGATGGAGTAGAATCCCCGGTTGAAGGTCACCGGCTCCACATCGGTGTAAACGTACAGCAGCTCCGCCGTGCCGCCCCGAACCATCTGGCATCCGGACAGCAGCTCCATGGCCGACGCCGTGGGATAGAACCGCAGGTCCTCCACGCAGTCCTTGTCGCGACAGGAGTCGAAGATCTTCCGTGTATGGATACAAACGGACTCGCGAACACTGCTCAGATCGCAGACCGGGCCCGGCATTCCGTTTTCAGGCATGAAATAAACCTCCCATTAAGTAATGAAGGGGCTGGCTGCGCCCTTCATTCCAGTGTATGCCGCCTGCCGCCGGTGGTGCGGGAAAAAGGCCTGTACAAATCCGGGAATTTCCGGTATAATAAAGAAAAACGGTTGGAGAGGATGGGATACGCATGGCTGCCGGATTCATTCACGATAAGCTGGAGATCAAATTCCTGATTCTATATATTGCCGCCCGGGTATCGGAGCCCCTGCCGCCGGAGGGCATGCAGGAGCTGACCATGTGCGACGACGGCATCGACTACTTTGCCTATGCCGAGTGCCTGAACGACCTGGTACGGACGGAGCATCTGCGCCTGACGGAGGACGGCTGCTATGCCATCACTCCCAAGGGGCTGAAAAACAGCGAGATCTGCGAGTCCAGCCTCCCCTACTCCGTGCGGCTGCGGACGGATAAGAATGTGGCGGAATACAACCGCCGCCTGCTGCGGCGAAACCAGGTGCAAAGCCAAGTCACTGCCCGGGAAAACGGCTCCTATGTGGTGGAGCTGCGGCTGCGGGACGATGTGGACAGCATCCTGCACCTGGAGCTGACCGCCGCCACCGAGGCCATGGCCCGGGACCTGGCGGAGCCGCTGCACATCCCGGCCTATGTATACGACCCCGTGGCGGTGGACGAGATGCCGCCTATGGCCCGGATCACCGGCATTCCCGAGCTGCCCCGGCGGATGATGGGCCACGCCCTGAACACCCGGGCCATGGCCATCCGCTGCGCGGAGACGGTGCTGCACAAGCCCTTTGACCAGTGCCGCCTGATCGTGCTGCACCTGGGCGGCGGTGCGTCGGTGCGGCTGTTCATCGGCGGGAAAATGGTGGATAACGTCCGGGACGACGAGCTGCTGTTTGCCCCGGAGCGCAGCGGCGGCATTGCCGCCGAGCAGCTGGTGAAGCTGTGCTACTCCGGCAAGTATGACCGGGGGCAGATGATGAAGCTGGTGCGGGGCAAAAGCGGCCTGCTGGCCCACCTGGGCACCAGCGACGCCATGGAGGTGGAGCGCCGCATCGCCGCCGGGGACGAGAAGGCCCGGATGGTGTACGACGCCATGCTGTATACCGCGGCCAAGTCCATCGGGGCCCTGGCCGCCGCTGCCGGCGGCGATATTGACCGCATCATCCTCACCGGCGGCATTGCCCACTCCCGGTACGTGACGGATTACCTGACCCAAAAGGTAGGATTTATCGCGCCGGTGGAGGTTATGGCCGGTGAGTTCGAGATGGAGGCCCTGGCCGCCGGTGCCTCCCGGGTGCTGGCGGGGCAGGAGACGCCCCACCGGTTCCGGGACCTGCTGAAGGGGGAATAAGCGTTGCTGAAGTCGTTTTTTGACCCCAACGGGGCCTTTGCCCGGGGCATGGAGCGGGTTTGGAGCCTGATCGTTCTGAACGTGCTGTGGCTGGTGTGCTCGCTGCCGGTGGTGACCATGGGGGCCTCCTGCGCCGCCCTGTACCAGGTGCTGGGAAAGCTCATCGCCGGGGAGGACGGCCACGTTGCCCGGCAATTCTTCCGGGCCTGGGGCGAAAACTGGAAAAAAGCCACGCCGGTGTGGCTGATTTTGCTGGCGGTGGCGGCCCTGTGCGGCTTCGACCTGTATATGGCCCGGCTGAACGACTCGTTTTTCTGGGAGCTGCTGGCGGTGTTCGCCTTGCAGCTGGCGGCCATGGTGATGACCTTCGCCTTCCCGCTGATGGCCCGGTATGAAAACACCTGGCGCAACCACCTGAAAAACGCCATGCTGGTGGCGGTGGGGCACCTGCCCCGGATGCTGCTGATCTGGGCCGTTTGGGCGGTGCCGGTGGGGGTAAGCGTGTTTATCCCGGAGGTGGGGTTCTACCTGAGCATCGTGTGGGTGCTGATCGGATACAGCAGCCTCAGCTATGTGACGGCCCTGCTGCTGCGGCCGGTATTCCGCAACCTGGACGAAAATGCGTAAAAAAGAGACAGACACGAAAGTGCCTGTCTCTTTTTTCAGCCATTGCAGGGATATCGGACGATCAGTCCACAATATCCACGGATGCCTTGACGCCTGTGCGCTGGGCATAGGAGCGCACGACCGTGCGGATCTCCTTGGCGATGCGGCCCTGGCGGCCGATGACCTTACCCATATCCTCGGGGGCCACGCGCAGCTCCAGCGTCAGCTCGTCGCCGTTTTCCACCTCCGTCACCGTGACCTGGTCCGGGTGGTCCACAAGGCTCCTGGCGATGTAGAGCAGCAGTTCCTTCATGGTGCCCCTGCCTTACAGAACGTCGACCTTCTTCAGCAGGGCGCGAACGGTGTCGGTGGGCTGAGCGCCGGTCTTGATCCACTCACGGGCGCGGTCAGCGTCGATCTTGATCTCGGCAGGGGAGACGCAGGGGTTATAAGTGCCGATCTCCTCGATGAAGCGGCCGTCGCGGGGATAGCGGGAATCCGCCACGACCACGCGATAGTAAGGAGCCTTCTTGGCGCCCATTCTTCTCAGACGAATCTTAACCATGATGTTTTTCCTCCAAATTGTAATGTAATTTCAGATTATATAAATGCCTGTGCACTTATTTCAAACGTTTTTTCCGACCGAAGCCCTGGAGCTTGCCCTTTTTGGCCTTGCCCAGGGTAGGCATGCCGCCGGGTCCCCCGAAGCCGCCGAAGCGGCCCTTGGAAATGGACTTGGTGAGCTGCTGGAGCATCTCGAAGGACTTCAGCAGCCGGTTCACATCCGACACCTGCAAGCCGCAGCCGGCGGCAATGCGCTTTTTGCGGCTGGCGTTGAGGATGGAGGGGTTTTCCCGCTCCAGAGGGGTCATGGACTGGATGATGGCCCGGGTGCGGCCCAGCTGCTTTTCGTCCAGGTTAGCGGCGTCCAGCTGCTTGCCCATGTCACCGGGCAGCATCCCGGCCAGCTGGCCCAGGTTGCCCATTTTTTGCAGCTGGTCCATCTGCTCCATGTAGTCCGTCAGGGTCAGACGGTTTTTCTTGAGCTTTTCCTCTAACTTGCGGGCCTGCTCCTCGTCATACTGCTGCTCGGCCTTTTCGATGAAGGTGAGCATGTCGCCCATGCCCAGAATGCGGGAGGCCATGCGGTCCGGGTGGAACAGCTCGATCATGTCCAGTTTTTCGCCGGTGCCCACGAACTTGATGGGCTTGCCGGTGGCGGCCCGGATGGACAGGGCCGCGCCGCCTCGGGCGTCGCCGTCCAGCTTGGTGAGCATGACGCCGTCGATGCCCAGGGCCTGGTCAAAGGCGGTGGCGGCGTTGACGGCATCCTGGCCGGTCATGGCGTCTACCACCAGGAGAATTTCGTTGGGATGAACCTTGGCCTTGATGTTCTTCAGCTCGTTCATCAGGGCCTCGTCCACGTGCAGACGACCGGCGGTGTCCAGAAACACCATGTCGTGGCCGTGGTCCCGGGCGTATTTGATGGCCTCCTCGGCGATGCGCACGGGATTGGCCTGTCCCATCTCGAAAACGGGGATGTCCAGCTGCTTGCCCACCACTTGCAGCTGGGTGATGGCGGCGGGACGGTATACGTCGCAGGCCACCAGCAGGGGACGCTTGCCGAACTGGCGGCGCATCAGGCCCGCCAGCTTGGCGCCGTTGGTGGTTTTACCGGCGCCCTGTAAACCGCACATCATGATAACGCACGGCGGCTTTGAAGGGAAGTTGAGCTTCGCTGTGGTGTTGCCCATCAGCTCGATAAGCTCACGGTGAACTATGTCGATGACCTGCTGCGCAGGAGTAAGGCTGTCCATGACCTTCTCGCCGACCGCCTTCTCGCTGACCTTCGCCACGAAGTCCTTAGCGACCTTGTAGTTTACGTCCGCGTCCAGCAGCGCCATGCGAACCTCACGCATAGCGTCCTTGATATCCTTTTCGTTGAGCTTGCCGCGTCCCTTGAGCTTGCCGAAAACATTGTTCAGCTTGCCGGAAAGTCCTTCAAAAGCCATGTACTCACCCCTTTATAATTCGGAAGTCGTTCTTTTGGGAATGCCTCACAGGCCGCGCCGGATATCTGATAGTATCCCGCCGAGCCTTTCAAGGCGCTGGTCGCTGTTTTCCTGCTTCATTAAGGAAACAAGTTCTGACGCCTGATCCAGCTCCACCGAAAGAGTTCTGAGCCTTGCCGCGAAGCCAAGCTTCTGCTCCAGTTCTTCCAGGCGCTGCTCGCCCTTTTTTATCGCGGAAACCACGCTCTGCCTTGTAACTCCGCCCATTTCTTCGGCGATCTCCGCCAGGGAGAGGTCTGCGTTATACCGCATATCCAGGGCTTCGCGCTGGGAATTCGCCAGCAGCTCGCCGTAGATATCAAGCAGTATCACAAAATCAAGGCTGCGTTCCATCGGTGTTTAATTGCTCACTTTCATTCAGGTGTCAGGTAAAAACGCTTTACAGCAACGTTAATATTATATCATGTGGATGCGGCTTTGTCAAGGGGTAAACGCGGATTTTCTCCATATTTCCGCGTTTTTTTCATAACATGGCGCGGTAAAATCAAGGGAATTTCCAGAATAAGTTTTCCACGGTTTTAACATAGTTTTCAACTTTGCCGGACTAGTTTTCATGCGGGATAAGCCTGTTTTTAAACGTTTCTGTTGAAAAATCTGTCGAAATAATCAACCATTCAACAGTTTTAACCGTACTTTCAACTATTTTCACCGTTGAAAATGTGGAAAACTTCTCTCCCTTTTGCACAAAAAATCGGGAGCAAAGCTCCCGATACATCATATGCGAAGATTGACGAATAATTAACAACATCTTGTTATGCTTTCTTCCGCGTACAGCGGTCCTCCAACAGGAAAGTCAGCGTTATGACGGCTGAAACTGCAGTCATAACCAGCGGTACAAGTATTACATATGCATAATTATTGCCCGCGTAGGATTCCGGCGGAGTATGCGGCAGTGAGCTTTTAAACTCCGTGTACACTCTGACGACCCTTATTGCCAGTACGGAAGCCGCCGCCAAAGTCACGGCATTCGACGGCAGGAGGACGAACAGCATGTATTTCCGCAGCACAGCTCCACGCCTGCGTTCCGACCACTTTTCCATAGCCGACAGGGCGAATCCTGCCGCAGTCGCAAGGAACAGCACTATAATAATATCCTGAGCGGAAAAAACATCGAAATTCCTTACTGAGTGCATGCAGCGCAGACCGGACACGGAATAGTACTCCGGGTCAACACTGAAAGCCCTCGCCGCGAAAACTGACAGCAGCAGAGCGTGTATCGCCAAGGTGATAAGCGCGTCCGACGCGTAGGCGCGGAATTTCGACATGGCGTGCGCTTCCTTTCTGTCAGGCTTTCCGGAGGGTGAGACGGCTGACCGCAATGAAGCCAAGCGTTATGCCTATCGTTCCGACAGCGATGCCTATAGGGTATAACGGATTATAAACGTAGATCAGCGCTCCAGACATCCAGATTTTGTACTCAGCCACGCCGCATATCGCAGCAACTGTCAGCGCGATAACATT
>ERZ857922.4530-NODE-4530-length-10342-cov-3.317099_pt1 | contig 10342 bp, 10 predicted proteins | sample MGYA00519579_ERZ857922 | MGnify/ENA primary metagenome ERZ857922 (study PRJEB31778, sample SAMEA3449375) | human gut metagenome | biome: human gut; feature: human-associated habitat; material: faeces | place: United Kingdom | collected 2010/2012 ... | reverse complement strand
AAAAAATTGCCGCCCGGCTCCGAAAAGACCAGACGGTACAGTTACATGTGCATACGATGGAAGCGGCGTTAGACGGGATGAGCCACCTCATGCAGCAGTGGGATGAGGAAATGATCCGGCAGCTGGTACATACGGTAAAAGTGATATCTGCTGATCACATCAAGGTGTTCCTGCGTAACGGGATAGAAATTGACCAGACAGTCAACCCTTGACAGACGGCGGAATCGTGGTATAATGAACATAGAAAAGGGCGCTGCCGATAGATGGTTAGCCCCCTAGTATTGCGATGAAGTAAACCGCACGAGTGGGGACTTGGGGCGGTTTACTTCTTTTTTATGATCGTAATGATCAAACTGGCAAAGGTGATGAGAACCATGAGCAGCTGGAACAGTTCCTCATATGTAACAACATTCACACCTACCACCCCCTTCCAGTCAGGACAGGGGGTAAAGAAGGATCACCCCCTGAAAGAGGGGGATAACCGCCTACCGTGTTATGGCAACGCCCGGTTCTCGAAAGAACCATATTCATTCTACCAAAATGTGACATAGAAGTCAAAACATATTTTCGATAGCCAGCTGTTTTTACGGCTGGCTTTTTTGTTTTTGGAGGTGTGTACCGAATCAGGAGACAAACGAATTAACCATGGGCAGCCTGTTCGATGGGATCGGCGGCTTCCCTCTGGCGGCGGTGCGGAGCGGCATCCGACCAGTGTGGGCAAGTGAGATTGAAGCCTTTCCTATCGAGGTGACAAAGCTGCGATTCCCCAACATGGTTCATGCCGGGGATATCACAAAACTAAACGGAGCGGAGCTGCCGCCAGTAAATATCATATGTGGGGGCAGCCCATGTCAGGATCTCTCAGTGGCCGGAGCCAGAGCCGGTCTGGCCGGTGCGCGCTCCGGCCTTTTTATGGAACAGGTCAGACTTGCAAAGGAGATGAGAAATGCAGACGAATTACGAGGCAGAACAGCTATCGATATACGACCCCGATTCATGGTGTGGGAAAATGTTCCCGGAGCCTTCTCCAGCGGAACACCAAAAGGAGAAGACTTCCGGTGTGTTCTCGAGGAGATCGCCCGAATTAAGGTCGGTGGTGTTTCAATCCCTCGACCTTACCCCTGGCCATGGCAATCTGCTGGGCGAATCATACTGGGAGCTAATTTCTCCCTGGCGTGGAGATGCCTCGACGCTCAATACTGGGGTGTCCCCCAGAGAAGAAAACGAATCTTCCTTGTCGCGGATTTTGCAGGGCGATCCGCCGAAAAGATACTATTTGACCAGGAAAGCCTGCTTGGGTATCCTGCGTAGAGCTGCTGAACGGGGAAAGGAACTTCCGAAAAAGCTGAAGCGGGCGCTGGAGATCCAAGCCGGTCTCGTTCTGCCGGATGGCAGGCCCACGAAACTGGAAGCCTACCATATCAACCAGAGAGACGAGGGGATCGACCTTCACGGCGTATCCGGAGCGTTGATGGCGACCAGCAATATGCAGATGCAGCCCTTTGCCACCCAGCCGGATGGAAAGGAGAATGAAGGCTACGACGGAGCAATTCAGCCCATTGCGTTCGCAGCGAACCAAAGAGATGAAGTCCGGGATTTGCACAATGTGGCCGGGGCGCTGGGCGCACAGCCGGGTATGAAGCAGCAGACATTTATTGCTGCTGGCTTTTCCGCGGGGCAGGGGAGCAAAGCCGGGGGCGTTGGCTATCAGGAGGAATGCGCACCAACCCTGAAGGCGTCCGATAGCGGCACAAATATGGTGCCAAGCATCCTATGCCTAAATGATCAGGGCGGCAGCGTTATGGGGTGTTCTGAAGACGTGAGCGGGACGCTCCGCACTCAAGAGCATGGACACCAGCCGCTGGTCTACGAGAACCACGGCTTATGTGGTGAGTCACATAAGCCGTGATATGCGTTGAAGTCTGAATCTGATGATTTCATCTTGTTAACCTCCAGTTTTTAAGTATTTTGAGAGAAAGTTGCTCACATATTTTTCCTTGCCTTCTTGATGAAGTCAGGGATCTCACGCCCAGCCGACTCGTATTTAGGGACAGTGGCAGAAACCTTTGGGATTCTCCTATCTGTCAACGCTTTGGTTACTGCCTCCTGTCCCACGCGAGCATAGATCTCAGTCGTGCTAATGTGCTCATGCCCGAGGAAATTACGAATGTATATGAGATCCACTCCTGCTTCAACCATGTGTACTGCTTTGCTGTGTCTGAAGCTATGTGGGGAATAGCTGGATTCCACAAAAAGTTCGGGGTGTACCTTCTGCGCAAGACCGACGTATTTTTTAACGATGCTGCGGACGCAGGCAGTTGTCATTTTCTCATTGGTTTGGCTCAGGAAAATGTATGAGTCCTTGTCCTTATTAGTAAGGCCGAGCTGCTTTAGATGGTATTTCAGCAGCTCCGCAACCTCGTCAGAAATGGGGACTTCACGCTCTTTCTTTCCTTTTCCGTGAATTTTCAGCTTAACAGGATTGCCGAATCTAATGTCCCCAACCCGCAAATCACACATCTCTTGCGCGCGTGCAGCGGAATCATACAAAACCGACAGAAACACAATATCTCGTGACCCGAGATATTTCTGGGGATTTGGCAAAGAGAGAAGGAACTTCATTTCATTAACTGTAAAATATGAGAATTCCTCCTGCGGAGCATTTGGACGTTTTGCATCCATTACCGACGTGTACGGTTTAAGCGCAGACATTTCCCGTTGTGAGGCATATTTCAGAAATGACGATATTGCCGTCATCCGTTGCCGAACCGAAGTCGCAGAATAATTTTTGGTATTCGTCATCCATAAGACGAACTCGTCAAAAAGCGCGGGCGTAAGGTGTTTGTAGGTGACCGAGGTGTGCTGGACATCCATCACTTCGTAGAGAAATTCAAAAAAGATAGAGAAAGAATATCCGTATGCGGCTATCGTGTTGGGGCTTGCTCTGCGAATATTGGGAAGATACACATCAAAATAATCACCCAACTGATTTAGAAAGATATTCTTTTTCATTTTGGAACCTCCGGGAATATTCCACTGTATTTTTCTGATGTCTTTTTTAAGATTGCAGTACATTCACTGGCTGTCAAATGAGCGTAATCCTGTGTTTCTGTCAAATCTTCATGACCTAAATAGATAGAGATAAGCGGCAGAGCGCAATAGTTGCTCACACCGTTCTCACTCTGTCTGGCTAAAGAATGATCCACAAATGTATGCCTCAGACAGTGTGGGCAGATACCGCGCTCGTTCTTCTCTGTGATGATGGAAATGCCTGCCCGCTCCACAATTCTGCTGAAGTTATGCCTTGCCCAGCTTGGGCTGCGGTGATGCCCAGCACAGTTACGGCTGCCATCCTTGTAGTTACTTTCAAACAGATACGCATCCTTGGATTTGCCCGAAAGCACGGACGCTTGGTATAACTTCAACGCCTCAGTAAGTGACGTATCCATTGCAACCAACCTGTCCTTGTTGCCTTTCCCGTTGCGTATCAGTAGGACACCGATGTCAAAATCGACATCTCGTATCCGTAAAGCAAGTGCCTCACTCAAGCGAAGCCCGCATCCATACAGGATTCTCAAGAGTGCAGGAAATTGGATTCTGGAGAGTCGGTCTTTAGAAGATCCTCCACTATCTGCGATTCTGAACATCGTGGTCATCTCGTCGTTTGTGAAAACATATGGTACATATTTGCTGCGCCGCATAGACAAAGCATGTGGATAGATGTACGCCGGGATGCCAACGGAAATCAAGTATTTCGCGAAAACATTGTATGCTGCAATAAAACCATCAACTGACTTGTCCTTTAGACCTGCGCAATCGGATGAAATCCAGCCCTCGACCCTCTCCGGCGTCATCGATTTCTCGCTGACATGGGAATCTGTAAGATATCTATCAATATACTCCCAAATGTAACGGTTATGGTCTTTGAACCCTTGACTATGTCTCAAATCGAGGAATGCGTTGAACTCATCCTTCAGAATGCTTTGAAAAATATACGATTTCATCACATACCTCCTTGCTCCAGAATCTCTTTGAAATATCCGCTTGGAGCAGGGACTGGTATCGCATAAGGACGAAGCTGCTCCACGCTGACTTCGGCATAGGCTTTTGTGGAGCGTATATCGCTGTGACCCAGCACCTGCTGTACAGTAGCATACCCATTTCCTTCCGCAATCAGAGCTGTAGCCAGGCTGGATCGCAGACTATGAGAACCTCTTCGCTTGTTTGTGGTGTCTATCCCGGAAGCCGTAATCGTCATCTCTACAATTTTGCCTACATTGGCAGCTGTAATCGGATCGTTGTTTGCCACATTCAAAAATACATGGTCATCGGCAGTATTTTGACGCACGTGATTGATGTAATCGTCAATGGCATCTCTCACCTCAGCCAGCAGAGGCAAGGTCAAAAATTGCTTTGTTTTCTTTTGCGTTATCCTGACCTTTCCATCCTTTGTTGATAGAGAGCTAAATGTTAATCCAGCAATGTCTGAAGCTCTTAATCCAAGCCTTGCGGCAATCAGCACAACCGCATAATTCCGCTTCCCGATATTTGTAGTTCTGTCTATGGCAGAAATGATTCGCTCAACTTCGTCGGGAGAAAACACAGACGGTACAGCTTTATGCCTAATGGGAGACGGAATAACCAAATAAAGGTTTTCCTCGATTAGCCCATATTTGTAGGCATAGGTTAAGAAATGACCGACCAAGCGGCGGAAACGACCTTTATCAGTCGACTCTTGGAAAGCAGCGTAGATGTCATTCACAGACAAATTGGAAAGTTCTTTGACTCCTCGACCCTCTATGAATTTCAGAAAACGCGATACACATAGAATTCTACTGCGTATATCCTTGGTCGATTTTCTTGACTCGTCGAGATAGCATTTATATGTATCCCGTATGCCGTTAAAGCACGAATCTTCATATGGCAATGGAACCCGTCCGAAAGGACCTTTTTTAAACTCTGAACCAAGGAAAACACAATCTAAGTGTTTAATCCCTGTTCGGTATGCAGATACTCTGTCTCTGCTCATATTTGGGTTTTCTTTTTGGAAGTGATTCCAAAAGCATTCCCCAACTTCTGTGGTGTAAGCCTTTACACCATCAGTTTCACAAAAACGTACCAACCCGTTATAAACTGCTTGGTACGTTTCCACGATTGTCTCACTATAGCCAGCATTGGCCAAACGGTTAATAGTGGTGGCTATCAATCCTCGTATGGTTTCGTTCATTACTTGTTACACCTCCTGTTTTTAACGAAACCATTATAGCATTTCAAAATATTATGTGAGCAGCTTATACATGAAACTATTGATTTTGAAGGAGATTTAGCATGAACTATGAAGAAATGAACTCAACCACATATCACGGCATTGATGCCCGTTATACCGGCCCTCACAGGGTGGCGCCTACCATGTCCGCACGGTATGGCACGGGTGGTAATAATGCGCCGTTGGTGGAGCAGGATACGCCTGTTTACTGTATTGTCGGAAATGCCATTGACCGTCAGCCTCAGAACGGCGGTAATGGGATCGGGTATCAGAAAGACATTGCCTACACCTTGACGGCGACAGATCACCACGCAGTCTTCAGTCGCCAACGGGTGGATGTGTTCACAGAGAACGAAGTGGTCAGTACGGAAAGCGCCCGGCAGCACAAGGATGCTACAGATCTGGTAGCGCAGCCTTATCAGGAGGCGGTTGGCACACTGGTTCGGTCAGACCATAAGGGCATCAGCAATCAGTATGTCGGCGACGATAAGTGCATTGTGGAGAGCCATAACCTGATTCGCCGTCTGACGCCCCTTGAGTGCGAGTGCTTGCAGGGTTTCCCAGACGGCTGGACAAACATCCCAGGGGCATCAGATTCCGCCCGTTACAAAGCCCTGGGCAACAGTGTGGCGATTCCATGCGTGGAGTACGTTATGCGGGGAATTGCAATTGTCCTACGAGCTGGACGCAGGAGGCGAGTCTGGCTCGTAATCGTTATTCAGCAAATAGAAATCAGGAGCGCCGGGATCTGAATGAAACCGGCGCTCATCCTGTTTATTTGATTTCCTGCTCGATGTTGTCAAAGAGGTCGTCGTTAAAGAATTCTCTGAGGGAAATTCCCAGCCCATCGCAGAGCTTTTGCAGGGAAACCACACCGGGATTCTGGCTCTTGGCGTTGAGCATGCTGTAAACGGTGGAGGGAGCTACCCCGGAACTGCTGGCAAGGGCATTAATGGCGATACCTCTTTCGTCGCACAAAGCCAGAATCCTAGCTGCGACAGCTTCTTTCGCATTCATATAACATCATCCTTCTGTACGATATATCGTTGACTATATTTTATAAAAAGTCGGGATATATCGTGTGGGATATATCGCAATTCTGCGGAATATGTGGCAGAATATGCGATATATCGTAAAACAGGAGGAAGAGTAATATGGATATGAGAGCGAAAACCTGCTGCTTCACCGGGCATAGAAGCCTGAACGGGGCAGAAAAGTTAAAAGTGGCTGTTCGTCTACGAAAAGTTATTAAGGAGCTTGTAAAGCAGGGCATTGTGTTTTATGGTGTGGGAGGCGCACTAGGATTCGACACTCTGGCGGCTCAGACGATTCTGGATATGAAAAAAGAATATCCCCAGCTTCGCTTGATTCTGGTGCTGCCTTGTGAAGATCAGACCAGAGGATGGCGAAGTGAGGATATTGCAGTCTATGAGAATATTAAACGCAGGAGCGACAAGGTCGTGTATGTGTCCAGAGAATATACTCCGGACTGTATGCACAGGCGGAACCGCCATTTAGTGGATCATAGCGGAATCTGTATCTGCTATTTGACAAGGAATTCAGGCGGAACAGCTTATACCGTTGATTATGCCCGGAGAAAAGGGCTTTGTGTTATCAATATTGCAAGATCAATTTGAAAAGGAGGGCACCCAATGAATATCCGTAAGGATATAGACTACAGCGAAATGTATGCAGAGCTTGACAAGGCCATGGCAGCAGATATAACGCAGATGGAGCTGTACTGCGAGATTGGCAAAGCCGTATGCCGAAGAACGGAAAAGGGAGCGGCGGTTGCGGCAGCAGCATATTTGAGCAGACAATACCCGGATGCTCAGGGCTTTTCCCCTCGGAACCTTCGTCGGATGAGGGAGTTCTATCGGACTTATCAGGGTCAACCTGCACTGCTGTCCTTGGCGATGGAACTCGGTTGGACACAGAATGTCGTGATTATGGAATCGGGATTATCCACGGAACTGTGGGAATGGTATTTGAGGGCCGCCATGCAGTTTGGCTGGTCAAAGGCGGAGCTGACACGGAAAATTGCGGACAATGCTTATGAAACAATCGCCCTCACAATTTTTGAAGCAGATTGCTCGTCTGCAGTGGAGGAAGAAACAATCAGCCATCTGGGTATTATCGATTATCGCTACGTGGTAGATGAAATTCAGTTTTTAATTCCAAAGGTCATGTACAGGGGGAGAACACTGAGAGAGGGGAGACGACGATGTCGGATATTCCCAGCGAGAGGAACACAGATACATTGGCTATCCCTAACGGTGTACTGGACGAAATACGGAGTAGGATTAGTGAGTCAATACCCCGCAATTAAGGTCAGGGTGGGTAATCCCTTGCTAGGTATTTCGTCCTCATGCTGCTTTATAGTTTAAATGATGGTTCCACCGGGGTATTTCATTGGCGCTTGATTGTCCCCTAAATGAACATCATTTGAAAACCGACATTTTGGGTAACTTGCGATTAGAAGTTGCTCGTTTTCCGGGGATATACAAGTAGAGACAAAACGATGTCAATATGGGGGTGGAAAATTCAATTTGCACAATAAAACTTGTGCTTAAACGAAAAAAGTGATAGAATATAGTTGCTTATAAAATCCAGACACTGGTGTTTCCAGTAATATATAGAAAGGAACATTGCACAGAGAATGGACAGATCCCTCATTGATGACTTTAGAGAGAAAGTAAACGATCATGATATGGCGTGGAAAATCTATCATGACCGCAATGGGAAGAACCAATGGAGTATTATATGCTCAGCGATGGATTGGATCGATGTTGTGGTTGAAGAAATAGATACTTCAAAACTATGTAGCAAAAATGACAATGCTTCAAGCATAAAAATGATGACCTTCATCAACTGCGTTGACGTACTTTGGGAATCAATTCAACAGTTGCATAGAGCGATTTTTGACCCACGATCTATTCCATTTCAGGATGATTCATCGGTGTTTACCGATAAACTTTATGAATCCAGTGATAATGAATATTTCAAAACAATAAGAGCGTGTTTCTCTGCACATCCGGTAAACTTAAATGACCGCTTTAATGGCGAAGGAAAAGAGCAACGCTATGCGAGTTGGTCAGGAGGTGGATTTGGCTGCAAAGATTTTTCGGTTATGCTCTACAGCAATACCAAGGGGATGGAATCTATAATTCTGGATATTTCCTTTTCAGAGTTGATAACATTTGCGGAAAAACGCTATAACTATTTGCAAGTGCTGATTGAAGAGATAGACAAACAGATTTCAATATATAAACGTTCATGGAAAGAAAAACAAATTCCTAAAGTTGATGCTCCTCTAAAGCAAATAGAGAAATTAATAGAGGAAAATGAGAAAAGGCTTCAAAACGACTATTATAAATATGAGTTGCAGAAATTACATATCGTGTTTTGTACATCGATACACAATATGCGAAATAGTGAGGTTGTGCAAGCATATCGAAATACGTTGCTGAATGCAATCCACGACCTGTTTGAGAACATCCAAGAGATGAGATTGGAGGAAATCCATTCGCAGTATTTACTCGATATTGATTGTCCACCTGAGTATCACTACTCTTTTTCAAAACTGAGTGAGGCCATGTACGGTGGTGTTCCATTTATTGTTACATTAGGCGGGATTATAGACTATTTAGCAGATGTCGTTGATTTACTTGATTGCATTTCGCTTCAAGAAAAATATGTTGTAACGATTGCAGGATTCTATATGCGAAAGAAAATAGAAATGTCGAAACTTGCGAACGAAAGCTCAGAAAGAAATTAAGTTTTTAACCCGAAAGCAGGCTAGGAATGCTGCATCTAAAGCGTTTTTTAGGATAATTTCAGGAGGAATCAACTGAGATTAGTTCGGGAATCAAAGGTAAAATGTGAACACGATTTTTTATAGTTCCATAGATGCAAACATGCTGTGATGCATCTTTTGAACTGTGTCAGCCATATGCAGTCAGAGATTGAGCAGCGCCCTTTCTGATTTCGGAGGAAATTTGAAAAAAGGGCGCTGCTTTTTTATAGAGTTTTCAGAAATTTATCATTTGGAAACCTGCCGGGATTTTTGTGGTGTGAAGCCATAGGAATCCCGGCTTTTTTCATTTTCAAAAAGGGCGCTGGCTCCCAGCTCCTGATTTTCAGCCGTTCTCCCGTTACAAGGGATATCTACCCGGAAGAATATGCACGGTACTATCCGGCCTATGCGGCGGCCAATGATGATGAAGCGTTGGCGGAACGTGTTCGCTTGCTGAACCCGCTGGAATTCATCGGAACGGAGGAAAAAACAAGCAGGCAAAGCATTATCGAATCCGCGTGGGTGCCGCTGATGCTGACACATCCCTAAGTGTGTCTATGGCGTTGGCACTACAGTGCGGCAAAACTGTTTTTTGAAGAATATCAGCAAAGTATCAGCACATAAGCGGCCACAGAGAGGATCAATGATTTCATGCTCTCCCTTCCTGTGGAATCCGGGCAATCCACGTTGTTTTTTTGATGCCGGACACATTCTGATAAAGAAAATGGCAGGAAAACATCCCGGAACAGAACAGTGGAAATCTGCTTTTGCCGCGTCAGCGTTTTCAGCCGGACGCACCCAAAAGCCGTGAAAAATAACTTATCACGCCTATTGACAAGACGAAATCTCCGGTGTATAATGTCAGCATTCTGAACGAAGTGCGCTTCAAATAAGCGTACTTTCTCAGCAAAATCAACAAATGGAGGAAACATAAACGATGAAAAAGATTCTTGCAGTTCTGATGGCCGTTTTGATGGTTGCTTCTCTGGCAGCCTGCGGCGGCAATACATCTGCCCCTGCTACCGAGCCTGCTCCGGCTCCCGCGGCCGACAATACCACGGCTCCGGCAGCGGAGACCACTGCTCCCGAGCAGTCCCTGATCGACGCAGCCAAGGCCGAGGGCGAGCTGGTCGTCTACGGCTCCTGCGAGGAAGACTATCTGGCAGCTGCCTGCGCTCACTTTGAAGAGCTGTACGGCATCAAGGTTCAGTATCAGCGCCTGTCCACCGGTGAGGTTCAGGCCAAGATCGAGGAAGAAAACGGCAATCCTTCCGCTGACG
>ERZ857922.4527-NODE-4527-length-10360-cov-3.375061_pt1 | contig 10360 bp, 5 predicted proteins | sample MGYA00519579_ERZ857922 | MGnify/ENA primary metagenome ERZ857922 (study PRJEB31778, sample SAMEA3449375) | human gut metagenome | biome: human gut; feature: human-associated habitat; material: faeces | place: United Kingdom | collected 2010/2012 ... | reverse complement strand
GCGACGCCATCGCCGCGCCGGATGCGTCCGCCGACATCCCCACCGTGCGCACGAGCGAGGACGTCTGCCGCGTGGCCTGTGAGTTCCCCGGCGTGTTTGTGCCGGAGGACTGCCTCGGCATTCACGCTGAAGCGGGACAGGTGCTCGGCACGGTGATCGACGCGCTCGACGGCGTCGCCCGCGAGACCGTCAAGGCGCCGTGCGCGGGGCTCGTGTTCAGCCAGCGCAGCTATTCCTCCGTGTATCCCGGCACGCTGATCGCCAGGATCAGAAAGGAGCGGGCATGAAAAAGGATATTCTGTTCACCCTCCCGTCGTATTTCCGGGATGATATGAGCATCATGGCCTATCGCTTCGGCAAGGGCGAAAAGACCTGCGCCGTCGTCGGCGCGCTGCGCGGCGACGAGGTGCAGCAGCTCTATGTCTGCGCGCGGCTCGTCTCCTTCCTGCGCGAGGTGGAGAAGGAAGACGGCATTCAGCCGGGCAAGAGCGTTATGATCGTGCCCACCGCCATCGGCGCGTCGATGAACGAGGGCTCGCGCCTCTGGGAGCCGGAAAACATGGACATCAACCGCCGTTTTCCCGGCGATCCCACCGGCTCGACGACCGAGCGCATCACGGACGCGCTGCTCGAGCGCGTCAAGAATTATCGCTACGGCGTGCAGCTCACCAGCTTCTATCAGCCCGGTTCCTTCGTGCCGCATGTGCGCATGATGGACACCGGACGACAGAACCCCGATCTGGGCTGCGAATTCGGCCTGCCCTATGTCTACGTCCGCACCCCGCGCGATTACGACCAGACGACCCTCAACTACAACTGGCAGCTCTGCGGCACGCAGGCGTATTCCCTCTATGCGGGCAAGACGCGCGAAATCGACGAGGCCGCGGCGGATCAGAGCCTGCGCGCCATCGTCCGCTTCCTCAACAGCCGCGGGATCATCCGCAGCGAAACCGCGCCGGGTCACGCCTCCTCCATCATCACCAACGCGGATATGACCTCCGTTTCCGCGACGAGCGCCGGGCTTCTGCGCCGCGTCAAGTTCGCGGGCGCGCACGTCCGCCGCGGCGAGCAGCTCGCCTTTATCATCAACCCCTGCGACGGCTCGGTGCGCGAGGTGCTCAAAGCCCCGGTGACGGGCATGCTCTTCTTCATGCAGGACGGCCCGTTCATCACGGAGCACAGCCCGGTCTTTCAGGTGCTGGCGGGAGCGTAAGCCATGACAAAAACGCCTCCCGGTTTCACCCGCACGCTGCTTTCCATTGCCGTGCCGGTGACCCTGCAAAACCTGCTCGCTTCCTCCTTCACGCTGGTCGATACGATGATGATCGGCCGCCTGGGCGATACGCCGCTGGCCGCCGTCGGCATGGCGGGCAAATGGACGTGGTTCTTAACCATCGTCTTTTTCGGCTTTTCCAGCGGCGCATCCGTGTTCATCTCCCAGTTTTACGGCGCGGGCGACGACGCGGGCATGCGCCGCACCTACGGCCTGATGACCGTCGGCACGCAGGCGGCCTCCCTGCTGTTCATGCTCGCGGCGCTGCTCTTTCCGGAGGGCATCGTCCGCCTGTTCTCCCCGGATGAGCAGGTCGTCGCGCTGGGTTCTTCTTATCTGCGCATCATCGCCGTCAGCTATCCGTTTCTGGCGCTCACGCGCGGCGGCGGCACGCTGCTGCAAAGCACCGGCCGCGTCATGATTCCGTTTGTCGGCTCGCTGGTCTCCGTCGCGGTCAACATCGTGCTGAATGCGCTGCTGATTTTCGGCCTGTGCGGCTTCCCCGCGCTGGGCGTTCAAGGCGCGGCCATCGCGTCGCTGGTCTCCGCCGTCGTCGGCGCGCTGGTGATTTACGGCGCGGGCATCGCGAAAAAAACGCTGCTCCGCACGGGGCGGAGCGGCCTTGTCGGCATCACGGGCGGCTTTATCCGCGATTTTGCGCGGGTCAGCATGCCCGCCATGCTCAACGAAAGCGCTTGGGCGCTGGGCAACCTGCTCTACAGCTCCGTCTACGGCCACATGGGCACGGGCGCGTATGCGTCGATCACCGTCGTCAAATCCATCGAGGATCTGACGAGCGTTGCGGTGATGGGGCTTTGCTCTTCCTGCGCGGTGATGATCGGCAGCGCCATCGGGCGCGGCGACGTGCCGCTCAGCAAGCTCTGCGCCAAGCGCCATGTGCAGCTCACGATCGGCCTCTCCGTGCTCATCGGCGCGGGGATGCTGGCGCTCCGTCAGCCGCTGCTTTCGCTCTTCGGCGTTTCGCAGGCCGTGCGCGACGACGCGCTGGCCGTGCTGGCAATCTGCGCGCTGGAGATGGTGCTGCACAACATCCCCTCCATTCTGGTGATGGGCGTGTTCCGCGCGGGCGGCGACACGCGCTTCGGCCTGATCGTCGATTGCATCACGCTGTACCTGATCGGCCTGCCGCTGACGATGCTGGCCGGGCTTTATCTGCACTGGAGCGTGCCGATGACCTATCTGGTCATGTATCTCTCGGAGGACATCATCAAGTGCAGCGCCTATCTCCTGCATTTCCGCTCCTATAAATGGATTCGCCCCGTGATATAGGGCTCCGCGTCCATCGGATCGCCGCGCCGTCGGCGATCCCGTTTCTTTGCACAATTTCGTCGTTTAGAGGGTAACATCATGAACAACACACGCGCTAATCAATCTCCTTCCGCCTTTGAAGAAAAGGCCGCGCCCAAGCGCGGCGCGCTCCGCGAGTTTGCCGCGTTCTACAAGCCGCATCTGGGCATGTTCCTGCTGGATATGTTCTGCGCGCTGGTGATCGCGCTGGTGGATATTCTGTTCCCGGTGGTCACGCGCAAGGTGCTCTACGACTACATTCCCAATCAGGCGATGCGCACCTTCCTGATTGTGATGGGCGCGATGCTCGTCGCGTTTCTCATCCGCACGGCGGCGCAGTGGATCGTCACCTATCTGGGGCACCTGACGGGCGTTCACATCGAGGCGGATATGCGCGCCGCCATCTTCGCGCATATGCAGAAGCTCGGCTTCAGCTTTTACGACAAAAACCGCACCGGCCTGCTGATGTCCCGCGTGACGACGGATCTGTTCGATATCACGGAGCTGGCGCACCACGGCCCGGAGAATCTGTTCATCTCCATCGTGACGCTGACCGGCTCGTTCCTCGTCCTCTGGAACATCCAGAAGAAGCTGGCGCTCGTGCTGATGATCGCCGTGCCGATGATCGTCCTCTTCGTCGCGATGCGCCGACGCAACATGATGAAGGTCTCCCGCGACGTCAAGCGCCGCACGGCGGGCATCAACGCGGAAATCGAAAGCTCCATCTCCGGCGTGCGCGTCGCCAAGGCGTTCGGCAACGAGGATGAGGAGATCGACAAGTTCACCCGCTGCACGGATCAATACGTTTCTGCCAAGCAGGGCTATTACAAGGTGATGGCGGGCTTCTTCTCCGGCACGGAGCTGATGATGAACCTGATGAGCCTGTCCGTCATCTTCGTGGGCAGCTATCTGATTATGAAAAACCAGATGGATATCGCCACGCTCGTCACCTTCAACATGTACGTTGCCAGCGTGCAGAGCCCGATTCGCAAGCTGACCCAGTTCACCGAGCAATTCACGCAGGGCATGGCGGGCTTCCAGCGCTTCCGCGCCATCATGCACGAAGACCCGGATATCGTCGATGCGCCCGATGCGGTCGCGCTGACCCATGTGGACGGCGACATCCGCTTCAACGACGTCTCCTTCTCCTATGACGAGGGCAAGGGCGACGTTCTCTCCCACATCAATCTGCACATCAAGCCCGGCGAAATGCTGGCGCTGGTCGGCCAGAGCGGCGGCGGCAAATCGACGCTCAGCGAGCTTGTCCCGCGTTTCTACGACGTTACGGCGGGCGACATCCTCATCGACGGCGTTTCGATCCGCGACTACACGCAGGAGAGCGTGCGCGCCCACATGAGCGTCGTATCGCAGGACACCGTGCTTTTCAACGACACCATCGAGGGCAACATCGCCATGGGCAAGGCCGGAGCTTCGCACGAGGAGATCGTCGAGGCGGCCCGGATCGCCAATGCCGACTGCTTCATCACCGAAGCGCCCGAAGGCTACCGGACCAATATCGGCGACCGCGGCGTGAAACTTTCGGGCGGTCAGCGGCAGCGTCTCTCCATCGCCCGCGCCGTGTTGAAAAACCCCGACATCCTGATTCTCGACGAAGCGACTTCGGCCCTCGACACCGAGAGCGAAAAACTCGTGCAGGACGCCCTCAACAAATTGCTGGAGGGCCGCACTTCGGTAGTCATCGCACACCGACTGAGCACGATCCACAACGCCGACAAGATCATCGTCGTCGATCACGGACGCATCGCCGAGCAGGGCACGCACGCCGAACTGATGGCCCGCGGAGGAATCTACGCCAAACTGATCGAACTGCAATCGTTCGAATAAAACGAATATCCCGCTCGTATGAAAAGCGAGAAAGAGAAGATGCTGGCGGGCGAATGGTTCGACCCGCACGACGAGGAGCTGACGGCCGACCGCGACCGCGCCACGCTGCTGATGCACCGTCTCAACGCCGAATGTCCCGCCCACGACGCAGCGTACCGCACCGCTCTGCGCAAGCTCTGTCCCGACGCGGAAGGATTCATCCGCGCACCCTTTTACTGCGACTACGGCTACAACATCTCCATCGGCGAAGGCTCTTTCGTCAACTTCGACTGCGTCTTCCTCGATCTGGCCCCGATCCGTATCGGACGCAATACGCTGATCGGCCCCAAAGTGCAGCTGCTCACCCCGCACCACCCGCTGGACCCCGCCCTGCGTGCGACTGGCCGCGAAGCCGGCAAACCGATCACCATCGGCGACAACTGCTGGCTGGGCGGCGGCGTCATCGTCTGTCCGGGCGTCCGGATCGGAGACGGCGCGATAATTGGAGCGGGTTCGGTAGTTACGCGCGACATTCCTGCGAATTCGGTTGCCGTCGGCAATCCGGCCCGCGTCACCCGTACGCTTTCACATACTTAACCGCGACTCCGTTATGTTTACCTCCGGCAATCCCGATCTCCAATCGTTGATGCAGCTGCTCGACGCCGCCCGCATGGGGTGGTGGAAGGCGGATTTCCGCACGGGCGAACTGCTCTTCTCCGACTATGTCGTCAACCTGCTGGGACTCGGCAGCAACCGGGCCGCGGTCGGGGAACTGATGCCGCTGACGCGCGAGGATTACCGGAAACGGATACACAACGAATTCCTGTCGCTCAAGGTCGGAAACCATTTCGACGAAACGTTTCCCCTCGTACTGCCGGAGGGCGAAGTATGGATTCACGCCCAGCTCGTCCGCAAACAATCAGACTCGCAGCAGGGCATCAAACTCTTCGGCTACCTCCAGCGCGTTCCGGTCGCCGACCGGAAAGAGGCGGACATCCTCACGCTCGAAAGCAACTATTACGCGACGCTGAGGGAGAACAAGCACATGGACGAGCTGCTCGACCATCTGCCGATCGGCTACTTCCGCATCCGGCTGCTCTACGACGACAACGGCCGGGCGACCGACTACCTCTTCCTCTCGGTCAACCAGACGGCGCAGCAGATTCTGGGCGTAGACGCCGCCGACTACCTCGACAAGACGGCCCGCGAAATAGACCTCCCCGTAGACCAGCATATCGACGAGCTGGCGGCCATCGGGCTGGGAGATTACAAGATGGACCAGTGGCATGCCGCCAAGACCGGCCGCTACTGCCGCAGTTTTCTCTACAACACCCCCAACGACGCGACGGAAATCGTCATCCTGATCCTCGACATCACGGACGTCGTCACGGCGCATCAGGCGCTCGACGAAAAGGAGAAACTGCTGCGCAACGTCATTCAGAACGCCCCGATCGGCATCGAGATATACGACCGCACCGGGCATCTGGTGGACATCAACGCCCGCGATCTGGAAATGTTCGGCGTAACCGATCCGGCCGGTATCCGGGGACTCAGCATTTTCGACAACCCCAACTTCTCGGCCGAGATCAAGGACTGCATCCGCGAAGGCCGGGGTACGGACTTCACCACACGCTACGATTTTTCGAAAGCCCGAAGCTATTACGACACCAGCCGGAGCGGCTACATCGACTGGACGGCCCGCATCCGGTGTCTCTACAACGACACGGGCGAAATCACCCACTACCTGCTCATCAACATCGACAACACGGAACTCCGCCAGACGCAGGACCGGCTCACGGAATTCGAAGCGCTGTTCCGTCTCATCTCCGAATACGCGCAGGTGGGATACACCAACTACAACCTCTGCAACAAAAAGGGTTATGCGCAGAGCGTCTGGCTGCGCAACTACGGCGAACCCGATACGGCCGACATCGGCGACGTCATCGGAAAATACCGCCGCGTCCACCCCGACGACCGCACGGAACTGCTGCACCGGCTGGCGCAGTTCGAGTCCGGGGAGATACAGTCGGCATCGGTCTCCTGCCGCGTCCTGCACGACGACGGCCGGACGACATGGATCAAGAGCCACCTCATCTGCCGCGACTACCGGCCGCAGGAGCAGGTGATCGACATGCTGGGGATCAATTACGACATCACGGCGCTCAAACAGACCGAGCAGGAGCTGATCGCCGCCAAGGAGCGGGCCGAGGAGTCCAACAAGCTCAAGACGGCGTTCCTCGCCAACATGAGCCACGAAATCCGCACGCCGCTCAACGCCATCGTAGGTTTCTCGCGGCTGCTGACCACCGAGGAGGACCCCGAAGTGCGCAAAGAGTACAACGACATCGTGTCGCTGAACAACGGACTGCTGCTGCAGATCATATCCGACGTACTGGACCTCTCGCGCATCGAATCGGGACGCAGCGATCCGGTCAAAAGCCGGTTCGACCTGCGGACGCTCTGCCGCGAAGCCGTCGAAACGTTCCGCCTGCAGACTCCGGAGGAAGTCGTGCTGGACGTCGAAAAGGGACTGCCCTCCTGCACCGTCTGCCAATACAGGCAGGGGCTGATGCAGATATTGGCCAACTTCATCCGCAACGCACTGAAATTCACACCGAGAGGATTCGTCACGGTGGGATTCGAACGCAAACGGGACCGGCTGAGTCTCTATGTCCGCGACACGGGCATCGGCATTCCGGCCGAAGAGCTGGACAAAATCTTCGAACGGTTTTACAAGGTGGACACCTTCACGCAGGGCACCGGACTCGGACTTTCGATCTGCAAGAGCATCGCGGAGCAGATGGGCGCACAAATCGGCGTCGATTCCGCCGTCGGCGAAGGTTCCTGCTTCCGGGTCGAAATGCCGATCGCGGAATAAGCCCACGCCGTTTTTGCGGCGGCGGCCTAATCGGCGGAATTTTGCAGATTTTCAAATCTTTTTTATATCTTTGCGAGTTGTCGGAAAACGAATGACGTTTCCGGCAGTTCCGGCTTTGCTCCGGGTGCAGGATCCGAACGAAAACAAAACACATACACCATGAAGTTCAAAGAGTATAAAGGTCTCGATCTGGCGCAGACGGCCGCCGACGTGCTCGGCGAGTGGGACGCCCGCGATACATTCCATAAAAGCATCACCACGCGCGAAGGACACCCCGCGTTCGTATTCTACGAAGGCCCCCCGTCGGCCAACGGCACGCCGGGCATCCACCACGTCATGGCCCGTACGATCAAGGACGTTTTCTGCCGTTACAAGACGCAGCAGGGCTACCTCGTGCACCGCAAGGCGGGGTGGGATACGCACGGACTTCCGGTCGAACTGGGCGTCGAGAAGAAGCTCGGCATCACCAAGGAGGACATCGGCAAAAAGATCACCATCGAGGAGTACAACCGCACCTGCCGCGAAGCCGTCATGGAGTTTACGGGCATGTGGGAGGACCTGACCCGCAAGATGGGCTACTGGGTCAATATGGACGATCCCTACATCACCTATGACAACAAATACATCGAGACGCTGTGGTGGCTCCTGAAGCAGCTCTTCGACAAGGGGCTGCTCTACAAGGGCTACACCATCCAGCCCTATTCGCCGGCGGCGGGAACGGGTCTCTCGACCCACGAGCTGAACCAGCCCGGCTGCTACCGCGACGTGAAGGACACGACCTGCACGGCGCAGTTCGAAGTCATCCGCGACCAGAAGAGCGAGAAGCTTTTCGCCGGCGTCGAGGGGCCGCTCTATTTCTTGGCTTGGACCACCACGCCGTGGACCCTGCCCTCGAACACGGCGCTGGCCGTAGGTCCCGCGATCGAATACGTCAAGGTCAAGTGCCGCAACCCCTATACCGACCGGCCGCAGACGGTCATCCTCGCCAAAGAGCTCGTGCCCGCCTACTTCACCAAGAAGATGGAGGGAACCTATGAGATCACGGGCGAAAGCTGGAAGGGTCCCGAACTGGAGGGCATCCGCTACGAGCAGCTCATCCCGTGGGTAAAGCCGATGGGCGACGCATTCCGCGTGATCGTCGGCGACTACGTGACCACTTCGGACGGTACGGGCATCGTGCATATCGCGCCGACGTTCGGCGCCGACGATGACCGCGTAGGCCGCGCCGCAGGCATCGCGCCGCTGTTCATGGTGGACAAGGCGGGCAAAAATCAGCCGATGGTCGACAGGCAGGGCAAATTCTTCCTGTTGGAAGACCTCGATCCGGAATTCGTGAAAAACAACGTAGACGCCGAAAAATACAGGGAGTATGCGGGCCGTTACGTCAAAAACGCGTACGATCCCAATATCGCCCCCGACGCCGAGACAACGCTCGACATCGACATCGCGGTGATGCTCAAAGCCGAAAACAAGGCTTTCAAGATCGAGAAGCACACCCACTCCTACCCCCACTGCTGGCGTACGGACAAACCGGTGCTCTACTACCCGCTCGACTCGTGGTTCATCCGTACCACGGCTCTGCGCGAGCGGATGATCGAACTGAACAAGACGATCCGCTGGAAACCCGAATCGACCGGCACGGGCCGTTTCGGCAAGTGGCTCGAAGGATTGGTGGACTGGAACCTTTCGCGTTCGCGCTTCTGGGGAACCCCGCTGCCGGTATGGGCTACGGAAGACTACTCGGAGCTGAAGTGCATCGGCTCGGTCGAAGAGCTGATGGGCGAAATCGAGAAGTCGGTCGCCGCAGGCTTCATGAAGGAGAATCCCTACAAAAATTTCAAGGTCGGCGACATGTCGGCGGAGAACTATTCGACCAAGAATATCGACCTGCACCGTCCTTATGTGGACGGCATCGTGCTGGTCTCGTCGAAGGGCGAGCCGATGAAGCGCGAAAGCGACCTGATCGACGTGTGGTTCGATTCGGGCGCCATGCCTTATGCGCAGCTGCACTACCCGTTCGAGAACGGCGGCGAGCATTTCAAGACGGTCTATCCGGCCGACTTCATCGCCGAAGGCGTGGACCAGACGCGCGGCTGGTTCTTCACGCTGCACGCCATCGCCTCGATGCTGTTCGACTCGGTGGCTTTCAAGAACATCATTTCGAACGGTCTTGTGCTCGACAAGAACGGCAACAAGATGTCCAAGCGACTGGGCAACGGCGTCGATCCGTTCGAGGTGCTGGCCACCTACGGAGCTGACGCCACGCGCTGGTACATGATCTCCAATTCGCAGCCGTGGGACAACCTCAAGTTCGATAGGGACGGCGTGGACGAAGTGCGCCGCAAGTTCTTCGGAACGCTCTACAATACCTATTCGTTCTTCGCCCTCTACGCCAACGTGGACGGATTTACGGGCCGGGAGCCGGAGGTTCCCGTGGAGAAGCGTCCGGAGATCGACCGCTGGATCATCTCGCTGCTCAACACGCTGGTAAGGGACGTGACGCGTTCGCTCGAAGATTACGACCCGACGCCTGCGGCGCGCGCCATTCAGGAGTTCGTGGGCGAAAACCTCTCGAACTGGTACGTACGCCTCAACCGCAAGCGTTTCTGGGGCGGCGGCATGAACGAGGACAAACTGGCGGCCTATCAGACGCTTTACACCTGTCTGGAGACCGTTTCGATGCTCGCGGCGCCGTTCGCACCGTTCATCTCGGACCGCATTTTCTGCGACCTGAACGCCGTAAGCGGCCGCCATACGGACGAATCGGTACACCTCTCGACCTTCCCGAAGGCCGACGGAAAGCTGATCGACGCCGATCTGGAAGAGATGATGTCGCTGGCCCAGCGCGTATCGTCGATGGTGCTGGCCCTGCGCCGCAAAGTCTCGATCAAAGTGCGCCAGCCGCTGACCAAGATCCTGATCCCGGTACTCGACCCGGCAATGGCGCAGCATATCGCTGCCGTGAAGACGCTCATCATGAACGAGGTGAATGTCAAGGAGATCGAGCTGATCGAGAACACGGCGGGCATCATCACCAAGCGCATCAAGCCCAACTTCAAGACGCTGGGCCCGCGCTA
>ERZ857922.4525-NODE-4525-length-10362-cov-3.076647_pt1 | contig 10362 bp, 9 predicted proteins | sample MGYA00519579_ERZ857922 | MGnify/ENA primary metagenome ERZ857922 (study PRJEB31778, sample SAMEA3449375) | human gut metagenome | biome: human gut; feature: human-associated habitat; material: faeces | place: United Kingdom | collected 2010/2012 ... | reverse complement strand
GAGGCTGCCTGCACAGAGATCAACCGGATGCCTTTCCGCAGGCGGATCAAATCCCTGTATCTGCGCAGCGAACAGTACACCATCAAACTGGTCGGTGTCCGAAAAATCCGTGGCCTTGCGGTTGGCGATACCATGACCCTGTACGTTTCGGACAATGCCGCCATATATGAAATGGACGGCAGCATGGTCCTTTGCAGCTATTTGGCCTTATCCAAAGTTCAGCAGCAAAAGGATTGACTAACGCTGGGAGCCATGGTATAATGCCATCAACATAGTATCAGAGTTTTGCGCAGGCAAAACGTAGTTTCCGAGTTCTCAATCAGTGTCATTTGCTTCTTCGGCAAATGGCACTTTTTATTTACCCTCGGTTTCTGCCTGCGCAAAGCGGGTTGAAATATATATTTTTGCTTTGCAGGAACACCCTGCAGGAAGGAGTCAACAATGTTAATGTTCTTTGCATCCGATGTGGTAGTCTCCAAAGGCTACCAAAACGCACCCGCCCTTAAGTTCTCTGAAAAGGGCGACTTCGTGCGTTTCCGTGTAGGCCAGAAGGTCTACGACCCCCGTGCCGAGGAGAACCACCGCTGGATCAACATTACCGTCAAGAGCTTCGATCCGGCCCTCATTGACCGCATCCGCAAAATGGGTCTGAAGGAAGGTTCCTTTATCAGCCTGAGCGGCCGGTATGACGAGGATGTCTGGGAGGACGAGGAGACCAAGGAGAAGCGCAGTATGCCCTGTGTGATTCTGGATAATCTGGAATACAGCGGCGGCGGTAGGCGCTCCGGCGACGGCCAGAAGGCAGCATCCAATTCCCAAAATGACAGTACTCCCGCACCCGCCCCTGCGGCAGATCCTCAGGAGGGCTTCCAGATGCCCGGCAATTTTACGGGATATGAAGGCTTTGGCGGCGGCAACAACTTCTTCAATCTGTAAGGAGTCGTATCACAATTGAACATGGCGCAAAAAACGCACATGCGTATCTTCCCGAGATCACACATGTGCGTTTTTTTGTCCCCAAAAGGAGTATCAGCATGAATGACAAAAGCCGTCAGCGACGCCTTGCCTATGAGGTACTGGTAATTCTGGGACAGCTTGCTTTGCTGACCTACATTACCCGCCTGTGGCCCATTCTCCTTCTGATCATTCTTGGGATCTTCGTCGCCGCTCTGCGGCTGCTGTTTCTTTCGTCCCAGAAGGTAGAACCCGTCAGGCCACTGCTCACGCTTCCGCCTCCCCATCAGCCTCCAACCGAAAAGGATCTGCAATCCGCTGCATACACCATTGTCCAATGCAGGATCACGCATATCCTCAGTGCCAAATTCCCGGAAGCCAGATGGGTCTGGGAGAATCCACGCGCCATGGAAGATATTCTGGCAGGCAATCCTACCTATGTGCTTTTGAACAGGGCAGGCGGCTATCGCCGGGGGCGTGTCGTTATGCAGCAGTTTCAGGTGGTCGACATCGTATTTGACGAGAACAGCCGACCCCTACGCCCTCCACACCGGTTCCTGCCCCTGATCCGGATCCAGCAAGAAATCCAGCACCGCCCGCACTCGTACCCGAGGATGACGAGGAGCCAATGCCTGAAAACTTTGGCCCGCTTGCATTTAACTGGGTCGAATCCCATGTCATTGATCTGAATGAACAGTGCAATGAGGCGGTCGCTGAAGGTCTTAGCGAATACCTCATCCCGGCGCAGGAGCTCCCCGTAACAGAAAGCTGGGACGCAATCTGTGAAGCGTTGATTCACAGTGATTTTCGCGGCGCACATTGTTGTGACGAGGGCATCATCATCGAAATTGAGCAATAACATTGCAGAAAGGAAATCACCAAATGAGCGTTTCTATGAACAATCTCTTTAACTTCTCCAGAGCTTTACCGGAGCCTTTCGACAAGTTGGTAAGCAAAAAGGTGAAAGTCACCTCCAAGTATGGAAGCGCAACGGAAGCTACGCTTTCCTGCACCATGGTCAAGGCTGTCCACGCAGTTTGTAACTGTATGGTGGGTACCGGAGAAGGCGCTGTCGGCACCATCGACCACCGCACTGTGGCTGAGTATAAATCCTCCGCCGGTCCGGATATGTATCATCTGGTTGTGTTTGACAGCGGGTCCGGCAATATCATGGCCAGTATCTATGATAACAACACGGAGACCATCGAAAACTACAAGCTCCACCAGAGCTCACAGGACGGCGCCGCCGTCATGATGGCTATGATGCCCCTGCTTCTGAAGGACGACGAGTTCGATGAAAACTTCCAGACCTATTTCGACCAGCGCAGCGCCGGTTATCCCGATATGAAAAAGGCCACAGACGCCATGGCGATCCTGTGTGACAATGCTTACCGCCGTATTAAGGACGACACCTGTCCGGCACATATCAAGGTCACATTGGACAAATCCGGAAATGTGCTTCGCGTATCTCAGGGGCATTTACTATCAGGCGTCTATACCCCCACTTCCGTTCTGGCAGGTGAATTTACCATCCTTGCCAAAACGGGAAAGGCCACTGTTTCTGCAGCAAAGGCTGCCATCGACCACCGGGATTTTGTCGGTAAATATCAGTTGACGGGAGGCCGAAAGCTCTCCATTCTGGAGGAATCCCTTGTGCCCAAGCTGGAGGATTGGTACATCATCCCGGATCAGGTGGCCAATATCTGCAAGCACGCCCAGATTACCACCGGCAAGCCCATGCAGATGCGTAATTTTCTGCTGCGCGGCCCTGCCGGTACCGGTAAAACGCAGAGCGCTATGGCAATCGCGGCCGGATTGCATCTGCCCTACATGAAGTATACCTGCTCCGCTTCCACCGAAGTGTTCGATTTCGTTGGCATGGTGTTCCCCAATACGGACAGTGTGTCCACGGGCGACGCAGAGCTGGATAAGCAGCTGGAAATGCTTCAGACAATGGGCGGCATCAACTTCGCCAATGTATCCAAACTTATGAATCTGCCCGATCTGGACGACATGGACTTTGACCCTGCCGGTACTTTCCAGAGCCTGACCGGCGTAAAAAACGAAGATGCCACTTCCCGGGACTGCATGGCTGTTGTCATGGATATGGTCACAGAGAAGATCAAGGCACTGACAAAGCCTGCTGAGAAGAAGTCTACCTCCGGTCAAACCTACACCTATGTGGAAACTGACTTCATTAAAGCGCTGAAAAATGGCTATGTGGTCGAGATTCAGGAGCCTACCGTCATTACCCAGCCGGGTGTGCTGGTTGGCCTGAACTCTCTTCTGGAGCAGACCGGTTCTATCACTTTGCCCACCGGCGAAGTCATCCAGCGGCATCCCGACACGGTGGTCGTAGTTACAACGAATATCACCTACGAGGGCTGCCGCGGGCTGAACCAGTCTGTCGTTGACCGAATGAGTCTGGTGGAAGACATTGAGCTTCCCGACCCTGATGTCATGGCCCAGCGTGCCATGGCAGTCACCGGCGCCGCCGATGAATATCAGGTTTCCCAGATGGTTCAGGTCGTCAATGACATGTCCGAGTATATGCGTAAGAACGGCATCACCGACGGCTCCTGCGGTATGAGAAGCCTTATCGACTGGATCAACAGCACCGAGATCACCGGCGACCCATATCGCTCTGCGCTCTGTACAATTATCAGCAAGGCTACCTCTGACCCGGAGGATCGGGAGACTTTGAAGACAGCGATTCTGGAACCGATCTTTGCCCCCAAGCGTCGAAGGACAGCTTGAGGAAGGAGGCTTTTCAATGGCAAGAGTAAGTCACAAACGTGTCAAGCAGCTTCTGAATGAGCATCGGAGCAAAATCACAGATAAGCAGTTCTTTACCTCCCGAATCCTTGCCGGTCACTACGAGGATGTAGCGGCAGCACAGACACGACGGTATCGATATGACCGGCGTGTCCATGTCAATATCTACTGGAATCCCGACGATCCAAACGCTGCCTGTACCAATAACGCATCTATCCTGATCAATGCCGGACACCCGTGTGTCACCAAGATCAAGGGACGAATGGATCGCTATGAGATGGTGTCAGGGCTGTTCGCGCACGAGTTAGGTCATGTACTGTATACCGATTTTCTGGCAAAGCAAACCTACATGAATTACTTGTCTAAATTCAAGTGGTATCCGGCACCCCCAGATTTGAAAACCTCCCGGGATGCCGCCAACGAACGCGACTTCTGGGAATATGTGAAACTGGATCCTAGGAATCTGGAATTTGCGATGCAGATTGCATGCTACATTGCCAATGTGTTGGAGGACGGATACATCGAAGGCCGGATTCTCGCCGATTTTCCCGGCGTACTCGGCTATAACCTGTCTGTCATGCGCGATCACCAGTATCAGGACATGCGCACTGTAACGCAGATGATGGAAATGGAGGATGCCGGCTCCGGTCACATCTTCCATACCATTCTGCAAATCATGCTCTCCTATGCCCTGTACGGCGAGATCAAATATGGTGAGACGCCCCTGAGCGACGAGCGTATCCAAACGATCTTCCGGCTGATACCGCAGTTGGACACAGCCGTGACCACCGCTTCCGCAAAGGAGCGCTGGAAAATCGTCAGCCTTATCCTGATCCGCTGCTGGCATCACATTGAAGACTATATCGAGCTTTGCAAAAAGCATCAGGACGAGGCAGCCACCTCCGGAACCGGAAGCTCGGCGGGCGAAGTTCTTTCCGGGCTGCTTCAGGTTATTGCCGGATCCAGTGCAGAAGGCACCGGATCTGAAAAGCCTGTTTCCGGTTCTGAGGTGAGGAAAGGCGTCGCAGCGAATGCTGTAGCCCGTACCCGCACGCAGGCTCTGGCCCGCAAAAATGGGTCTGGGGATGACGATGAAAAACAGGATGCGTCTGAGGCTCCAGGAGAAAAGGAAAATGAGTCCGGTGACGACAGTTCGGAGGAGAATAAATCTGAAGAGAACCCGGCTTCCAATCAAACCGACTCTGACGATTCCTCCGGATCTGATGACGTCAGCGCCCCACTGGGCGACTCCGGTGGAGATTCCCAAAAACAGGAGACTACTGCAGAGGAAGGTGGCCGGATTCCATTCCACCAGACGGATTCTGCGTCTGCTCCTGTTGGTGGCTCCACCGAGTATGATTCCGACTACAAGCGGGAAATGAATGAGAACGCTGCCACGGACATCGAACGGATGCTGGGGCAGATGGCAGAAAAGGCAGCCTGTAAGCAGCTCGAAACCGAGCGTCTGAAGGAGCTGAACGAAGCTGCCCAGAGCATTTCTTACGGCGACATCCACAGTGGTGTGAACATTCAGGTCCATCGAATCGCACAGGTCGACGACGAGCTGGAGGATCAGTTCTACCAGATCTGCGGGCCGCTGCTGGACATCTCCAAGAAACTCCAGCGCAGTCTGATTCAAAAATTAAATGACCAACAGCGCGGCGGGAAGCAAACCGGTCTGGTGATGGGGCGCCGTCTGGATGCACACGCTTTGTGCAGAAATGACGGAAAGGTTTTCTATACGAACAATCTTCCAAACGAGATCCCAAGACTTTCCGTCGGTCTGCTGCTGGATGAATCGGGTTCCATGTCCTGCGGTGATCGCAGCACCTATGCGCGGGCGGCAGCCATTATCCTCTATGATTTCTGCCAATCCCTGAACATCCCCATCATGATCTACGGGCATTCCACCGGTTGGGGTGCCGATGTTGATCTGTACTCCTATGCGGAGTTCGACAGCATCGACCGGGATGATAAGTTCCGGCTCATGGACATCTCTGCCAGAAACAGCAATCGAGACGGCGCCGCTCTGCGGTTTGTCGCCGAGCAGCTATCCAAGCGTCCTGAAGAAATTCGGGTCCTCATGCTGCTATCGGATGGACAGCCCGCAGCCAGAGGCTACAGCGGTACCGCAGCTGAAGAAGATCTGCGCGGCATCAAGCAGGAATACAAGCGCAAGGGCATTCTGTTCATTGCCGCTGCAATCGGCGAGGACAAGTCCAACATTGAGCGCATCTATGGCGATTCCTTCCTTGACATCACCGATCTGAACCAGCTCCCGGTGAAGCTGACCGCAGTCATCAAACGCTTTCTAAGGTGATTTCATGTGTTATAAGACGCAGAAATCATAGCAAACCACTTTACTCTCAGGTGGGCAGCCGGCACATGCCACACTGCCCACCTGTCGATATGACAGAAAGGAACTATTTTTTATGTTTATGAACCGAGTCGGCGCACAATTTCAATGCGAAGGCGTAACCTCCACCATTGGCGGCAAGGTCTGCGCAAACGATGCCAGCGATTATGAGGGACTGTATGGTACCATCACAGAGATCCGGGACGGCGATGACCGGGAAACGGAAAACGATACCCCGGACATCTACTGTTCATTTATGCCCCCTGTACTGGCTGATGACATCAAGGCCCTAGAAGGCCGGTTCTCGCAGCTATATCGCAGAGAGATGCATCTGGAGGACATTGGACTGGATATTGTCATCATGGCTCCCGATATGCTCAAGGTGCTGGAACCGATACCCCCATGGCAAAAACTGACAATCTACACTGTCCGGGAGGAATGGGCATTCGGTGGGGACTATGGTGAGGATTTCTCTCTCACCACAGCCCCCGGCATGGCGAAATACATTCTTACTGAACTGGTTACGGAACAACTGGAAAGTGGATATGCTTCCGAATGGGCTGATCGCCCTGATTGGGGCGTAGAATGTACACCCCGAAGCTATGAATGCGGGCTTCACGATTCGTACTGCGAGAATCACTATAAAGTCTGCATTGAGGAGCAGGAACTTCCCATTGACGATGATGCGGTACGCAGTCTCCTTGATAACCGGCTCCGGAGGTATTTTGCTGAGCAGATTGAAGGCTGGGACGGACTTGAAGGTCTTACCGAGCAGCAGATCGCCGACACGATCGCTGCGCCCAATGTCCCTCGGCACATCCGCAGGCAGCTGGAGCAAGACGGTTTTCTGATGGATTCCTTCTGGAAATCGGTATCGAAGGCCTCGTTCGACCTCGTAAGGCAGTATAAGGAGAAACTGGTATGAGCTATCAACTATCCACTGAGAATGGAGCAGCAGCTATGGACGTCACTAAATTGCAGGCAGCCATACAAAAGCAGGATGAATACCTGTCCAGCCGGGGGCATCTCAGCGATGTCCCGGCCGGAGACGAAAACTTCAATGACCTCACCCGTGAGATCATCCGTGCCTTCAAAGAATGTCATGGTTCCGCGTTCCTCGGAAAACTGGTATTCTCCTGGGAAGATCAGAAAAAGCTGGAGCGCGGTGAGATCGGCATTTATACCGAGTACACGGGTCAGTCGCTTCCAGCCTATGGCTGCAATTTTGTGACCGCTCAGCCGGATACGCAGTTGGAAGCTATGGTGATTGGGTGGACCATTGATGAATGGCCGCCCAAATTTACGCTCTTTACCAAGATCCTGCAGCGTATTCAAGATCTGAACGGATACACGCTGAATTGGAGATAGCATATTTGCCCCATCTGTTACTGCCAGTAAAGTTGTAAAAACGCTTACAGATGACGTGAATTTACAATGTTTTCACTGGACGAAAGGAACAGAATGTGGTATACTATTGTTGCCAACAAGAGGAGGAAACATCATGGAAACAGAAAAACCGGATGGATTCCCTGGTCTTCCGGAGGAATTTGTCCGACAGAATGCCAAGTACATGCGTCTGTTACAGGGCTTTCGCCTGTTGGACGATGACTTTATGAGCAAAGTCTTCGAGGATAAGGAATGTGCGCAGTTACTGCTGCATATCATTCTGGAACGCAGCGATCTCGTTGTACAAGAGGTTCATGGTCAATACAGCATCAAGAATCTTCAGGGGCGCTCCGTCCGTCTGGATATTCTGGCGGTTGACCAGGAGGGGAAACACTACAATATTGAGATCCAGCGGCAGGACGAGGGCGCGGACGCACGCCGTGCCAGATACAACAGCAGCCTCTTAGACGCAAACCTGACACACCCCGGTGACCGCTACGAAGAGCTGCGAGAAACCTACGTTATCTTCATTACAGAACGGGATGTTCTGAAGGCAGGACTTCCCATCTACCACATTGACCGGATGATTCAGGAAACCGGCAAACCATTCGGCGACGGCTCCCACATCATATACGTCAATGCGCAGTGCAAAAACGATACGCCTCTGGGCAAGCTGATGCATGATTTCTCCTGTACACAGGCAGATGACATGCACTATCCAGTTCTTGCCGAGCGCGTAAGGTATTTCAAGGAAAATGTAAAGGGGGCAACCACCATGTGCAGAGAAGTTGAAAAATTAGTAATGGCTGAACGGGATGAAGGCCGCGCAGAAGGCCGTGCGGAAGGAAACATCGAATCGAGCGCAAGAGCAGTTCGTAATGTTATGGCCAAGATGTCCCTCTCTGTGGAGGAGGCAATGCAGTTCTTGGAATTACCCGATTCGGAAAAAGATGCCGTCCGGAAACTTATTGAGCAGTAATTTCATTTACTGCTGGTCGTGCAGGCTCGCATTGTAGGTGCGGACTAGCCAATACCGCCCACAAGGAGTTACCACCATGTGTAGAGAAGTTGAAAAAATTGCGATGGCTGAACGGAACGAAGGTCGTTTAGAAGAAAAATCAATTCTGTCCGCGCAATCATGGAGAGCTTGTCTATCTCTGTCGATGAAGCAATGAAACTCCTGAAAACGCCGGAATCCGATAAGGACATTATTCGGAAACTCATTGCACAGTGATTCCGTTTGTCGTCGGTCATGCAGGCTCGCATCAGGAACGCAAACCAGATGACGTCTCACGTAATGATGGATTGCGTTTATCCACGCGAATGTTGACCAATTCAATCTGATAAGTCCACTACATCTCGGGATGCTGCCTCTGGCGGCATCCCTTTTCCTTTTACACCTGCTGACCAAAATAAACTGCTTTTTCCTTTCGCAAAGGATATCATGACGATACAGTAGTCAGGAGAGGCCCTGCATCTGCGGTGCCTGCCGCCGGAAATAAAACTTCCGGAATCCGGTAATTGACTAATGCCGGCAGCTATGATATAATGCCATCAACATAGTATCAGAGTTTTGCAGCGGCAAAACACAGTTTCCGGGTTCTTCTCAAGTGTCATTTGCATTTTTGTGCAAATGGCACTTTTTCTATTTTCTGACAACTCTATACCGTAAACACTTGCCAGTAGTCTCCTTTCTTCCGGGGATTACTGGCTTTTGTTATATCCGGCGGTTTCCGCCAAACAACCGAAAGGAGCAAGCAGCATGTTATCCTGTCACGACAACTTTGAAGCAAACTTTGACAACTATCCGTCCATGCTCAGTTATCACCAAGCACTGAGTATGGCATCCAGTTGGCGCCGATGTAAGGTCAAAGACCTTCACGTGGAGCCACTGGATCCGACCTCTCCCCTGTATGGTCATCCCGCAGCATTTGCCGCAGGTACCAGCGAGGACGCAATTAAGGACACCGCCGCCAATCTCGGCCTTGCGCTGAATGTGGATGGAAACATCTATCCCGTCCGCGGCACGGCCTACAAAACGCTGACCGAACGCGCAAAGATCAATGGCACAGCACTCCCCAAACTCAGTCGCAAAGACCTTGCCAATGTACTCAACGCCTGCCTGTCCGTACACAATTCAGATGCGCTTCTGCTGATCCGGAACGAAAAGGTTTCCGCAGTTCACTCCGGTGACGAAACGGACTATTCCGTGCTTCCCATGGACGAACTTCTGGTTACGCTGGAGAAGAAGCTGGGGGAACGGTTCCCCGGCTTCGTGTTTGAAAGCGGGTATACCGACCATGCCTATACCTGCGGCAGCTGGATTCTCCCCAACCAAAAGGAAGGCATTCTGGGCGCCTATGCCAAGGCTCTTGCCGCACACGGTCAGGCAGCGATGGCAAACAGGCTGGTTCCCGGTATCCGGTTCATGACATCCGACACCGGCGTTGCCTCCGCAAAAGTATCTGCTTTGCTGATAGGCGCACAGCAGCCGATCCATATCGGCGACTGCATTGGTGTGGATCACCGGAATCAGCGCAAGATCGCGGATTTCGATGCTGAGATGGACAAGCTGTTTGCTAAGTTCTGCGATTCCGTTGCCAAGCTGCAGAGCCTGCTGGAAATTCCGCTGGAGTACCCTGTCAATGCCATGACCCGGGTCTGCAAAAAGCTCTCCCTTCCGAAAAAGGAAGCGCTGGAAGCGATCGCCATGTATGAAATGGCTTACGGCGGAGGACCCGCGACTGCCCATGATGTCTTCATGGCCATGCAGGAAATTCCCTACATGATGAAGACATGCCACACCCGGGAAGCAAAGCTGCTCAAGGCCGAAGAAAACATGGCACGCGCTCTGAGTATCCGGTGGAGCGACTATGATGTGGCAAAGGAGC
>ERZ857922.4520-NODE-4520-length-10375-cov-2.330814_pt1 | contig 10375 bp, 11 predicted proteins | sample MGYA00519579_ERZ857922 | MGnify/ENA primary metagenome ERZ857922 (study PRJEB31778, sample SAMEA3449375) | human gut metagenome | biome: human gut; feature: human-associated habitat; material: faeces | place: United Kingdom | collected 2010/2012 ... | reverse complement strand
GCGCATGGCACTGAAAGCGGAACGTACACGGCTTGAAGCAGAGCGCGAAGCCCTTCTTCCCAAACTCGAAGAAGTCAAAGCTGAAATGGCGGAACTGAACCGCATCCGATACTGGACGCGCAAGGTTGTTCCTGACGCGCTGCCGCGCATGTCGGATGGACGGGTTTCGGTTGAGGATGAGATGGAAACGGCGGTCAATCGGAAAGAATTGGAGCAGGTTATAAATGATGCTGAAAAGAACGCCCTCCGACAATCGGATGATCCACTTCAAACCAATCAATCTGCACCCATTCATTTTCTGGCGATTTAAGAAAAATCCATTCCTCTCTCATCTTGACTCTCTCCCTCAAACCCCGTATAATAAACGAGAAAATCTATACCGCGCAGGGTGTTTGAAGCCATTCAAATGAAAAGGGAAGCCGGTTCAAATCCGGCGCAACAGCCATTACTGTATTCGGTATGCGTGTGCCATGAGCCATTGAAAGCGATTTCGAGAAGGCGGCGCACGTGAAGCCGTCAGCCAGGAGACCTGCCCTGCGGAGATGAAACCGATTCTCGGGCAGTTGGAGAAGGCAGGTCAAGCGTTTGTTTGCTATGCGTCCATCTTTGTCCGAGATGGGCGCTTTTCATTTATTTTGAGAAAAACTGCGAGGAAGTTTATGAAAAAGATGATTGCGCTGCTTTTGAGCCTTTTTGCTGTTCAAACCGCGTTAGCGGAGCTGCCCGTCGTCACAGAAAAGCTTGATCTGGAAGCCGCGAAAAACTTTGCCGTGGACAGGCTGGAAGGCGGTTATTCACTGATTACCGTGCAGAACGGCGGGCGCTTTCTGCTGATTCCGGCGGGTATGGATGCACCGGATGGTCTGGATGCGGACATCATGCTGCTGTACATGCCGCTTGACAACCTGTTCGTGGCTTCCACCTCGACGGTGGCACTGATGGATGAAATCGGCGCGCTCTCCGCCGTGACGCAGACGACCTATGACGTGGAAGACTGGTATCTGCCAAGCGTGAAACAAGCGGTTCAGGATGGACAAATCGCATACATCGGTCACTATAAGCAGCCGGATTTCGAGCGTATTGCCTTGAACCCGCCGAAGCTGGCCGTTTTCTCCACGATGATCGAGGGCACGCCGGATGTGCGGGAAAAGCTGGACGAGCTAGGCATTCCTTTGCTGGTGGACAGCTCTGCATTGGAGGAAACTCCGCTGGGGCGCATGGAGTGGATGAAGCTCTACGGCGTGCTGCTGGGGCGTGAGAACGAGGCGAGCACCGCGTTTGACGCGCAGAAGCAGAAAATCGAATCGCTTGAGCCGATACAGGAGAACGTGACCGTCGCCATGTTCTACATCACCTCCAAGGGCGCGCTGTATGTGCGCAACAATGGTGATTATATGGTCAAAATGCTTGAGCTGGCTGGCGGGCGGTATGCGCCGGAAGGACTGGGTACCGGCGAATCCGGCACGCGGCAGATGGAGATGGAAGCCTTTTATCTCGTGGCGGGCGATGCGGACTGCATCCTCTATATGGGTCAGCTCGGCGGCAAGCCGAAGACACTTTCGCAGCTGATTGAGCGAAACACGCTGCTGGCCGATTTCAAAGCGGTGCAAAATGGACGCGTCTATTGCACCGGCGCAGATTATTTTCAGCAGGCCGGACGGCTGGGCGACCTCATCGAGGACATGAACCGCATGCTTTCGGGTGACGACGCGGCACTAAACCATATCATGAAGCTGGAGTGAGGAACGGGTGAAAAAAACGCGGTGCGCGCTGTGCTATGCGGTGCTCGCAGTCTGCTTTGCGCTGCTGTTGGCGGTCAGTGTGGGCACGGGCAGCGCGGCGCTGTCCCCGCATGAAATCCTGCGGATTCTGCTGCTGAGAGAGGGCGCGGGCACAGCGGCCTACAACGTGCTGCTCAAAATCCGCCTGCCGCGCGTGCTGGCGGCGGCGGTGATGGGCGGCACGCTGAGCGTGTCGGGCTTTCTGCTGCAAACGTTTTTCCGCAATCCGATTGCCGGGCCGTATGTGCTGGGCGTGTCCTCCGGCGCAAAGTTGGCTGTCGGTGCGGTGATGATCTTCGGCATGAAGCTCTGGGGTCGCGTGCCGTTCGGCGCGGTGATGACCGCGGCATTTGTCGGGGCAATGCTCTGCGCGAGCTTTGTGATGATCGTCTCCCGAAAGATTCACAGCATGGCGATGCTGCTGGTCGTCGGCATGATGATTGGTAACGTCTGTTCGGCGGCGACGGATTTCTTCGTCACCTTCGCCAAAGAAAGCGATATTGCGAACCTCACCAGCTGGTCGATGGGCAGCTTTTCTGCCGTGTCGTGGGGAAATCTGCGCATCTGCTTGGCGATGATTGCCGTCTGCCTGCTGCTGTGCCTGCTGCTGGCGAAGCCCATCGGCGCATATCAGTTCGGCGAACACTACGCGGCGAGCATGGGTGTGAACGTTCGCCGTTTCCGTGCGGCGCTGATCGGACTTTCCTGTCTGCTGGCCGCGTGCGTGACGGCGCTTGTCGGTCCGATTTCCTTTGTCGGCATTGCCGTGCCGTATATGACAAAAAAGCTGCTCGGCACGGCCAAACCGATGGCTGTTCTGCCCGGCTGTTTCCTGCTGGGCGGCGTATTCTGTATGGCATGCGACTGGATCGCCCGAACGGCGTTTTCGCCAACGGAGCTGGCCATCAGCACGGTAACGGCGTTTTTCGGCGCGCCGGTCGTTATCGTGATGGCACTCAAGCGGGGAGGCGGACACCGGTGAAACCGACTTTGGAGCTGGACAACCTTTCGGTCGGTTACGGCAGACGTGTATTGTTGAAAGACCTCTGCGCGTCGATTCTGCCGGGGCAGATTTTGACGCTCATCGGTCCAAACGGCGCGGGCAAATCGACCATTCTCAAGACGATTTCGCATCACCTCGCGTGTATGGGCGGCGTGGTGCGCATCGGCGGCGAAAATATCGAGCGGATGGACAGCTGCGAGCTGGCAAAGCGGCTTTCCGTCGTGCTGACCGAGCGCGTCCGTCCGGAACTGATGACCTGTTACGACGTGGCGGCTTCCGGGCGTTATCCCTACACCGGCCGTTTCGGGATGCTGACTGCGCTGGACAGAGACGTGATTGCGCAGAGTCTCGCATTGGTGCGTGTCGAAGAACTGGCGGACAAGCCGTTCAGCGTCAGCGGGTGATGATTGCCCGTGCGCTCTGCCAGCAGCCGCGCGTGCTGGTGCTCGACGAGCCGACCTCCTTTCTGGATATTCGATATAAAATCGAATTGTCCGCCATTCTGCTTCATCTCGCGCGGGAGCAGGGCGTGACCATCGTGATGAGCCTGCACGAAATTGACCTCGCTGCACGGGTATCCGACCTCGTGATGGGCATCGGCACGCACGGCGTGGAGATGTTCGGCGCGCCCGAAGCAGTCTTTACGGAAGAAAACATCACGCAGCTGTACGGCATTTCGTCTGGTGTTTATGACGCGCTTTCCGGATCAATGGAGCTTCCCCGTGCGGAAGGTGCGCCATACGCGTTTGTCCTCGGCGGCATGGGGAAGGCGACAACCGTCTACCGCCGCCTGACGCGGGAAGGAACACCGTTTGCAACGGGTATTCTGGCGGAAAACGATATGGATATCCCTGCCGCGCGCCATCTGGCCGCCCGCATACTGACGACAGCGCCGTTCGCGCCGCCGAGTGAAGCCGTGTTGACGGAAGCCCGGCAAACGCTGCTGAATTGCGGCGCGCTGCTTATTCCCGATGGATTGGAAGCCCATGCATGGGACGATGAACTGATTTGTTTTGCTCAAGAACATTGTGTGGAGGTGCGCCATGCTTGATATCATCAGCGTCGGTCCGGGTGAGGCCGTTCTGCTCACCGACGACGCGAAGCAGGCGATGGATCGTGCGGATGCGGTCTGGTGCGCGGCACGCCATGCCGTGCTCGTGCCGCCCGAAAAGGCAAGGCCGCTTTCGCCGCTGGAAGGTGCAATTGAACAGATGCGTCTATCCAGCGACGCAGGACAGAGTGCCGCCGTGCTGGTTTCCGGCGACGCGGGACTGTACAGCCTGCTGGAAATGCTCAAACGGAAAATCGGCGGCGAATATCTGCGTGTGCATCCGGGCGTCAGCGCCTTGCAGCTCTTTGCCGCGCGGCTGGGCGTTTCGTGGCAGGACGCGAAAATCCTCTCCGCGCATGGCCGAGCACTTTCGGAAAGCGCGCTGTGCCACGCCGTGCGGACGCATCGGCAGACGTTTTGCTTTCTCGACGCGGCGCACAATCCTGCGTGGGTGCGGGAGAGCCTGAACCTCGGCGGGCTGGAAAATGTGCGGCTGTTTGTCGGCGAACGGCTCTCCTATCCCGACGAGCGGACGGAGGCTTATGACCCGGATGCGACGTATGACCCGCTCTGCATGGCTTATATCGAAAACGACGCGCCGGAGAGCGGCCTGCCGCCTGTTGGTCTGTCGGATGAGGCGTTCATTCACGGCAAAACCCCGATGACGAAGCGGGATGTGCGTGCGCTCGTCGTGTCGGCGCTGCATTTGAAACCGAACGGCGTCGTTTGGGATATTGGCGCGGGGACGGGCAGCGTCAGCGTCGAATGCGCGCGTCAGTGCCCGCTGGGCGAGGGTTATGCCGTTGAAATGAAGGACGAAGCGCTCGACCTCATCCGCCGGAACGCCGAAAGATTTCACGCGCTCAACCTGCGCGTCGTTCCCGGCCGCGCGCTGGAGGTGCTGTCGGCGCTGCCCGCGCCGGACGCGGTTTTCCTCGGCGGGACGACCGGCACGGCAGAAGCTATCGTGGAACTTTTGCGCGGACTTCAACGCCGATTCGGCTGGTCGCAACCGCCGTCACGATGGAAAGCACGCAGGCGCTTCTGCGCCTGATGCGGCCGATGGTGGATTTTGAGGCGCGGCAGGTCGCCGTTTCGGCGCTCGAATCGGTCGGGCGCTATACGATGTTCAAAGCGGAAAACCCGGTTTTCATTTTCAGCGCTAACGTCACTTAAAAACAGCGCGAAGCGAAACGGGAGGTTCCGAGCAGGGTTTGGGGCGGCGCCCCAAAAAGGAGTTCCTATGATTTATTTTATCGGCGCGGGGCCGGGCGCAACCGACCTCATCACCGTGCGCGGCATGCGCCTGCTGCAAAAGGCGGACGTGGTGATCTACGCGGGTTCGCTCGTCAACCCCGAACTTCTGGATGATTGCAGACCCGAAACGACCATTTATAACAGCGCGTCCATGACGCTGGAGCAGACCGTCGCGGCGATGCGGGATGCGCCCGAGGGGGCAACCGTCGTGCGGCTGCACACGGGTGCCCCGTGCCTGTACGGTGCGATTGCCGAGCAGATGCGCGAATTAGATAAACTTGGGTTGGCCTATGAGGTCGTGCCCGGCGTCAGCTCGTTCTGCGGCGCGGCGGCGGCCATCCCGGCGGAGTACACCCCCGCCGAGGTCAGCCAGACGCTCATCATCACGCGCATGGCGGGCAGAACGCCCGTGCCCGAGCAGGAGAACCTGCGCGCGCTGGCGTCGCATCGGGCGAGCATGACGCTGTTCCTGAGCGTCTCGATGCTCAAGGACGTATGCGCCGAATTGACGGCGGGCGGCTACCCGGAAGATACGCCCGTCGCCGTCGTCTACAAAGCGACGTGGCCGGAGCAGGAAGTCGTGCGCGGCACGCTCGCGGATATCGCGGAAAAGGCGGCGCACATCAAAAAGACCGCGCTGATTCTCGTCGGCGATTTTCTGCGGGAGAGCGACAAGCGCTCCAAGCTCTACGATCCGGCGTTCGCCCACGCCTGTCGGGAGGCCGAAACGCCATGAACATCCGCGCCATTGCTTTTACTGAAAAGGGGCAGGGCTGGCAGGAAAAGCTCGGCTTCCCCGTGACGCGCGGCGTGCCTGTGATGCAGTGGGCGCGGGAGGCGTTTGCCGATGCGGACGCGCTGCTGTTCATCGGCGCATGCGGCATTGCGGTGCGTGCGATTGCGCCGCTCTGCCGGGATAAGGCGGCCGACCCCGCAGTGCTTGTCATGGATGAAATGGGAAGGCACATCATCCCCATCCTATCCGGGCACATCGGCGGCGCAAACGACCTCGCGCTGCTGCTGGCGGAACGGACGGGCGCGGAGCCCGTGCTGACGACCGCGACGGATGTGCGCGGTGTTCCGGCCATCGACAGTTGGGCGATGAAAAACGACTGCGCGATTGAAAACAAGGCGGCGATTCAGGCGGTTTCCGCTGCCGCGCTGGCGGGAAAATCGGTCGGCGTGGCGATTACGGAACGGGAGACCCGCCCGCCGTTTCCCGTGACGCTCTTTTTAAGGCCGCGGACGCTGACACTGGGCGTGGGCTGCAAGCGTGGCACGGACGCGGCACATCTGGAGGACTGCTTCCGCGCGTTTCTGCATGAAAACGGCGTGTCGCCGCTGTCCGTCCGGGCGGTTGCGACGATTGATGTGAAAAAGGACGAGGCGGCGATTCTCGCGCTCTGCGAAAAATACCGCTTTCCGCTGCAAACGTATTCGGCGGCGGAGCTGAACGCCGTGCCGGGTGTGTTTGCCCATTCGGATTTTGTAATGAAAACGGTGGGCTGCGGCTGCGTGTGCGAGCGCGCGGCGGTGATGACCGGCGGGCGGCTGCTCGTGGGCAAAACGGCGATGCAGGGCGTGACGCTCGCGCTGGCCGGGGAGGAAAACGTATGATTCAGGTCGTGGGCATCGGGCCGGGGAGACGCGAGGGGCGCACGATTGCGGCGGACGACGCATTGCGCCGTGCGGAGGTGATCGTGGGCTACACGACGTATGTCGAGCTGGTTCGGGACGAGTTTGCCGAAAAGCGGTTTGTGACGACGGGCATGCGCGGCGAAAAGGAACGGTGTGTACAGGCTCTTTTGCTTTCGCGGGAAGGCAGGCGCGTGGCGCTGATCTGCTCGGGCGACGCGCAGGTTTACGGCATGGCGTCGCTCCTGCTGGGCATGGCGGAAGAGGGCGACGAGATCGAGGTTGTGCCGGGGGTGACGGCGGCGCTCAGCGCGGCGGCGGTGCTCGGCTCGCCCCTCTGCGGGGATTTTGCCGTCGTCAGCCTCTCCGATCAACTGACTCCGTGGGCGACGATTGAACGGCGGCTTCGCGCGGCGGCGGCGGGTGGCTTTCCGATTGCGCTGTATAACCCGTGCAGTCGCCACAGGCCGGATCACCTCGCCCGCGCCTGCGCGATTCTGATGGAGAAGCTGCCCGCTTCGACCGTCTGCGGCTATGTGCAGAACATCGGGCGCGACGGGCAGAAGAGCCGTGTGCTGACGCTGGGCGAACTGGTGCATGAGCCGCTGGATATGTTCACGACGGTGCTCATCGGTAACGCGGAAACACAGGAGCGCTTTGGGCGGATGCTTACGCCGCGGGGGTATCGCCTGTGAAGGCGCTTCACGAGGGCTTCACGACGGGGAGCTGCGCGGCGGCGGCAGCGCTGGCGAGCTGTCTCTGGCAGAGGGACGGCGCATGCCCCGAGCGCGTAGGGATCGTCGTTCCGGCGGGCAAAACGTTTGCGCCGGAGATCATCGCGCACGGCGGCTATGTCTGCGGGGTCATCAAGGACGGCGGCGACGACCCGGATATCACCACCGGGAGTGAGGTCCGCGCACGCGTTCGGCTGATGGAGAGCGACGGCGGCATCCGCTTTCTGGCGGGCGACGGCGTGGGGACGATCACCCTGCCGGGCATGAAGCTGCCCGTCGGCGAGGCGGCGATCAACCCCGTGCCGCGGCGGATGATCGAGCAGGCGGTTCGGCAGGTTTTCCCCGCGCGCGCGGCGGAGGTGACAGTCAGCATCCCCGGCGGCGAGGAACTGGCGAAAAGGACGTTCAACCCCCGGCTGGGCGTGGTCGGAGGGCTGTCCGTGCTGGGGACGACGGGCGTTGTGCGCCCGATGAGCGAGGAAGCACTGAAGGAGACGATCCGGCTGGAATTATCCGTCCGCAAAAGTCAGGGCGCGGAAGAAATCGGGCTGGTTTTCGGCAGTCAGGGCGAGCGCGCGGCCAACGCGCTCTTTCCCTGCATGCAGGCGGTGCAGATGAGCAATTTTGTCGGCTTTGCGCTGGATTGCGCGGCGGAATTGGGCTTTGCGCGCGCCACACTGCTGGGGCAGCCGGGGAAGCTGGTCAAGGTTTCCGGCGGCAGCATGCAGACGCACAGCCAATACGGCGACGGACGGCGCGAAACGCTGATCGCGCATCTGGCGCTGATGGGCGCGCCGGTTGAGCTGCTGGAATTCGTGCGTCAGAGTGTGACGCTCGACGGATGCATCTCCCCGATTTACGGCGCGGGGTTTGACGCGGTTTGGACGCATCTGGCCGACGCGGCGGCGGCCTATGCGGCGGCGCGCGTTCACGGGGAAATGCGCGTGGACGCGGTGATGCTGGATGCGAAGGGGCAGATTTTGGGAAGGAGTACAAGCCTATGAAACCAATGGAGATCGAGCAGGCGAGCATGGCGATCATCGAGCGCGAGTTGCAGGTGGCGCTTGACCCGGAGATCAAGCCCATTGTCAAGCGTGTGATTCACGCGACGGCGGATTTTTCCTTTGCGGAATCGATGGTCTTCACGCCGGGGGTTGTCCCCTATGCGCGGGAACTGCTGGCGCACGGCGCAATGATCGTCACCGACACGCAGATGGCGCTTTCCGGCATCAGCAAACCGGCGCTCAAGAAGCTGGGCTGTCAGGCGGTCTGCTTCATGGCGGATGAAGATATCGCGCGGGAGGCGAAGGCGCGGGAGACGACGCGGGCGCGCGTTTCGATGGAGCACGCGCTGGCTATTCCCGACTCGAAGCTGCTGGTCTGCGGCAATGCGCCGACGTTTTTGGAGCCGCTGGAAAACCACGCGGATTTGAAGAATACGGTCGTCATCGGCGTGCCGGTCGGCTTTGTCAATGTCGTGCCGTCCAAGGAATTGATTATATCCCTGCCGGACACTCCTTATATTGTGGCAAGAGGCAGAAAGGGCGGCAGCAATGTAGCCGCCGCGATCTGTGGCGAGACCGATCGTTGCGCCCTTCACGCCCTTGCGCAGAGCGCTGTTCTTGTCAACGCGCACGCCGCCGACCGACGCCTTGGCCTCTGTAATGACCGGCTGGATACGGATGTGCGTGCCGTTAGAGAGATAAAGCCAGAGAGTGACATCCAGATTCGGCTCTTTTTCAAACACGATGCGCTGCCCGGCGACGCCGCCCTTGATCTGAAACGGCATCTGGAACGCGGTTCTGCGGGCATTGAGTTTGTCGAAGATTTCCTCAAGCGTGGTGGAATAGGAGAGATCAAATTCACGGGGACTGGTTGCGAATGCTGCTTCTTTCATGGTGCCTGCAAAGTCTGCCATAATTTTCTCCTTTCTGAAAATCGACGTTTGGGGTGTGGTCCGTTCTTCTTGCTTTTGTTCCTTTTGCGTTTTACCCGCGGGCGGCTCAGCCGTTTAACGCGCCGCCGCAGTATTCGCAGCAGCCGTTGGCATCCGGCATGGTCGTCGCTCCGCAGAAGGGGCAGGTGACCGCCATTTTGGGCGCGGCGGCTGCCGCGGCCTCGTCGCGGACACGCTGCCGCGCTTCGGTGAGAGTGTTTTTGATCTCCTGACCCATCGCTGTATACTCTTTGTAATCGTGGTTAAGGCTCGGGTTCGGCTTGCGCACAAGCGGCACGCCGCCGGAGGGCGTCGTCTCAATGCTTGAGCTGTTCAGCTTGAAACGCATTTCGTCAAAATACCTGTGGTTCACGCGGATCACAACATAAAAGTCATAGCTGAACGTATATCGCGGGGGATTATAGCTTACGCGCTTATTCTCCTTGTCGGTGGTGTATTCCTCGCTGCGCTCCTCGTCGATGTCGAGATCGACGCCGGTCACCTGCGAGAAATCGATCACGTCGGGGTTGGCGTCGGTATAGTTCCGCGCGCGCGTGACGATGAATTTTCCGGCGTCCTCGTCGATAAGCACCTTCGTATCCTCACCGTAGCTGCGCGTCACATGGAGCGCCGCAACGGCATTGCGGTTTTCCTCACGGTAGGCAAGCTGCTCGCGGATCTCCTCCACGGTGCTGCTGCGCCGGTCGGAAAACCAGGGTGAGAGCTTCGCGGAGCAATTTTTGCAGAGGTTGCCGTCCTCCAGCTTACGGTTGCCGAGAAAGCCGATCTTTTCGCCGCAGATGCTGCAATATTTCTTGTCAAACAGTCCCATATGTTTTGAGCTCCTTTATATTTGCTTTTCATAATGATAATGCTGTTTTTTGTCCGCCCCGGGGCGGAGCGCCGGTCAGTCCTGCCGGGCCTTCTTTTTCCGGACGAGCAGGAGCACGACGACGGCAGCGGCGATCAAAAGCAGCG